>JACCEC011148183.1_pt1 | contig 11961 bp, 32 predicted proteins | sample 7450121 | NCBI WGS metagenome assembly JACCEC01 (sample SAMN15323455, study PRJNA562643) | freshwater metagenome | isolation source: river surface water | place: USA:Blue River Watershed | collected 2017-08-18 | reverse complement strand
TCATACCTTGCTTGAGTGCTTCTGCCACGTCTGCATCGTTGCCGTCTGCCTTGCTGAATGTCAGGTGGTAGTTGGAGTATTTGGCAACCTTACGACCCAGGACCTTAGTGTAGTCATAGAACTGTACATCAGGGAACAATTCAAACAGGTTCTTGTCGTTGATTGTATACTTCTCCCAGCTCAGATCGCTAGTACCGTTGAGGCGGAACACTGGCTTCAAACCCTGCTTCTCAGCGAACTTGATAGCCTTCTGGATGTCTGCATACAGATCCTGCATGAAGTAGTCACGGGCTTCGCAGAAGTACTTGGTCTTGCGGATACGTGCCTTCTGGATCATGTTGGTGTTCTCACCCTTCTTGAACATACCGCCACGACCGGCAGTGTTCAGGCAAGCGGCTGTACAGCCTGCGGTCCGCTTGGGGCATGTTTCACGACCGCTAAGGTCTGCTGGTGCAAGGTGCAGGATGAAGCTGAGGTAGCCCATCTTAGTGCCCTTTTGGATCTTAGGGTTGGCAGTTGAAAGTAATTTGAACATCGTTTCGCTCCTAGTTCTGTTTCGCTATGTGTTTATTATACTGCCAAATCGCCGCCCTGTCAACCAACTAACCTTAACTTTTTTGTGTTGTTTTTATGCCACAAACCAAAGTAGGTCCTTTGGCTGATCTTGGTGTCGTACTGTACATGGAACTCTGACTCGTCACTATTGAAATGAGTCACTGTACCGTTGCCTTGACGGTTACGGAGTTCCCTGACGGTGCTCTGCACCCGATCACCTACTTTGAACATCAATCGTAGTCCTTCTTGCCACCGAACTCTTCATTGTAGTCGTAGCCTGCGTGGTAAGCTTCGATCTCTTCAGTGGTCAAATCTGTTGTTCTTTCTCCACTATTGCCACCAACGCCGCCCTTGTGTGGGTTGCGTGGACGACCGTACCAGCTGTCTGCTGAACCACGATCAAAGGCATTGCCGTGGACTTGTTCGTACTCTTTACCGTGGACGGTATACTTGGTTACTTGATCAAACATTCTTCGCTCCTTTTTGCTGTCTATGTGTCTATTATACTGCCTTTTGGTTAACGTGTCAAGTCGGGCATATAGCACAAAAGTATTACAAATGCCACAAAGGCCACGCAGGTGATGATCTCGTCAATCTTCTGCTCTGGGGGTAGGTCTTTAAAGTTCATACTGTCTCCTTACGAAAGTAACCATAGGGCAAGCCAACTAGGAAGCAAAGGTACTCATCGTCACCATCGCTACCCTCTGCTTCGTGAATCCAACGCAGAGCCATCTCACGATCCTTAGCACCTGACATCAACAGGTCCAACATACGGATCTCAAAGTCGTGCATGGCCTTCTCTTCGCTAGCCAATTGGGCTTGGTAGTTGACCTCAATGGTCTTGCTCAGGCTAACGAACTCTGCTTCGAACTGTTCTTCAGTCCAATCGGATGTATCGATACCGCGTGGGCGAACGCCGTAAGCATCCTTGTACATATCCCAGAACTGGCAGGCATACTGTTCTAGAGTGCTCATCTCTTCCCAGCTTTTGAATGCTTCCATGTTTCGCTCCTGTTATCTAACTGTATGCATATATTATAGCAAGGAACGCCCGATCTGTCAACCAAAAGAAAAGGAGTGTTGCATTAAAACAACACCCCTAATCTGGTGGGCCCTCCGTGAGTCGAACACGGCACCAATGGATTATGAGTCCACTGCTCTAACCAACATGAGCTAAGGGCCCGATATGGCCTGACTGGAGGGACTCGAACCCCCGACCTACAGCTTAGAAGGCTGTTGCTCTATCCAGTTGAGCTACAGTCAGATTCTGGTGCGACTGGCCGGAATCGAACCGGCACGGGTTGCCCCGAGAGATTTTAAGTCTCTTGTGTCTACCTATTTCACCACAGTCGCGTTATTCTTTCACTAGGACTTCGATCTCAAATAGCTCTCCGTCCCTGTCTTCGTAAATTATACACTCAACAATATCATCAGTCAATGCCTTTTCTGCCATTGTTTGAGCTTCTCTAAGGCTCTTGGTCGTGTCGAGCAATTGCTCATGGCCGTCCTCGTCGACGGTCCAAACCTCGTACAGTTCCCAGATCATGATTCGTGTTTGTTAAGTAGATCGCAGATGCGTTGTGCTTCCTGTTCAGCTTCGTGTCTAGAGTCTCTTGTTATGATCGCTAGCACTCGTCCTGGAGGAGTAGATTTGAAGTCACGGATGACCACGCACCCGTTTAGATAGTCTGTTGAAAATGATACCCCGTATCGCATCAAGTATTTATAGACCTAAGCAATACGGGGCTGTAGTTTAGAACGGAGCGTCTTCAGCTTCGTCCACAGCAACCTTTGCAGTTGCTTTTGCCTTGGCTTTTGCAGGAGCCTTTGCAGGTGCCTTAGCCTTAGCAGGAGTAGACTTCACAGTCTTCTCTTTAGGAGTCTTGGCATCCAAGTAGTCAGCGATAGCAGCCTGTGAAGCAGCATCTGCGAAAGCGTCATCGCTTTGAATAGCCTTAACAGCCTCGAGCTTGGTCATTGCCTCAGGCAACTCAACCAAGATGATGTCAGTGTGACCGTGCTTCTGGAGCACCTTAGTACGCATGACGTCATTGGCGAAACGAACCTTAGTCACGCCGTCGAGTTTAGAAGTGCCAATCACTGTAAAGAGTTTATCAGTAGCCATAATATTTGCCTTTTCTGTGTGTGTTAAAATTAATGCTTCAGAGCCTATCTCGTCTGCATGTCCTAATTATACAGTCTGGTTAGCCATTTGTCAATCACTTTTGGCTAACCAAACCGTATTCTTTTAGTCCAATCTGGACCCTGCGTATGCTTGGAAACCGTACTTTTGGAAGACCTTTGCGGCCGCCTCTGCACCTGCTTCTTTGCAATCAATGTTCTGTACAGGCAGTCCACTAGGATTCCAAATGCTGAATGCCTTAGTGTAGTCCTGACGCAGTCCTGCTTCTTTCAATACCTTACCCAACTTGGTGTTACCCTTGACACCGTAGATGTTAACCCAAGCAAAGCCACAAGCGAACTGATCGCGTCCGCCCAGTTTGGTTTGGAAGAACAATTCACCAGCGGTCTGTGCTTCACGGCAAGCTTCAGCAACGATGTCTTTTACTTGTTGGACAGTGTAGTTCATTTCAGCTCCTGTTTTGTTTAACTTAGCCTATAGTATAACAGGTTTTGGTAACCCTGTCAACCGAAAGGTTAATGTTGTTTTTTAGCCACAGGTCTGGGCCGCACTCGCGGATTCTTCACTGGTCCGAACTCTTTATCCACATAGAACTGGATCAGTTCTCGCTGGATCTGTGTGATCAAGTCACCATGATCTTCGTTAACTACGAATCGGACTGGACAAGTACCCCATTTGGCTGAGCGATTAAACTCAGCAAACCAACGTCGGTGATCCTTATTCTTGGCATCGAATACTACCCAAGGACGACCGTGTAGCTGTAGTCTGCTCATTTAGCACCTGTAATCCATTGCCGGATTACATCCTCTAGGGGTTTGAAATCATATGCAGGCTGTTTGGGCCGCACTCGCAGGAGTTCTCGTCCTGCGTGTTCTTTGTTGAGTTCTTTATTCGTTTTCATTTTCTTCCTCATTCTCGGCTTCCCACTCAGCAGCCGATTCGCTGATACCAAAGGCTTCGTCTAGTTCTACAGGCAGCTCTTCAGCAATCTGTTTACTATCCATATCCCCATATTCGTAATAGTCGTCATCACCGTTGTCCCAAATGCCTGCAAACGCCATGCCGCATTCGTAATACATAGCACGGATACGGAAGCCCATGTCAATCAACTTCTCGTAAGCACCGATCGGAGGGCTCCATGCACTGTCAAAGCCCAACATCAAGCCGCCTGGAATGTCCTGTGCAGGGTTACCGTCTGCACCAATATCCCACTTGGTTCCCCACTCGCCTACGCAGAAGTCATACCAGTTGGCATAGCCATACTTCTCGATATTGGCCTTTTGCTGTGCTTCGTGAGCAGCCTGCTTGTCTTCACCTACGAAACCTGCCACTGTATTACGCAGGTCATCGGGCACAGGAATGAACTCTTGCAGTAGGCCTTCACCATTGAACGCGGCTCGCACTCGCTCAATCATTGCAGGGTCATCGTGGTAGATTTCTACCGAGTTGTTACACCAATTAGGCATTATTGTTTCTCCTCAGGTAAGTAAGCCAGCAATGTCTTGTCCGAAAGTTCCATAAGCATCTCGTGGATTGCAGTAAAGTCTTTGTTCTGCACATCTTGCACGATCTGATCAAGAACTTGATCTAGTAGAACTTCACGCTCTGTAATCATGCAATCTCCGAATCGTATTCGTAAAAGGTAACAGCAGGGTCCAACTTCTTCAACTGCTTGGCCGCAGTCATCAGCTCCTTATATCTCCGATTGACCTCTGCACGGGGCAGTTCCCCATCGCAGGTCAAGTTCTCAGGGCTAAGGGCCGCATCAATCATATCTGCGACACGCTGACGACCTTTGGCAGTCTTGATCTCATACTGCTCGCCATTGAAGAAACTATTCCAGTGATTCTTCTGTGCTACGAACTCTTGCAGTGCTTTCATCTATCGCTCCTTTTGTGTGTCTGTATGTGTATATTATAAGGTCAAATGCGGAACTTGTCAATCACCCTATTCGCATCATGGGTATCAGTGATCTCGTCCAGGAAAGCCAGTTGCATGAGCTCTATAAGCACTCGGCAGGTGCGGGCATCGGCTTTAGGCAAGGTGCTGATAAAGCTCTCAACACCGTCACGATCGCTAATGGTCCACATAATGTCTGCCAGAGCCATTTGCTTTTGGGTTAGTCCATGAAGTACGATCATTGCTTGCTCTCCTTAGTATTTGTATATTATAGCACCAAAAAGAAACCCTGTCAACCGTAGGGCTAACAGGGTGTTGCGTAAAAACAACGATCAGCTGTTGATCGTAGCGTAGGGGCTAGCGTCAACAATGTGCGGATCTTCGATTACTGACCAAGGATCAGTTTCTTCGCCAGTACCGCACCCGTATTGCTCTAGCCAATCGTAGACTGTAGACAACGGACAGCCTAGTTGCCTAGCAATCTTCGTAGGGTGTAGGCCCTCAATGTACAGTTGCTCAATGTCATATGCTAGTTCTGCTACCTTGCTCATGCTAGTTCCTCTTCTTTTGCTTGCTCTTCAAATGCCACTTCCAATGCTACCCAATTGCCTTCTGTTGCGTAATAACGCACGAACCACTGAGCTTTGCCTTCTCGCTGGCACAGGATGTAGTCGTACTCCTCGCCGTAGACGTTTTCACGGTAGTCCTCAATGCTCTTGAACGTCTTAGCACCACAGCCAGTCTCGCCACGGTCACGTCCGTAGAAGGTAGTAGCACCACCGTCCTTAGCTTCGTCGTAGGCAGCTTTGTCACCGTCGCCAAACGGGCTAAACGGGTGACGCTCGCCAATGTTCTCACCCAGCGAGCTAATGTCGCCCAGATCAATAAGGTCACGCAGTTTAAACGGATTAGAGTAGTACTCCTGCAGGAGTTTGCCGTTGTGATCCAAGTAGCCGTCCCAGTGGCAGTATACTTGCCCAACAGTACCGTCTGCGTATTCAATTGCGATAGTAGATCGTGTAGCCATTTCGTTCGCTCCTGTGTGTGTTTAAGCCTTAATTATACTGCCTTTTGGGCACTCTGTCAACCGATACTAGCAATAACCCTATCCGCTGTAGGGTCATAATTTAGAAACATTTTAGCTGAATCACTGCCGCCCTTGACTTCGTGGACAATGTGATAGCAGAATTGACAGCCGTTGGTCATGCCCAGGAACTTGGCACCTGTGATTGAGTAGCCCTTGATCTTGTTTTGGACAGCAATGGCCTTGAGATGTTCAAGGGGAATGTTGATCATGTACTGCACATTCTTAGCCGTAATCATTCAACTTCCTCCTCTTCCTGCACATCCTCCAAGCAGTCGAAGCAGTCCTCTACACGGTTATGGCCTTGGTAGATAACATAGTCGCCTAACTGTGTACGGCACTCTTTGTCAATGTACTCAAAGCCGCCATAGTAGTCCAGGCTTCGTGGGTTGTCTGTAACGATAACACGCTCGTCACGATCAATGTACACACGGCCGCAACGGATATCCAAACCCAGCTTGTCGGCGGACACTCGCTCCATGCCTGTAACAAAACGCTCGACGCCGTAGGTTACTTCGTCTACGACATCCAAAATGCTAGTGCAATCCTTAAACATAGTTCGCTCCTTTTGTTTAACTTAGCCTATAGTATAGCACCAAACGGCTGCCCTGTCAACCCCAGGCTTTGAATAACCCTGCAAGCCCAATGGCTATTGCTACACCGTTAACCAGCATCTGTGGCTTATTTCTCACACGCACAGTCCACAGCAGATAGCACACTCCGCCAAGTACTCCGCAGACAATGTTCCACGGATGCAGTGTAGGAAAAAAGCTCATGAGCACGTACATTGTAAGCAGGCACACCGTGCCCGCCCACTGTAGTATGTTGTCTACGTTTCTGTAGGTCACTCTTTAGCCTCCAAGCTCTCTAGCTCCTCTAACTCGCCTTCTAGCTCTACAGCAATATAGTTCAAGCGTTCAGCATACTCTTCCATGCCGTCTGTGTAGTACAGTTCCTCAATAGCTTCGTTAACGCTTGCCAATGCCTTAGTCAGTTTTTCTACAGTTGTCATCTTCGCTCCTGTTAAAAATTAATTATAGCACAGCAAGTCCAAACTGTCAACTTGCTGTGCTAAAGACCCTTTAGGCCCAACGGGCATTAAAAGCCGCATTGTCTGCGTCCACTTTAGCCTGCAGATCTACTGCAAACTTAGCGGCCCAGCTGTCCAAAAAGTCTTTGCCTACGTCCAAGCTAACATAGTCGTCACCTTGCATACCCTGCTCGCTGTAGCACAAGTCTACCACAAGCCCATGCTCTTTAATAAACGCCATCAAGTCCTGCTTAAACAGCTTGTCTGTATATATAAGCCCGTCCTTGTTAACGTCCCAAGTGTCAGTGTTAAAGTAAACACGCAGCTCACCGAAGTCCAGCTCGTCGCTAACATAACCCAAACGCATGTCTGTAATCTCTACAGTTTTTTGCACGTTGCTCCAGTAGCCGTCGCCACTAGTGCTAAAAAGTACTTTACTCATCTATCGCTCCTTTGTTGCTATGTGTGTATTATAGCACGGTTTGGCTAGTGTGTCAACAACCCTACAGCCCGTAGGGTTATACTGGATGTGGCCAGCCTATAACAGCATCACGCCCGTACTGGGCACAGAGCATTTGGTAGGCCAGCTGATCGCGTTCCGCACCCACCTGCACTCGCATATTGGTACCGTTTAGGTTAATCATACATTCAAATAGGGTCATACTGTCACTCCTTCTTGTTCAATTGCTTCGTTAAGTACAGCGAATCGCTTGTACAGTGGGTAGACACGAGCACGGGCTTCGTCTAGGGCCTGTGCAATCAAGTCCTCTGCAGTACCATCCTTAAGTACTTCTCGGGCATCTGCGTACATACAGCCTCCCAAATAGCTAGAGCCTAGCTCAAGCCCTTCAACTAGGACCCGCACTCGTAACATGAACCAGTCCAGCTCTCCGCTGTTGACCTTGTTCTCCATGTCTCGTATATCGTAGCAGGAGTCGTCAAAACAGTCGCGAATCGCAATGTCTTCCCAGCTCTTGTCTACAATAATGTCAAAGCCGTCACGTTCAAACTCAGCTAGCCTGTCATAATATCGCATGTTCACTCCTTATCTGTACTGATCATTCAGTTCGGGTTCTAGTTGCTTGACCAAAGCCCGCTCGTAGGCATAAGCTTCAGCACGGCCACGAATCACAGTTATAACCTCATGTGTCCAACCATCCCAGTTGCCATCACGCATATAATTGTAGATACGCCAGTCACGTGCTTCGTTCTTAGCCCGGCTCACGTGCTTACGCCAGCGTTCTTTTACGCTCTTGTTCACAGTGCTTTGGCTCTTGCGTGTCAATCCAATGTAGGCCTTGCCGTCATGCATGGCCACATAGATCACGTAGTTCGAATCACTTCTTGCAGTTCTCTTTGTCATGTATGTATTATAACGCCAAAACGCTCTCGTGTCAACAACCCTAGACCCCGTAGGGTCTTTTGTTGTTATTCTACAACATCGTCTAATGCACAAGCGAGAGCATTAAAAGCGTCTTGTATATTAGCATTATCTTCATATTCTTCATCGATAATATATTGTAATTGTATTAGTGCATTATCTAAACGCTGACGATAATCTTGCATATTAACTCCTTTTAAACAAATTCTATATTATCGGTACGCAATTGCTTTTTAGCTTGTGCAATTACATAATCTTTATCTGCTTGTAGCGTTTCGTAATTAATATCTCCGCTTACATAATTGCATTGCTTTTGTGTAGGGAATATGTGTACAATATCTCCATTATCTTTTACTTTTTTATGCACATTAAAAGCGATAATGATTTTATAAGTTTCTTTATTTTTTACATAAATGAGTTTTGCTTTTGCAACTTGTGAAAATATAGCTTGTTTATATGCTTGTGACATAGTGTTCGCTCCTTGTTACAATAGCGTAATTGTAGCACAGGGGGCCCAAACAGTCAACCAAAGACCCTACTGCCAAAAGGGTAGTTGACAAGAACGTCTTTTGAGCTTATAATAATGATACTGAGAGAGCGATACAAGACTCTACACTACGAGGGTTCGAACAGACTTGCTGGGGGTGGACGGCGAGGGTGGGCGAAGGTTCTGGCTGTGGACAACCTGTGGACAACTTTTGGTGTGGTTTTTGGGCCACAGCGACCGCAAAGTTATCCACAACCTCCCCTGAACTTATCCACAGGTTATTCACATAGAATCACTGTCATTGAGGATCAGTTGGTAGGTCACAGTGGGAAGTGCCGCTACTATATAGTCACAGGCCTCCTCTTCACAGTCAAATGATTCAAATTCACAGCGACTCTGAGTTGATTTAAAGCAGTATATACGATCAGTTAGATCATCCTTGCTTACATGTACACGATGTGTAGGAAACTGTATATAACCTAGTGTATGCATATGAGGTTCTCCCCTATACAGTATATAGCAGTTTAGATCTAGAATGTCTAAAAGTGCAATCTAGATTCCACAGGCTTGCGTACAAGCATCTACAGCGTAGGCAATCCCACAGAAATATGTGAAAAAGTGTGACAAAGTGCAATAAAGTGTGGCCAATTCTAGGCACAGAGTCTAGATCTAGGATGGGGTCTATAGGCATAGGGTTTTAATTTTAGATCAGAATTGGCGAGAGAGGCTATGCTCAAATACTTTTCACCACATTTCTCTACAGTTCCCAGCCCACAGTAGAATACCAAAGTAGATCTACAGTATATACCAAAGTAAATTCACAGTAGCCGGCCAAGAGCTTAAATTTTGCTTGACCGCTGGCCGCTTCGCGGCAAGAATTCTGAGCACTCCTGAAGCTGCCCGTTCTGAGCAGCGGGGCCTTTGTATATACTAGCTAATATGCTCAATACGCTTGCACTGCCGCAGCGGGGCCTGTATACTGTATAGCTGTATATACGTATACTAGTGTATATAAGAGTCTAGTCGCCTAGTGATCAACGGCAGTTCTCTATATAAGTACTATATGCGTATGTTAGTTATGAGCATTTGGGATCTTAGTGAGTTTCAAGAAACTTGCTATCGATTGGGTGTCCCTATATACAGTATTCGTTGCTATCAAGACAATAGCGAGCCTTGGGCTTGGTCAGTTAGCTGTGCCAGTGACAGTCGATTAGACTTTTATCTAATCAAACACAGTGAACGCTTATACTACGTAGAATACTAGCAGCGGGGCCTATTATATGCTAGCTCATTCATATCGTAGTTTTAGTGACTCTGCTACACAGGAACTGTTATGGCAGCAGTGTAGGATATTAGGTGGGTGGATCAGTTGCCGTGCGGATCACGTAGTATATACAGTGCCTGAAACTTGGGCCTATCTACTAGTTCTAATAGATCCCTGTATAGAGCGGTTGACACAGGAAGATTGGATTATCTAGTGTAAATATACTATACTAAGGATTCGTTACTATGACCACACCCATACTACCCACAAGAACTGTACTACGTGCCACTAGCCTAAGTCCCCGTGAGCTTATACGTGACCAACAAGTAGAAGCTATACTGGCCGATCATTACGCTTTACTTGCAGGACTATTAACAGCTTGGAGGGATGGGCTAGAAGAGTACACCTACACTGCCAGCTCAACTGGTGTGGCCAGCGTACTTAGAACTGTGCTTGAAGAATACGGCTATTGGGTAGCGGCTGCACCCAGCAGTAGAGAAATAGACTTTAGCTGGGCCGAAGCTAACCCTTACTAAGTGTAAACCTTTATACATCATCAATATCGTTGGGATAGGGCCAATAGATGGCCTCGAGGCACACTTGTTGATCTAAGGGTCTAGGCTCTAAGATCCAGCTGGGTCTTATGACTTTCTTCTATTTGACCCTGACGGTTGTAGATCTTATACTCCACAAACTCCAGTGTACGCTTGCCTGTAACTTCGTCTACTTGGGTTTTGATCTGAGTTTGACTAGTGTATAAAGGGGTTAGGGCCCATATACGCTGTATGCTTTCGGTAATCATCGGCTGCGATGTTCAATTTCTTTGAACAGATGATAGTCGTATTGGCTTAGACGTGCCAGTATGCCCATGCACAGGCCTAGAGTGTAGATAGTACCCCGTTTGGCCAGGATCTGCATTAGGTTGTTGCGGCTAGTGGTATAACGATCCAGCTGTTCCATAGCTTATGAGCCCAAAGTGGCCATACCCACGGGTTCGTAGGTGTATAGGGCCGTCCAATCACGGGCACCGCTGATACCATCGCGATTGAGTCTAAATGCAAAGGCTTCTGCACGTTGCTGTGCCTGCTTGGCCGTGGTAATTCGGGTGCCGTCTAGGGCAAATTCCCTAATAGTCTGTTTGGCCGTGGCACTACGGGCCTTGATCATCCATAGATAGTTCATAATCGCTCCTTCGCTTAGATATTTACCGATAAGTACAGAATGCACCTAGTCACAGGCCTTTTTGGCATACCCATTTATCAAAGTCATATCACACTCAGCGAAGAACTCAGAGCCCACGTTAGGGGTCAAGAGTTCCTGCGTTTTAGCCAGGACAATGGCTCATGTACCCGGGATGTACGCCTATTAGAGCAAGAGGAACTGTCGGCACTACGCCACGAGATCCTGCGTCATGTAGAGTTCTACACCCGTGATGAATTGGCTGTGGCTGATCACATTGAGTTTTATCTAACCAACTCATGGTGTACCCAGCATCTAAAGGGTGACTCTAGCCATAGGCATAATCACAGCAATAGCCTGATTTCGGGGGTGGTCTACATAGACTGCGACGATGACTCGGGTGAGTTTCGATTCTTCAAGGACCCTACATGGATGAATCTATGGCCCAGTGCTGTGGATCTGGATTGCAGCCGTTATAACAACCTAAACAGCAAGTATTGGTCCATAACCCCCAGGGTAGGTGACATCATCCTATTCCCCAGCCATCTAGCACATGGGGTGAGCCCCAGCCGTAGTGATCAGCCCAGACACTGCATAGCCTTTAATCTGTTTGCACGGGGTAGCATAGGGGTGGGCTCGGACCCTGAGATCACACGCTTGGATCTGCTCTAAGCAGTCAAGAAAAAAGCCCCTTGCGGGGCTTTAGGTTTAGGGTTTGGTTAAACCCAGGGCTTAGTCAACAAGGCCCAGAGCCATAGCCTTGTAGCCGGCTGCGACGAGCTTGCGACTTGGCTTGCCAATAACATACTCAGTAACATTAACGCCGTTGCCTGCTGTACGCTTGTTAGCATAGACAGCATAGCCTGCATGACGAATGCGGCTTACTTCAGCTGAAATGTTCTTGATACCAAAACGCTTGCTTGCTTGGCTAGCTGTAAC
>JACCEC012958461.1_pt1 | contig 11962 bp, 9 predicted proteins | sample 7450121 | NCBI WGS metagenome assembly JACCEC01 (sample SAMN15323455, study PRJNA562643) | freshwater metagenome | isolation source: river surface water | place: USA:Blue River Watershed | collected 2017-08-18 | reverse complement strand
GCCCAACAGTACGCACAACCTCCAATGAAGCATTATTTTTTTTAGCTAAAACAGGAATAATGCGTTGTTTGCGTTTAGCGTGAAAAATCATATAAGTGAGTATCAAACCCAAAAAAAGATACCACGCCCAACGCAGAGACGTATCCGAAAGCACATATTTGAGCGGCGAATCTTCTTCTAATCTTGGGTTATAGCCATTGCGCTCGTTTTTTTTGCGCCGATTCATACTTTCGCCTACCTCGCGCGGCACTCTCCCACGTGTGTCCCAATAAATTGCCCCCGATGTATTTAAATGAGAAAAAACTTTTTGCGCATATCTTAATCGTTCATCATTCACCAAATAATAATTTGTGAAAGCAAGGGGAGTAGCGTGTAAATAAATTTCTCCTTGCCCTACGCGAATTTTAATAAAATTTGCCTTCGCCTCGTTCATCAAACCCAGCACCGAAATTTCTGCATCAAGGCGCGTGCAATCCGTAACAGTGTCCATAGCATACCAATACGTATGTGTAGTATCGTAATGTCTCACAAACGGATATTCAAAGGGTTTTTGCTCGCGGAGTTTTGGGTGCGTAAAATTTAAGGTAATTATTTTATCTCTGTCATTTGCATAATTATATCTATTATACATAAATGCTTGACAATTATTGTCATAAAGCGCATTAAATAAAGAAAAAGGCACTACCTTAGACGAAATAAAAACCCGATTGCCACGCTTCGCAAAGTTTAATAGTCGGTCTGTATCCAAACTATCTAAATACAAGGCTTCCCCCACAAACACATAATTCGCACCTTGCACATCTTGCGGAAGCGATTTATTGACATATTCTGTTAAATCTATCAGCGAAGAACCAAAATTTTTTAAAAATTCATGTGCGATATATAACCCATACGGGTTTTTATCTATTTCTTTATAGCTTTCGTCCCATTGCCACTTATTTTTTGTTGGGCTATTGATGAAAAAAATACCTAACAACAAAAAAACAATACCGATAAATATAAAAAGCGTTTTACGCGACATACTTTCTTTTTTTGAAAATATTGAAAAAAGTGATTGCTACAAATCTACCCCGACCAAACGAAACAAAGTTATTTTGATTTGTCAGACTAAACAACATTTTAGCACTTTTTTTTAAAAATTTCTTGCCTAAAACGTTGTGAAAAACGTTTTTAAAAACTTAAAAAAAAAATCAGAAAAACGGTGACGCATTAGCCGCTAAGTAGTCTCTACCTTGTTGATGCAAAATAGTGATGTGTCAACATCTGTTTTTTGACATATACAAGCAGACCAAATTTTCAATTACGCCGTAAATTTGTAACCATGAAAAATTATAATGCTGCATTTTTGCTTGCATTTTTAGTTACGTGTGTAGGGTGTTCGTACCAAAAAGTTCCCGAAATACCTACTACTACGGCGGTTGCAGTGTTAGCTGACTCTACTACTATTGTCGCTGACTCTACTTTTTACTACCTGCAAAGGGAAGCAACCAGCGAAAAAATTAAAAAAGCCAAATAATATTTTGCTTTGACGATACAAAATAACCGACAATTCACCTAACAATTTTCCTACGAAACTTATTATCGAATTGTCGGTTATGTTCTATCGAAAAAGTTTTTTGCTTTACATCGGTTTGTTTGTTTTCAACCTTTCTTTGTCAAAAAAAAATTCAAAAAGAAAAATTGTGTCCTTCTATATTTGTTAAGTGGCAACTATCACGAGTAGATGCCATTTTTTTTTGTCTAAAATATGTTATTGCGTATTAAATATATTGAAAATGTTTTATATTTATATATTCGTCCTTTTAAAATTTGTTTAAATCAACCCTTCTTTCAAAAGGTCGTGCAGATGCACCATGCCCAAATATTTGCGCTCATTTTCGCTATTGATAACAATGAGTTGCGTAATACTTGCTTGACGCATTTTTTCAAGGGCTTCGACTGCCAAGGCATCAGCTACAATCGTTTTAGGATTATATGACAAAATATTGGTAGCTGTAATGGTTTTAAAATCAATATTTTCTTTTGTTAACATTCTTCTCAAATCGCCATCGGTAATAATACCTAAAATATTTTCGTTTTCGTCTAATACTGCGGTTGCCCCCAATCGTTTAGAAGTCATTTCTAAAATGGTTTGTTGTAAGGTTGCTTGTGCCATTACTGAGGGGGGGGTATGCAACGCCACTAAATCGCGCACCCTCAAATAAAGTTGTTTGCCGAGTGCGCCGCCCGGGTGAAATCGCGCAAAATCTTGGGAAGTAAATCCGCGTACTGCCACCAAAGCAGTCGCTAAGGCATCGCCCATCGCCATTTGTACGGTTGTGGAAGCAGTAGGGGCGAGGTTGTTAGGGTCGGCTTCTTGCTCAATCGGGGTATGCAATACGAGGTCGGCACGAGTACCAAGATACGAATTAAGATTACTTACAATGCCAACTAACGTATTACCAAAGTTTTTTACTAATGGAATGAGTACTTTTATTTCGGGTGTATCGCCGCTTTTAGAAAGACAAATCACCACATCTTGCGGCTGAATGATGCCTAAATCGCCATGAATCGCGTCAGCAGCGTGCATAAAAACAGCAGGCGACCCCGTAGAGTTGAGCGTAGCCGCTATCTTTTGCGCAACTATCGCGCTTTTTCCAATGCCTGTTAACACTATTCTTGCATGATTTTGGACGATATTTTCTACTGTTTTTATAAAATCTTCACCAAAAACGATATTTTTAAGCGATTGAATTTCAATATCAATGGTTTTTTGAGCAGTACTCAAAATAAGGTCTTGTACAGTCATTTGTTAATTATTAAAAAAATAAATTAAAATAAAAATTCTCGGACAAAGTTAATAATAAAACGTTCTTTATGAATTTACTTTGTGGTAAAAAACTTAAGTTTGCCAAACTATTAAAATTTATATAAATTTAATTTTACATACATAAAATTAAAAAAAATGTATTAAAAAGAGCCAATTCTTTTAAAATTGAATAACAAAAAGCTAAATATATTGTTAATACATGCTGATAAATCAAAACAAATAAATTATTGAAAATAAAAATTTTAGACAATGAAAGTGAATAAATTCCCCCCCTCAGTAAGTGGCATATTGATAGCTTGGCTACTATTTTCGGGCAGTTGCCAAACGAAAGCGCAAACACCGCAAAGAGCCACAAGCGCACTTGATTACGATGCCAAACAATGGACGGAAGTGAGCCGCTTAGATTCTACCATTTATTTGGATTTGCGCTACGCTACGACCAATAATTTTGTAAAAACTCAAATGTATGATTGCCCTCGTTGTTTTTTGCGCCCTGAAGCGGCTGCGGCGATTGGGCGTGCGCACCAAATTTTGCGTAGGAGAGGGTATGGCGGTCTCAAAATGTTGGATTGCTATCGCCCGCGACCTGTGCAGCAAAAATTGTGGGACAAAAAGCCCGATGCCAACTACGTTACGCCGCCTTCCAAAGGCTCGATGCACAATCGCGGTTTGGCAGTAGATTTGACGATTGTAGATAAAAATGGAAAAGAACTCGATATGGGTACGCCTTTCGATGATTTTAGCGAAAAAGCCCACTTCGATTACACCAAATTGCCCAAGCAAGTACTCGAAAATCGGCGTTTATTGCGTTCAGTCATGGAGCAAGTAGGCTTTAAAGGTATCAGAACAGAGTGGTGGCATTTCTCGCATAACGCAAAATCTTATAATGTCTCTGATTGGCTTTGGAAGTGCAAACCGTAATTTTTTTAAAAAATACTTCCACTTTTACATTTGAGCTATGCTATTTTACCATACTTTCGTGCATTTTTAGTATTTTCGATGTCGCAAATGGAATACTTTTTTGTCAAAAACTTGCAAAAAAAATGCAATATTAAGTAGCCCACCTAATCCTCCCCAAAAAAGAGGACTTCAAAACGTTGAAAATCAATTGATTATACCATTTTAGGGCAGCGTTTATTTTATAACAAGCACTTATATACAAAAATGCACGAATGTATTGTTAATTTTACTGATTTTTATGAAAAAGATGATTCAATTTTTTGAATTAAAAATATTAGATAAATTCATCATAAAAAAGTATTGGAGTACTTTTGCTTACGTGATGATTATTTTTACTTTGATTGCTTGCGTCATTGATTTGAGCGAAAAATTGGAGGGATTTAAAAAAAATCATGTGCCTATCAGCGAAATATTGATGTATTACATGACGTTCATTCCTCATATCAATACGCTTTTGATGCCGCTTTGGGCTTTCATTGCGGTCATTTTTTTTACTTCGCGCATGGCGTTTAATTCCGAAATTATATCCATACTGAACGCGGGCGTAAGTTTTGAACGCTTAATGAAACCTTATCTGTTTGGCGCAGGCGTAATATCGTTGTTACACCTGATATTAGGGCATTTTATTGTGCCACAAGGCAACAAAACGCGCCTTTCGGTAGAGCATAAATACATTTGGGTCACTGACGATAAAGGGAAAACTGATAATGTGCATCTTTTTCTCGACCCGACTACAAAGGTATATGTGCAGCACTACAACAAACGCGATAGTACGGTGCGCGACCTTCGCATCGAAAAATTTGACCCACAAACAGGCGAACTCGTCAGCATTTTGAAGGCTGAAACCGCCACTAAAAAAGGTTTGCCACCTAATAAATGGCAACTTGGCACGTGGCAACGGCGCACTTTTTCGGGCATTACTGAGGGGGTCGCAAGCGGCATTTTATTAGATACTACCTTGATGCTCAACCCCGAAGACTTTGTAAGATATGTTAATCAGAACGAAATGACCACTACCCCCGAACTCTTGCGCGACATTCGCAAACTCGAATTGAGAGGCGTGGGGTCAACGAATAGCCTCGAAACCGAATTTTATCGGCGAACTGCTGACCCTTTTACTATTTTGATTTTGACAATTATTGGCGTGGCGTTGGCGGCGCGAAAAGTGCGGGGGGGTATGGGGCTGCACTTGGCGTTAGGCATCGGCTTGGGGGCGGTGTTCATTTTTATTTCCAAATTTTCGGTTACTTTTGCCAATATGCCAAATGTGCCTATTTTATTAGGTATCTGGATTCCCAATATTTTATTTGGCAGTCTCGCCTTTTATTTGGTAACAAAGGCACAGCGATAGCATATACCGTTCCTAAGAGAAACTCAAAAAATTGAGCGCGAAAACGTACTTGATACCTTAAAGGTATCCGATACGTAGAATTGAGTTAGGAAAAGTATAAATAAAAAATAGTATATATAAAATAACTTTCTATTCGTAAAAAGCTAATTATAAATATCAAACGAATTATAAAAAATTATGTCAGAGGCAACCTTAACTGCAACTTCTTATGAAACGGTCATAGGTTTGGAAGTTCATGTGCAATTATCTACGCAATCTAAGGCTTTTTGTGCAGATAGTGCAAAATTCGGAGGCAACCCCAATACGCATGTAGGCTTTGTGTCGCTTGCGATGCCCGGGGCGTTGCCTCGTGCTAACACCCAACAAATTGCTTACGCAGTTCGTTTAGGCATGGCGCTCGGCTGTAACATCAACAAAATCAATTACTTCGATAGAAAAAATTATTTTTATGCAGATTTGCCCAAAGGTTATCAAATTACGCAAGACCGTCAACCGATTTGCGTAGGCGGAGGATTGGAAATTGAGGTGAAAGGCAAAAAAAAGTTTATTCGTTTGCATCATATCCACATGGAAGAGGACGCAGGAAAGTCCATACATGACCAAAATCCGCGTTATTCATTGATTGACTTAAATCGTGCAGGTGTTCCGTTACTCGAAATTGTGACGATGCCCGACTTGCGAAATGGTGACGAAGTGGACGCATTTATGACCGCTATGCGTCATTTGGTTCGGTGGCTCGGTGTTTCAGATGGCAATATGGAAGAAGGTTCGTTGCGTTGTGATGTGAATATTTCGATTCGTCCCGAAGGTAGCACGCAATTTGGGACACGTTGCGAAGTAAAAAATGTTAATTCGATGCGTTTTGCGCGTAAGGCAATTGAATACGAGCAAAAAAGGCAGCAAAAAATTGTAGAAAATGGGGGTATAGTAGAGCAGTTGACCCTGAATTTTAATCCCGAAACAGGCATCACTACCCCTATACGCGACAAAGAAAATGCACACGACTATCGCTATTTTCCTGACCCTGACTTACCGCCCGTAGTATTGAACGATGAATATTTAGCTCAAATTCGCCAAGATTTGCCTGCTTTACCGCTTGCAGTTCGTCAAGAGTTGGAAGAAAAATATCATTTGTCGCACGAAGATGCTCGTATTTTGACCGAAGACCGCGCTACTGCTGTGTTTAGCTTAACCCTTTTAGCGAACATTACCCCCCCTCAGTATAAACTCGTGGGTAATTTTTTAGTGCAAAAACTTTTGCCTTTTTTGCATGAAAAAGGTTTACAAATTAAAGATTTTCCATTAAAAACCAATAATTTACAAATATTTTTTAATCTTATTTCTGAAAATAAAATTAGTCTTTCGGTAGCTTTTCAAAAATTATTTCCTGCTTTATTCGCTTCGCCCGATATTTTAGCGAATGAATTGGCAGAGCAGATGAATCTTTTACAAACAGATGATAACAATTTTTTAGAAAATATTGTAAAAGAAGTGTTATCAAAAAATCCTGAAAAGGTAAAAGAATACAAAAAAGGTAAAAAAGGTTTAATTGGTTTTTTCATGGGTGAAGTAATGAAAGCCTCGAAAGGCAAAGCCGAACCTAAAAGCACACAAGCATTGATTACAAAATATTTAGTTTGATATTTTTATATACAAAATTATTTTTATGTATAAAAATGTCTTTAAGGTATTCTATACGCATAGAGGTATATAGTATTATTATTTTTAGTAGTGGGTCAAAATAGTTGATTGCTTTTTGGTATCTTCATAACTCATTGAAAACCAACGTTTAGGAAACTTTTAAAGTTTCCCAAACGTGAGCTACTAACCAATTTGACCCGCTATCTTATTTTTTATTTAAAAATAAAAAGCATGAAATATTTTAATTTATTTATTCTATTTTTTTTAATGAGTGCTTGCACCGCAGCAAGCAAAAGCAATACGGCAAAAACTACCCCTATCCCCCCCCTCAGTAGGGCTATTGCAAAAGATAGTTTTCCGTTTTCTTGGTTTGGTACTTGGGTGGGAACGCTCGAAATCACGAGTGCGCGAGGTTCGCAACGAGTGCCGATGGAATTAAACATTGCTCCTACTGATAGCGTGGGTGTATATGATTGGGCAATTATTTATGGTGAAGACCGTAAAAAAGGGCTTCGGGCGTATCAGTTGCGTACTTTGAACGCCGCAAAAGGGCTTTATCAGGTGGACGAGCGCAATAGTATTAAAATGGAAAGTTATTTATTAAAGGATAAATTATTTTGTGCTTATACGGTAGAGGGCAATTCGATGGTGGTTACGGAAGAAAAACGAGGCGATGAAATTTGGTTTGAAATCATTTTTTGGAAAGAAAAACCCATTAGCGAAACGGGCGGCGAACAAATAAAGGGCGAAGCAATCCCCAAAGTTCGTACTTTTCCTGTGGTCGTCTCGCAGCGTGCTATTTTGAAGCGGAAAATATGATGAATTTTTATATGAATAAATGAAGAATTGATAGATATATTGGGGCTAAATTTATTCATAAGTCTTTAAAAATCAAAGCATTAAAAATTAGATTATGTCTCAAAAAAAAATTTGGCTCATTATCTGTTTGGCTGGTATTGCGGTTTTGGGCGTGATGACGCTTCAACTGCAATTTATCCGCACGTCTTACGAAGCGCAAGAAGATAAATTTGATGCCCACATTATAGAGGCACTCAATCAAGTCGTACATCAGTTGGAAAACAATGAGAATTACGAGATTGAAAATGGATTTTCTTTGTTAGAAAAGCCCCCCTCAGTAAGTGGTCCTGTTTTTTCGATTCCGCACGTGGGCGAAGCGAGCGTGTCGCCTGTAATGGAAGACATCAAAGCCGCCCGCGAACAAGATTTTAGAATGCAAAAAATGCGCATGGCAACGCGTGATGTGGTGGATAGGATTCGTATGATGGTGTTAGACTCGTTGCTAAGTGCGGCACTCAATACGCAAGGTATCAATTTTAGGTTTAACTACGCTGTTTTTTCAGACCGCCAAAAACAATTTGTACTCATTGATAATCATGTTGTTATGTCTGAAAGCAATTTTACAGGTCTTGATAATTTCCGAAAAACAAAATATAAAAGTCTCCTTTTCCCGAAAGATTACCCTTTTCAGACGGGTTGGCTCATGCTTCATTTTCCTGAAAAAGCGCGCGCGGTTTGGGGGAGTTTGTGGTGGTCATTGGTGTTGTCGTTGCTGTTTTCAGTCATCATTTTGGGGTGCTTTGGCTATACGATTCGCATTATTTGGTTACAAAAGAAAATTTCAGAAATGAAAAATGATTTCATTAACAATATGACACATGAATTTAAAACGCCTATTGCTACTATTTCTTTGGCTTCCGATGCGATTTTGATGCCTAATATCCTCAATAATCCCGATAAAGTGCGGCACTTCATCGAAAAGATAAAACAAGAAAATAAACGCATGAATGGACAAGTCGAAAAAGTATTGCAAATGGCTCTTATTGAACGCGATAAACTTAAATTAAAAATCACAAGTATCAATATCAATGAAGTGGTAGAGCAGGCAGTCAGTAATATTTTATTGAAAGTAGAGAAAAGAGACGGTTGTGTAAACTACTTGTTAAATGCCGATAATGCTATGGTGGAGGGCGACCTTACGCATATATCTAATATGATAAACAACCTTTTGGAAAATGCCGATAAGTACTCACCCGAACAACCCGACATTACGATTGCTACTCGCAACACCACTAACGGCGTAGAGGTTGCGATAACCGATAAAGGGGCAGGTATGTCAAAAGAGGCGTTGAAGCACATTTTTGAGCGTTTTTATCGCGTACATACGGGCAATTTACATAATGTTAAAGGTTTTGGATTGGGTTTGAGCTATGTAAAAACGATGATTACGGCGCACAACGGCACTATCCACGTGCAAAGCGAACTTGGAAAAGGCAGTACATTTACTTTATTTTTCCCCTTCAAACAACCGCAAAAAGAAGCATAAAAAGAATCATAAAAAAGCAGCGAACTCCTCCTACGAGTGTTCGCTGCTCATCTTATCCCTATGAACAAGTTTATTAGAATCGGTTATATTTTAACCTAATAAAGTTCCTATGATATATAGCCTATTTTTTAAGTGTAAAGGAGTGTTTACCTGCCAAATAGCCTTTGTTATATACTTCAATCGTATAATTTCCTTTGGATAAAGCCACACCGGGGTCCCAAGTAACGTCCACTTTTTGCCCTTGACCATTGTATTCGATTTCGCGCACAAGGGTATATTGCACCTCTTTGCCATCGTTGAGTTTGATAACGCCTGCCCCCGCAGTTTGTACGGCAATTGCTACCCCTGTTGGGTCAATGATGCGCAAATAGAAGGTTTCTTTGCCACTTTTTACGATGCGGTTTTCTGAAATATCAAACGAAAATTTAACACGTTCCATATTTTCAGCCCATTTCTTTTTGCGTTCTTTGCCGCTTTCGCGTACTTGGAAGCCTTGCAACTCGCTGAAATTGCCCACACTTATCACCGACCCTGCTTCGACTTGTTTTGCCAAGCCTGTTTTTTCGTCTTCTACTTTTTTCTTTTCCGCTTCAACGGCTGCTTTTTGCGTAGAGACGTTCTCTATTTCAACCCTTGCTTTCTGAATATCTTGTTGCAATGTGGTTTTTTCGGTAGTGAGCGTGGCGTTATCTTTTGCCAATAACTCATTTTTTGTATTCAGTTCGGCAATTTGTGCCACATATCCTTCGATTTGGCTTTTTAATTTTGCGATTTCAGCTTGCGCAGCTTTCGCACTACCCGAACTTTTCATCAGCGTTTCGATACGCGATTTTTGTTTGGTAAGTTCCTCTTTCTGACGGTCAATAAGGGCATTGAGTTCAGAATTTTTGCCCTTCATGCCTTCCAACTCTACCAACGCAGCATCATAAGTACGCTGTAAAGAGTCGCGGGTAGATTGCATATCGTTCAAACTAAGGCTCACCTGCTCAGTTTTAGTTTCGGCTGCCCCTTTTTTCATGTATAGAAAAATGTTTGAGCCGAGAAGTGCGACAATCGCTGCAATCGCCCAAGGAAGCAATTTACCCTTTGAATCTTGATTACTCATAATTTAGTTTTTCCTATTATTTCTTTTAATGAAACCAGTTTGAATAAAATAAAAAATAATATTTATCAATTCATAATTTCATAGCCGAGTAATTATGAACTTTTATTTCAAAAACTTTTTGGTTGTGTTGTTAAGCGCATCAAGACTTACAAACATGATTTCTTTACAACTATCGCACAAAACTAACGAAGAAATTTATATATTTTTACTTTCTATAAAATTTTTTTTTAGCATCTGAATAGATAAGCTAAAACATGAAAATAAAAAAAACATGAAAAATAGCTAACAACGCCTCGCAACGCTTTTGTTAAAAACCTCACCATGCCAACGCAACAAATTTTATTTGGAATAAAATATTTTTAGCTTCTCAAACAAAATTTAATTTTATTTTTTTACAAAAAACTATATGTATGAAAGCGAAATAAAAATTTTATATATTGTATTTTTTTTGTATTTAATTTGAATAATAAATAACTTCTTAAATCGAAAATAATTATTACTTTTTACAATGTTTGGATAAATGGAAAAAAAAATTCAGGGATTAGTGCGCATCATCATTATTTCGTTGCTTTTGAAAAGAAGCAATAACGAATAACAAAACTATGCACCATTATGCAATAATGCTGCGATATTTGATTGAAAGATTTTTTGTTTTCTCTTTAAGTTTAATGTTAAGGAGTTTTTCAGACAACCCCCCCTCAGTATGTTAGTATTTTTATATAATTTTTCAAAAATTGACCGAAATGGAATCAATTTTTGAGTAGTAGTCTTTGATATTTTATTTGTTTGCTTAACCTTATGCAAAAATAACGCTTTTCAACTAATTTTCGTGTGACCTAAAAAAGGCTATTTTCATTATTTTTTATCTTTAATTTCTAAATGCCTTATTTCCAAGTATAAAAATAGGGTGACAATATATATTTTTGAAAAAAAAATAAAAAAACTAACCTTTTTTAACGAGATATTAACAAATGCTTTCGAGCAACTTAGGCTACCTGCCTTACTGAGGGGGGGGGCTGTTGTAGGGTTAGACCCTTGCAGGAGGTTTTTTGAGATAAATGCGCCCGGGGACACAGCCCCCGAATGAGGTAGTACCTTGCCAAAGTCCTTCTAAGGTAGGGCGGTCATTCTTGATTTTATAAATGAGTTCGGCTTTTTTCGTACACCACTCGGCTTTTGGGATTTGGTCGAATTGCAAAATACTTTTTTCTTCATATTGAAAAAATAAACCTTTATTAAACGTACCCGTAACCGACATTTTTGCCGTATAATTTTTGCCGTTTTCACCTTTATAAACAAAGTAAGCTACCCCCGTAATTTTTTTTCCATCTTGATTTAGGTCGAGTTGCATCTCATATTCTACGCGGGTAGTGCCTGTTTTCGTATGATAATCTTGTGTAATAGTTCCTTCCCAATGCCCATCAATCCTAATTTCAGGCTTTTTTTGATGCAAAGGCTGATGCAAAATAGTTGGCGCAAACGCAGCTACTGAGGGGGGGGGAGGCGTAGCTTTCAATCCACTAATTAAGAGTAAAATGTTTAATAGTGTCATGGTCAATCTTATATCTATTAAATATTGAGTATATATTATTTCTCTATTTGAAATATTAGATTTTATTTTATGTATAAGTTGTAAGTAGCCCCACCTAAATCTTCCCCAAAGGAGCGGACTTTAAAGTGTTGAAAAATCAATTTGTTATCACATTTCAAACAAGCGTTTATTTTATAACAGCTACTTAAAACGGCTTAGGG
>JACCEC012599923.1_pt1 | contig 11963 bp, 13 predicted proteins | sample 7450121 | NCBI WGS metagenome assembly JACCEC01 (sample SAMN15323455, study PRJNA562643) | freshwater metagenome | isolation source: river surface water | place: USA:Blue River Watershed | collected 2017-08-18 | reverse complement strand
AAGAGCAAGAGTACCCAACAGTGATCCGTTAACGGTTAACGGTATCATAGGGGTTATTGTTCAAGTTAACAGCGAAGGAGTTATCTCGTGGTAGAACCATTACTATCAGGAATCGTTTTGGGTTTAATTGTTGTCACCTTGTTAGGATTATTTTTCGCGGCGTATCAACAATATCGTCGGGGAAACCAACTTAACATCGACTAAATATCCTGAATTTCCACTCACCGGGGTTGAATTCCAGAAGCTTAACCCCGGTACAATCACTTTAAATCCTATGAATCAGCTAGGAATGGATCTGATATCAGCAGGAACAATGCTTTTGATCGTGGCAATTGTCATCCTCCTGATTCTTTATTTTCGTGGGGTATTTCGAGAAAAACATCACTATCAAGTTAGAAACCTCCCCCCTCCAACAGCCGATAATTTTGCCTTTACTGTTGCTTGTTTATCCGATTCTTACATCACCGCCGGACAAGTTACGGGGTTTTGGATGGAAGCAGATCAAATTTATGCGGCACGATTAGAAGCGATTCGCAAAGCTCAGAAGGTGATTCAATTTGAAACATATATGATGACGCCGGGACGACGGGCTGATGAGTTTGCCGCTGCATTGGCTGAACGTGCCCAAGCTGGGGTCAGAGTGCAACTGATAGCAGATAATTATGGCAGTCAATCCATGCCTTCCGGCTATTGGCAACGGTTGCAAGATGCTGGGGTAGAAATCGGATTATTTAATGAATTCAGTTGGAGAGATTTAACCCACCATCTTAAACGAAATCATCGCAAGTTATTGTTAATCGATCAACATTTAGCAATGATTGGAGGGGCTGGAATTTCTGATGAGTGGGATGGTTTAAATACGAACGGTTGTTCCTGTCCTTGGTTTGATTATGAAGTTGCATTTGAAGGCCCGCTAGTCGCACGTTTAAGGGGGATTTTTCTCCAACATTGGATGGATGCTGGAGGCATTGCAGATATGGCTTTAGATCCTCTGGTGTTGACACCTGAACATGACCCCAAAGTGATTATTACCCCTGGAGAAGATCCGAGTTATCGAGATTCGGAAATCCGGTCGCTTTATCAATCGTTAATTCAGAGTGCTCAATATCGGCTTTGGATTGCCAGTCCCTATTTTTTACCTGATCCGAGTTCTCGAAGAGTTTTATTTGAGGCGAAGCGCAGAGGGGTGGATATTCGGATTTTAACGATGGGAAAAACCTGTGATAAACCCTTTGTTCATTATACGTCCCGTGAATTGTATGGCTATTTGTTGGACGGAGGAATTGAGGTTTATGAATATCAAAAAAGTATGATGCACGCTAAGGCGTGGTTAGTCGATGACCATTGGGTTAGTTTAGGTAGTGCTAATTTTGATCCGCGTAGTTTGTTCAAAAATGATGAGTTAAATATTTCAACTTCTGAACCTACGGTGATTCCAGAAATTGAAGCATTTTTTCAACAAGGTTTTGCAAATAGTTATTTTGTTAATCGTAAAGATTGGCAACGTCGCTCTTTTGTACAACGCTTGATCGGACAATTTTGTTTATTATTTTTCTGGCAACTTTAATCAGGGAATAGGGAACAGGGAACAGTGAGGAAAAGAAGGGTGTACGGTGTTAACCCCTAATAAACAACAGTACCCAGATTCGGTTTCCTCAGTGATTTCCTCTCCTGTGTTGGATGATGTAGAGTTGCACTAAGGCATCATGCTTAGTTGCATTGCTCCCGTAACCATAATTGGGGGAATTATAAGGATTAACGATGGGTACTGTTGTTTATATTCGATTTTGACTTCGACGAAACAGATTGTTTTGACGTTTAACAGCGTAGCCTACCTCCTAGTCAAGCCGAGGAACTTCCTCATTTATAATATATCTTATTCGGAGATGTAAACTTGTTAACAACGAAGCTACATTGCTCCCAGTTGATTCACTTGAGGAAATATCAGCAACCAAAGGAAGAGGTGCTGCGGAAGATGACAGACATTAGATGAAACAGTATTTTAACCTCCTAATTTCACTCAACTTCGATGCCGAATCAAACGTTTTTCTGACCTCCTTTAGATTAGATATTACCGTTTGAACATCGTTCGCTTATCTGTCAGGGAAGCTTTTCTTTGCTTCTGTTAATACTCTAATAAGCCTGTCGGTTAATTGCAAGCGAAATCCATCAAAGTTAATGATTCTATTTACTAACACTCTCTCAAATGTAAACTTAAGTAACGTTGGATGCAGACTCAAATTACCATCTAATCCCCATATAGAGAGGATAGCCACTGCTAAAACCGTTAAGATAACAACAGGCAGAAAACAGGGGGTAGGGTGTGGGGTGTCACGAAAAACTCAGGAAATAGGAGTGAAACTTAAAACATGACACAGCAGGAATCTATACAGTTGCTAGAAACTGAAATTACCGCGATTCAGACTCAGATTAAAGCTCTGCGGGAAGAACGTCAACAAATCTCGATTGAACAGGTTCGACCGGATAATCAGTCTCCCCAAGCGATCGCAGAAGCTTACCGTCGCCAAGCTCGACAGACCCTACAACAGTCCGCAGAATTGAAAGGGATTGATGATGCCATCACAGCCTTAGAAATCCAACTGCACTGGAAACAACAGCAGTTACAGCAAGAACAAGGACGACGGATCAATCCCATCGAACAACAGGTAGAAGAAGCTCGAATCCAGGCTCGTCTCCATGCAGAACGAATTAACCAACTGGCTTCAGACCTAGCCGATGAAGTGAAAACTTTAAAAGCGATCGCAGACGAAATTAGTCCCCGATATTGGCAGGTTTACTATAAACCTTTCATTACAGGGTTTCGCAGCATTTCTGTCCCCCACGTTCGTTCTGATGGCGATGTCTGGACAATCATAAATCGCATGATCTGAAGTTCTCAGTTAAAAATTCATCCCTTCCAATAGAGCGCGCCTAATCCTAACCTTCAATGTTGAGCGGGGTGATTTACTTCCGCAGCAGTTGTTTGATCGTACTCAAGAGTTCTTGTGGATGGAAGGGTTTTGAGATATAGGCATCAGCCCCTTGTTTAATTCCCCAGTAGCGATCAAACTCCTCGCTTTTACTGGAACACATGACCACAGGAACATTCTGGGTTTTGGGGTGCTTCTTAATATGACGGCAGAGTTCATAGCCATTCATTTTAGGCATCACAATATCTAACACCACCAAATCCAGATGCTTGATATCTTCAATTTTTTTTAAGGCATCCTCACCGTTTTCTGCTGAGATCACCTCCACACCGCTTTTTCGCAACATCTCGGCGATCATCTCTCGGAGGGAGATGCTATCATCGACAATCATGACTGTAGTCATATCTTTTGGTACTTTCGGCTGTTGAAATAAAGTTTAACTTAAACTGTGTAGGCTACCCCAAGGTTAGCAACTGGTTATGATCTCAAATCTACCCACTTTCGAGAGCTTCTGTGCATTTTTTTTATAATTTGTGAGATTGATAATATCTATACCCCCATTTTATAGCTTCTTGTCGCTTAAAGGATGAGGCATTCTAGCTGCCTGTTACGATTAAGCTCAGTGACTAGAGGATATTATTATTCTAGCGGGTTGCTGTGCGAAAAACATCTGGAGTTTAAGAATGGGCTGTTTGGGGTCGCTGGTACGGAATGAGCAATGGGGTAAAAAACGATAATCCGTAACGAGAAATTGATCCTCTAGTGTAACAATAGTAAACTGTTGGTTTTTCTGAGTTGGGAGTTTTTCTAAATGGCGCGTTTAGCTTTATTGAGTGTATCTGACAAACGCGGGCTGATTGAGTTTGCCAAAAGTCTTGTTGAAGAATTGGGGTTTGATTTAATTAGTAGTGGCGGTACAGCAACGGCGTTAAAAGAAGCGGGACTTCCCGTTACAAAAGTTTCCGATTATACAGGATTTCCTGAAATTTTAGGGGGACGAGTCAAAACCCTCCATCCTCGCATTCATGGCGGGATTTTAGCGCGGCGAGATGTGCCTCAAGATGTGACTGAATTAGACACCCATGAAATTCGTCCCATTGATTTAGTTGTGGTGAATCTTTATCCCTTTGAACAAACCATTGCTAAACCCGATGTCACCTTAGCAGAAGCGATTGAAAATATTGATATTGGTGGCCCGACTTTATTACGAGCATCGGCTAAAAATTATGCCCATTTAACGGTATTATGTAACCCTGAACAATATGGAAATTATTTAGAAGAATTTCGCACCAAAAATGGTGAAATTTCCTGTGAATTCCGTCAACATTGTGCCTTAAAAGCTTTTCAACATACCGGAGCTTATGATCGAGCGATCGCTGCTTATTTAGAACAGCAAGAACTCAGCGAAGATTCTCCTTTACCCCAAAGTTTTGTTTTAGCCGGAACTCAAATTCAATCCTTACGATATGGAGAAAATCCCCATCAAGCCGCCGCTTGGTATCAAATTGGAACTCAACCGACGGGTTGGTCTTCGGGTCAAATTTTGCAGGGTAAACCATTAAGTTATAATAATTTAGTGGATTTAGAAGCCGCCAGACGAATTATTTGTGAGTTTCCAGATCAACCCGCCGCCGCTATTTTAAAACATACTAATCCCTGTGGAGTTGCTATTGCAGATACTTTAGTAGAAGCCTATGAAAAAGCTTTTAATGCGGATTCTATTTCTGCATTTGGGGGAATTGTTGCCTTAAATCGGAACATTGATTCACAGACGGCAAAGGCATTAAGCAAAACCTTTTTAGAATGTATTGTTGCTCCGGGTTGTGATGAAGAAGCAACGCAAATTCTTAAGAAAAAATCGAACCTGCGGGTTTTAATTTTACCCGATGCTACTCAAGGGCCAAAGGAAATTATTAAACCGATTGCGGGCGGATTTTTAGTTCAAAGTGCCGATGATGTGGTGGAACAATCAACAGACTGGAAAGTCGTAACAGAAAAGCAACCGACTCCTGAAGAATTGGCAGAATTAATGTTTGCTTGGAAAGTGGTTAAGCACGTTAAATCAAATGCCATTGTTATTACTAAAAATCAAACGACTTTGGGGGTTGGTGCCGGACAAATGAACCGTGTTGGTTCGGTAGAAATTGCTCTTAAACAAGCGGGAGAAAATGCTAAAGGAGCCGTGCTGGGAAGTGATGCCTTTTTCCCTTTTGATGATTCCGTTCGTACCGCCGCATCCGCAGGAATTACAGCTATTGTACAACCGGGTGGTAGTCTGCGCGATCAAGATTCAATTAATGCCGCAAATGAATTAGGATTAGTGATGGTGTTCACTGGAATTCGTCATTTTGTTCATTAAGCATTTTCTGTTATGGGCGAGATGACCTCGCCCCTACAGTAAATTTTATATGAAGTGTTGTTGAAAACGGATTGAGATTAGCCATCAATTATAGTTTCCATGTTCAACCTTGATTTATTAATAAATACCTAAACATAATTATTTAGAAATTTTGTAATTTCCTGTTCCCCATTCGTAATTCGTAATTCGTAATTCCCTGTTCCCTAGCTCTATAAAAATAAAATGAAATTGTCAACCGTTGCGATCGCATTAGGAAGTAATTTAGGAAATTCTAAAAAAAATGTTGAAACCGCATTAAATATTCTTAATAATAATCCTAATATTCACGTAAAATCCTGTTCTAGTTGGTATCAAACCGCCCCAATTGGGCCACCGCAACCAGATTATATTAATGGTTGTGCTATTCTGGAAGTTCAACTCAAACCAGATCATCTCTTAGAAACCCTGTTAGCCGTTGAAAACCAACTCGGACGCATTCGTCGGGAACGTTGGGGGCCAAGAACCCTTGACCTAGATTTACTTTTGTTTGATGATTTAATCTGGGAAACCCCGGCATTAGAAATTCCCCATCCTCGCATGAGAGAACGAGCATTTGTCTTAGTTCCTTTGGCGGAAATAGCGCCGAATTGGGTTGATCCTGTCACCGGAAAAACCATTATTCAACTGTTAGAAACCGTTGATTGTTCGGACGTTAAAAAACTATAATTTTACCATTGTCTACCTACTTCTAAATCATGACAAAACCCGGATCGGAACCGCCAACTATTTTAGAAAATCGTCTATTTTACCGAGGACGAAAATTCAATTTTGATGTTAATCATTTACGCCTTCCTAATGGGGTAGAAGGAAACTGGGAATGTATTCGTCATCCGGGTGGAGCATTAGTGATTCCTGTAACACCTGAAGGAAAATTAGTCTTAGTTAAACAATATCGATTTGCAGTAGAAGGACGTACTTTAGAATTCCCCGCAGGAACCGTTGAACCGGATGAAGATCCGGCAGAAACTGTTAAACGAGAAATCGAAGAAGAAACCGGATATCGTGCCCATCGCTGGCAAAAATTAGGGCAATTTATATTAGCACCGGGTTATTCCGATGAAATTATTTATGTGTTTTTAGCCCAAGATTTAGAGAAGTTAGAAACGCCCCCAGAACAGGATGATGACGAAGATATTGATACGCTATTAATGACACCTGAAGAACTAGAAAAAGCCATTTTAGACGGTGAACCCGTTGATGCTAAAACTATTTCTAGTTTTCTCTTAGCTAAACCCCATCTGAAAATTTAATCTTAAATCTGAATAATATAGAAAGATTTCGGTTAAAATAGAATCAGTTTCTATACCGAAATCTAATTCTATGTCGGAAGATTTAATTTTATTTTGGCATCGACGAGATCTAAGAATACAGGATAATTTAGGCTTAATCAAAGCTTGTCAATTCAGTTCTAAAGTGATAGGTTTATTCTGTTTAGATCCTAATATTTTAAAGCGAGATGATATTGCTCCAGTTCGAGTGAGTTACATGATCGGCTGTTTGCAATTTCTCCAAGAAGAATATAAAAAATTAGGCAGTCAATTATTGATTTTACAGGGAGAACCTCAAGAAATTATTCCCAAATTAGCGAGGGAATTAAACGCTAAAGCGGTTTATTTTAATTTAGATATTGAACCCTTTGCTAGAGAACGCGATCGCCGTGTTTTAGAATCTTTAAAGTCTATTGGAATTAGAACCGAAACAACTTGGGATCAGTTACTTCACCCTCCTGAGCAAATATTAACTCAATCCCAAGAACCTTATAAAGTTTATACTCCCTTTTGGCGCAATTGGAGTCTCAAACCAAAGGCAAAACCTCAACCGTTATTTTCTAAACCGTTAATGGGTTTAACGGAACCTGAACAAGAATTAGCCAAAAATATCGGGGTTATTCCTCTGCCTTCTGCCAAAGAATTAGGCTTTATTTGGGATAATTTTTTAATTTTAGAACCCGGAGAAAACGCTGCTCAAAATCGGTTAGAGGAATTTTGCGATCGCGCCCTTTATGAATATGATCAACAGCGAAACTTTCCCGCTATTGATGGCACGTCTCAACTGAGTGCAGCGTTAAAATTTGGAGTGATTAGTATTAGAAACGTTTGGCAAAAAACAATAGAAGCGATGGAAAATTGCCGCAGTGATGAAACCCGAAATCAAATTCAATCTTGGCAACAGGAACTCGCTTGGCGGGAATTTTATCAACACGCTTTATATCATTTTCCTGAATTGGAATTAGGTGCCTATCGAGAACCTTTTAAAAGCTTTCCTTGGCATAATAATGAACAATATTTTCAAGCATGGTGTGAAGGAAAAACAGGATATCCTATTGTTGATGCAGCCATGCGACAACTTCAGGAAACCGGGTGGATGCACAACCGTTGTCGGATGATCGTTGCGAGTTTTTTAACTAAGGATTTAATTATTAATTGGCAATGGGGAGAAAAATACTTTATGCAAACCTTAATTGATGGGGATTTAGCATCAAATAATGGCGGATGGCAATGGAGTGCTTCCAGTGGAATGGATCCAAAACCATTAAGGATTTTTAACCCAGCTAGTCAAGCGCAAAAATTCGATGCTGAAGCAGAATATATTCGCCAATGGTTGCCCGAATTAAGGTCTTTAGAAACCGAACAATTAGTAACAGGAAAAATATCATCTCGCGATCGCAAATCCTGCGGTTATCCCCAACCCATTGTTGATCATAATCAACAGCAACGTTTGTTTAAACAACTGTATCAAGAGCAAAAGCTTTAAGGTGATCAGAAACCGGGTTTTTCTCCTAACTAGGGTTTCAGAAACCGGGTTTTTCTCCTAACTTTCGATTTCTCATCAAGCATTCTGCAAAAACCCGGTTTCTTATTCTAGTTAAGGTTTCAGAAACTGGGTTTTTCTCCTAACCTTTTGGTTTCTTATCAAGCATTCTGCAAAAACCCGGTTTCTTATTCTAGTTAAGGTTTCAGAAACTGGGTTTTTCTCCTAACCTTTTGGTTTTTTATCAAGCATTCTGCAAAAACCTGGTTTCTTATTGTAGGGCTTGAATAATCTCATCATCCGTTGAAAAATCAACATCTGCTTGGTCGAGTTTTCGAGCTAAATAATCATTTTGGAAAGAATCTTTTAAACCGGAAATTAAATCAAATTCAGGTTTCCAGTTTAAATCTTGCATCGCTTTATGAACATCTGCAAAAAAGTGTTGTACACGCATGGGGAAGGCTTTACGTTTGCCAAAATCAAACTGTTTAGGATCATAATGAATCAGTTGCAGAGAATCTAAAGATTTACCCGCAGCTACAGCACAAGCTTTGGCTAAACCATCAAAGGTAACATAACGTTCTCCCGAAACATTATACACCTGACCAATGGCTTTTTCATTGCCTAAAACCGCCGCCATTGCTGTTGCTAAATCTTTCACATGACCTAACTGGGTAATATGAAATCCATTCCCAGGAATTGGAATAGGACGATCTTTAACAATGCGATCAAAAAACCAAGATTCTAACGGATTATAATTTAATGGCCCATAAATATAGGTAGGACGAATCGATGTCCAAGGTAAATTTTGAGCTTGTAAATAACTCTCAGTTTCGTATTTCCCTAAATGACGACTTTTAGGATCAGTAGCATCCCCTTCAATATGAGGCATTTGATCAGATTTTAAATAAACACCCGCCGAACTCATATAAACAAAATGTTTCACCCGATCTTTGAATAAATCGGCTAAAGGTTTGGTATCACTGAGTTCTCGTCCATTATTATCAAAAATAGCATCAAATTCTTCATGAGCTAATTTGTCTTGAATTTGGGCAGCATCGGTGCGATCGCCATGAATTTGTTGAATTCCTTCAAGGGGTGCTGGTTTTTTTCCGCGATTAAATAAAACCACATCATGCCCTTGTTCAACTAAAAGTTTTGTTAAATAAACCCCAATAAATCGGGTTCCACCCATGATTAAAATTCGCATTTCTATCCCCTAAAACAGTTTAATTCTTACGCCTTAGCTCCACAGGAAATTCTGATCCTGATGGATTACTATTTAATATTCATATCGAATAAAGGTACAGCCGTCAACTGATTTCAGGGGATTCAGTAGGTCAGCCACCCCTAAAAATTAAGTTAATGATCAATCAAACTTTAGGAAAATCGGCATAATCAGAGGAATCTATCTGTGACGGAATTGTAGATTTAGATGAAAAAAAGATGCGATAAATCACACCGGGTAATATTGATAAAAAAATCATTAATATCACCAATATTCCTGTATAATATAGACGTTTCATATTAGCATTTTGCAAAATAGTTATTCTGTGAACTTGGCTATATTCTGGCTAAAATCATCTTTGTTTTACTCACTTTTATGACTTAATTATTAAGATAGAGTTTAGGTGTTTTAAACTGATGTTCAATATCAACAGTCAGTTTTTCCCTAAACTCTACAGTTTTTAAAACAGCGATTAATAGATATAAATTGCTCCTGTATCTTGGATATTAATCGCATTATCTCCGGCAACACCAGTCGCAGTTTTTACAGTTACATGAACTGTATTATCCTGCACATCAATTCGATAGTCAAGAACGGAAGTTCTGCCTATAGAATTAATGACAAGATCAGAATTTTTGGGAACATTATTCATCGTATAACTGCCACCCGGAGAGATTTGAGTGTTAATTTGTCCCGTCGTTCATCCTGTTTCTAAGTTATATCCGGTTTCATTAGTAATTGTCACCGTTACAGGTTCAGAGGGATTGACTCTAGCTACAGGTTGCCAAGCACCAGGGGTATAGGTTTGGGCGGGAGTTCCTTTAATAACTGGAATATCAATTGCATCTTGAGCTTTAACAGAAGATAAAGGGAAAAAAACACTTCCGACCGTGAAACAACCCGTTAATAAAAAGGGATGGAAAAGATTCAATAATTTGATCATAGATTTAATCGCGTACTCAAGGATAGATAATTCATGGGATAACTACTTATTCAATCATATCAATTCCTGAAATCAGCAACCGGAAATTTTAGTCAATCCTGATGGAAACGCACCTTTTTTTGTAAAGAAGTGTTAGGGGAGATTTTTTAGATTGGTATTACAAGCGTTTAAAACTATAAAAAACATGATTTCTGCCTTTAATAAGGCTATCGTTAATCCTGCTAAAAATGAACGTAAAATCCCACTTCCACCCGACCAAGGAACAATAAAAATAATCCCGGCTGCCAAAATTAAACTCATCCACCAACTGCTAATAATTAAAATGAGCTTTAAAACCGAAATTTCAGGTTGAATTTTCTTAATAACAAGACTCATCAAACCGCCGCCAATTAACCCTGCAATGGTAAAATTAATCAGTTGACGAATTGAACCCAAGGTAAAGGATGCTAAATGAAACTGATTAAAAGCAATATCATATTCACTAATATAAGCACTAAATTGTGTTCCAATTGCTAAAGCGATCGCCCACATTAAAGCAATAATAAAAACCCGAATTCTACTTAAAGCCGGAACAACTTTTTTTAACCCCCATCCTACACTTAACCCCCCCCATAAATCCACAAGCAGCACCCACAATTATCCGTTCTTGTAGCAATTCTGAGGTTAATAAATCTCCTGTAGGAACATAGCGGGAGATATCCCATAAATTGAGTAAAAGTCCTACTGACCAAAATCAACTAATAATTAAAAGGTTAAGTATCATTTTAATAAAAATTCAGAGGTTTAAAATTGATAGAAATTGCGAAAGCAATCTGTTTTAAAAAGACTAACTAATACAGCGATCCTCAACTCTGAAACCTTTTGCACAAAGATTACTGTTCCCTGTTCCCTATTTCCCAATTTTCTCATATTGATAGGAACGATTTTCAGCCCCCCAAACTTGTTTACCTTTAGCATCAAATCCCCGATCTTGAGTTTCCATTCCCTGTTGATCTAATTTAATCTTATTCGTAATTTTAACCGCTCCTTTAAAATTACTTGCACAGCCTCCCGGTTGAGTTTCACCGCTATATTCAGTTCCCATAGGTTTCAAAAAGACACTACAATTAGCATTTTGTATTTCTTGAAAACTAATAACCCGTTCTGACAGAGGTTTCTGACACAAACCAATCTATCTTTTAGGATTAATCAGTTTAAAACTAACAGACTCAATACTATTTCTATCCGCACTCGGTTTAATTTCTAAAACTCTCTGACGATAGGGTTTTGATAAATTACGAGTTAACGCTTGTTCTTGATAGAGAAAAACCCCCTCAGAAGGTTGAACAGAACTCTCTGTAGAATTTAACTTAACCTCGCAAGTTGTCATCCGCACGCTAGGTGCATCAGGAATGGCTTTAGCTTGTGCTGAAGTCTCCATTACCCCCGTCAAATAAGATACCACTTTCTGTGCATGACCGGGCATCGGATCAGGTTGAGTCACGCACCCCCCCAAAATAACAGCAACCCCTAAAATAGAAACAGGAGATAAGTTAATCATCGGAACATCCAAACTGTAGTCAGTCCTTCAGGACTTTAAAACATTGTAGATCCACGTTTTAATTTAACCTTGTAAATTATTATTATGCCAACTTACACCGGAATTTCTAGCGAAGCCTTTTGTCATCCCCTGGATAAAGAAGCTGAAGCCGCCCTCCGCAGCGTTCCAGGTTT
>JACCEC011814952.1_pt1 | contig 11963 bp, 8 predicted proteins | sample 7450121 | NCBI WGS metagenome assembly JACCEC01 (sample SAMN15323455, study PRJNA562643) | freshwater metagenome | isolation source: river surface water | place: USA:Blue River Watershed | collected 2017-08-18 | reverse complement strand
CAATTCCCTACGATCTAACTATTAACGTAGATATTTGGACCAGTAACACAGAACAAAAACTGCAACTGTTGGAACAAATTCTATTGTTATTCAATCCATCTGTTAACCTACAGAGCAGTAACAATCCCTTTGACTGGACTAGTCTTGGTGTTGTTGAATTGATCAACATTACCTGGAGTGCCAGAAGCATTCCTCAAGGCAATGACGACATCATTGATGTTGCCAGTTTGATTTACCAACTGCCAATTTTCTTGAGTCCTCCTGGAAAGGTCAAGCGTCAAGTATTGATTCACAGTATTCTAGCCAACAGTTTTGCATCAGATAACTTTGATGAGATCATTGACTCAATCAGTATCAATGGGCTCAACAGCGGTAGTGTGCGTCAATGGATTACTTTTCAAGACCGGCATATTCGTGTCAATGAAGACAGCATTGAACTGCTAAACAACGATGACACCAACATTGACAAAGACAAAGGTGATGGCAGTTTACTGAATTGGAACGAGCATTTTAGAAAACACGGTGGATTAAAAAATGGCATCACTGAAATCAGATTGAAGTTGGGTCCTGATCCAATTGCTGAGAATAGTGCTGAGGTCAGACTAACTGTGTCAGAAGTGACTACCAATCCCAACGTATTGAGTTATTTTCTTGACATAGACACTTTGCCCGCTGACACTATTTCAATGGTCAACGGTGTCATTAATCCTCAACGCAGTAGACCAGGTGCTGGTAGTTTGCCAACAGCGGCGGCTGGTCAACGTTATCTTTTAACAGATAGAACGATTCCTTTTGCAGGTGGTCCTTGGGGCATGCTGGAAGCAGATGCCAATGACATCATTGAATACAACGGCACAAATTGGGTAGTTTCGTTTGATGCATCGGCGGTAAATGCTAGTGAATATACAACAAACGCCAATACTATGAAGAAACTCTATTACACAGGCTCTGCTTGGGTGGTGGCCATAGAAGGTATCTTTAATCAGGGATTTTGGCGTATTGTTCATTGAGGAAATAATATGCGAGCCGTTGGTGCTTTGATCGTCAGTAAAAAAACTAAAAGGGCACTGATGCAACTACGCAGTGAAGTAGAACGTCACAGCATGTGTTGGGGTTTGTGGGGAGGTCGACTAATTGGCAACGAAGGCGACCTCGAAGGACTTAAACGTGAACTTTGTGAAGAACTAGGGTGGCCAGGTGTTCCTGATACTGTGGCCATCAGCCACATCTATACCTTTGTGTCCAAAGACAATCGCTTTCGCCATGTCAGTTATTTGATATTGTGCGAAGATGAATTTATTCCAGAACTCAACGAAGAAAGCGCAGGCTACTGCTGGATTGATATCAATGCTTGGCCCACACCGCTTCATAGAAACACCAGTAAAATGTTTAACAGTCGCGCATTTAAGAACGCACTAGAAAGCATTGTCTACAATGACTCTAAGGTTAATTAAAAATACAGGAACGTCAGACGTATATCATGGTCCGCACTATCAGGTGCCATTGTTCTCCTGTATGCACCCTGCGTTAAACAACCCTTACCTTAACGCCATCTACAAGCCTTCTATTACCTATACCGAACGCTGGTATCTAGAAATTAGGAAAAAAATACTTGAAGGTAGTTGGCAGCATCCACTGGTTCAAGTCATATGTTCAGATTCTGAGTTGAAAAAATCTTTGGTTAAAAGTGCTGTCATCGATGGTGCTTATATGCGTAACATACTAAGCAACGAAAGATTTCCAGAATATCATATCAGCGCAGGAATCAATCTCAAAAGATTAAATCGCTGGTGCGGCTTTTTTGTCAGTCTTCCGGAGTCAGTAGAAATTCTTGTTGACCAATGTGGCCTAGATCAAGACTGAGTGGAATGTCGCACCACAACTTGATATTTTCTTTTTCCAGCAATTCGCAAAAACCCATATCTTCGCCATGCCATGTTTGACTGGGTTCATGCCAAATCAATGGAAACCAAGGTGTAGGTAATTGTCGCATTACATTAGTAGACACCAACATACAGCCCATTCCTGCATAACGAACTTTTTTTAATTTTCCTGTTACTTCTACAGGAATCACCGGATCAATGTCAATGAATGCTGTGGGTATAAAGGGTTCAACTCTTTTGCTGTATGCCGCGCATACTACATCTTTGTTGTGACTCAATAGTCTTACTATGGTATCTGCAGGAAACGTCATATCGCTGTCTAACCACATCAGGTGATCTGCACGATGTTCAATTATTGCTTCAGCGGCAATTTGCTGGCGCTGGTTGCTTAGAACAGAACCTTCGTGCATGACAACACTGACAGATATTCCTTCTGATTCGGTAAATCTAACTGCATCAACCAAGCAATAGGCAAAATTAGCATGCACCATTCCATTGGTTGGAATACAAACAGCCACATGACCAGTGGTTATTGGTGCGTGGCTGGCCTGATTGAAAACAGATTTACCAAAGGCCATTATTCGTCAATGTCGGGTTCTGTCCTAGAAGCAATATTTGCCTTGCGTTCGGCTGCTCTGGTAGTTTTAGAAACAACATTCAAATAAGTCTGGCACTTGGTTATAGCAGTTTCATACACTGGCAATGGCAAATTAAGCATGTCGGCCATGGTGTCATGTGTCATGCGCTGAGTCAATGCTTCAATTGCGGCCAAACGAGCCATGGTTTCTGCCCAGTGATTGGGTTCATCATCTTCGATTGCTTGAGCAATATCGTCACCAAACTGTTCTTGTAATTCTTGAATCTTGGCATTGACGATTTCCATCTCATTGAGAACTTGCGTTTTTTCCCAATCAAATCGGCAATTTTCGTAAACGTTGTTTAATTGTTCAATGTCCTGGCACAAGACCAACAGCAATCTTGGTCCTTCAACTGTGTTGAATAAAAAGTTTTCTCTTTCAAAATTTGTTCTAAATGGAACACGAGATTGAATAGTTCTAGCGTTGTTGACAATGTCTTCGGCAGAATTGGTCACGGCTAATCCTCCTGGTAATATAGCCTTATGTATCAACTTTTAGTTAGGGTGTATTGTCCAGAAAAGAAAAAAGGACACATTTCTGTGTCCTTTTTCTTATTTTGCTAATTGAACAGTTTAGTTGTCGTTGTCGTCTGTATCGTAAGGTGCATACCAGCCGCCCATCAATGAACTCAGTGATACTGATCCTGATGTAATGCCTCGCTGGGCACCCAAGGTGCCTCGCAATGCAATGTTACTGCTGGCTCCTGGTTTTGAACCAAAAAAGCCTTTACGCACACGACCCATTGACTTTGCTGAACCTGTAGCAGGAAGTGCTCTTGCCATAGTATTTCTCCTTGGCTACTTAGTTCTTAGTGCAAAGTGTTCTTCTTCACCTCTTGGCGAAGTTCGTCGATCATTGCTTGTTGCTCTTTGATCGCCTCAACCAATACTGAAACTACCTTGTCATAACGGATGGTCTTGTAACCAGCCAATCCTGACTCAGTAACCAATTCTGGCATAACTGCTTCAACTTCTTGAGCAAGCAAACCAATCTGGTTGTCAAAGTTTGCAACGCCTAACTCGGCTGCTACGTCGTTGGCCTTGTATGTGTAACCACCAATTGCCATGACCTTGTTCAAAGCACCTTCAATTGGATTGATGTCGGTCTTCAAACGCATGTCTGAGTAGTAAGCAGTAACTTCACCAGTGGCAGTGATTGAACCAGTAACTGTTAGGTTACCGCATGAGACTGTGCCCAATGACACGTTGCTACCAGATGAGTAGAAACCTGCACCGTTGGTCAGTTGGTTAGTGTTAGTAGGAATTGTAATAACACCAGTTGAACTGTTGTAAGCACCTGAGCCTGCTGTGAAACTTAGTGCGGCTCTTGCACGAGCATCTGTATAGTAAAGGTTTGTGCCTTCTGTGATGCTTGATGTGCTTGGTGTTGTATAAGAAATTACACCAGTTGTGCTGTTGTATGACAATGAACCACTTACGCTGATTGCTGAACGAGCACGAGCATTAGTGAAGTAAAGGTTGGTTGAACCTTCAGTGATTTCGTCAGTGTTGTCTTTACCTGCTACAGCACTATCAACATAACTTGTTGTTGCAAAACCTGCACCGTTGGTCAGTTGACTTGTGTTTGTAGGAATAGTAATAACGCCAGTTGAACTATTGTAAGCACCTGAACCTGCTGTGAAACTTAGTGCGGCTCTTGCACGAGCATTAGTGAAGTAAAGGTTGGTTGAACCTTCAGTAATGCCATCTGTGTCGGGTGTTGTATAAGAAACTACACCAGTTGTGCTGTTGTATGACAATGAACCGCCTGCGCTGATAGCGCCACGTGCTCTAGCAGTTGTGTGATAAAGGTTTGTTGAACCTTCTGCTACGTCATCGGTGCCAATAGTTCTTGTTCCGCCCAATGCCACTGAAGAACCGTTGATTGTGATGCTGTTGTTGGCCAGTGATGTGTTGGGGATTGAACCAAGGCTGATTACACCAGTTGTTGAGTTGTAAGCAACACCAGTTGATGTAGAAGCACTTAGGGCACCACGTGCTCTAGCAGTTGTGTGATAAAGGTTTGTTGAACCTTCTGACAATGTGTCAGTGCTGGTTGCAATCTGAACATAGGTTGCACCATCATTGGTAAACTGCCATACGTCAGAACCTTCGTTCCAACGAACTTGAACGTTGGCTTCATCGCCGCGCTCGACTTCAATACCAGCGTTCTGCGTTGGAGCACCATCGGCATCGCTGTTCAATGTTAGAATGTTGTCAGCGATTGAAACTGTGTTTGAGTTGACAGTTGTGGTTGTTCCTGAAACTGTCAAGTTACCAGCAACAGTTACACCTGATGAGTTTACTGTCAATGCTGTTGAACCGTCAACACTAACTGTTACTGTGCCTGAACCTGAGTCAGTGACTGTAACGTTTGAGTTGCCTTGAGCAATGCTTGATGTTGAGATGCCACTGATTTGTGTGTCAACATAGCCTTTTGTGGCAGCGTCTGTTGAAGCACTTGGAGCACCAAGACCAATGATCTTGTTGCTGTTCATTTCGATAGCGTCGCCAAATTGGACTTTTACGCCTGCTGAGTCAGTGATGTTGTTACCAGATGCAATCTGAACTGTGCCGTTCAGTGTGATTGTGCCTGATGCACCGCAGACCAACTGTAGAGCACCTGAACCTGATGTCTTGAACTGTAGGTTTTGGTCTTGGTCTGTAGAAACTGTAATTGTTCCTGAGTCATCAGTAATAACCTGTTTACCGTTAACATACAAAGATCCTGGACCAACGTAAACGTGTCGGAACGTCATTGTTGGTGAACCAATGTCGTATGTGTTATCAGCATACGGCAGAATGTTGCGAACTGTTGCTGTGCCAGTCAATGTCATGCCAGCAAATTCTGGTGATGATGATGTAGCAATATTTTGAACAGTTGAAATAGCACCAGTTGTGCTGTTGTATGAAACACCGGTTCCGGCGCTTAACGCACCACGTGCTCTTGCATTAGTAAAATACTGATTGGAACCTTCTGAAACGTCATCGGTATCCAAAACTACTGCGCCTGTTAGAGTGTTAACGCTGGTTACAGCACCAACTTCAACAACGCTTGCAGTTCCTGAAACTGATTTTTTAATAAAAACTTTACCATCATAGGTATTGATGGCGATTTCGCCTAGTTCGAGTTGGGCAGTTGTTGGAACATTGCCTGGTGTCGCACTACGCTTTAAGATAATGGTATTTGCCATTTGAGTATATACTCCCGCGGGTTTTTGCAAAGGGGTGATCGAGCCCTGCTTTCCAAGGACTATTTAGCGGGAGGGCCAGGTTTTTGGGCTTAGACGGGGAATTTAGAAGGTTCCACCATCAATGGTTTTGTTGTCTAGCGTTTGTGTTCCGCTGACAGTGACCACTGTATTTGTGTCAATTTCAATGGTGACAGGTAGGCTTGTGTCATACCCTGTGCCAGTTAGTCCATTTCCAATGGTTAAACTAGCAGGATTGTAGGTTATTACGCCTGTTCCAGTATTGTATCCAATTACACCACTGGCTGACAATGAATTTCTAACCCTGGCAGTGGTGTGATAAAGATTGGTTGATCCTTCATTGACACCATCAGTTGTGGGAGTTGTGTAAGAAATTGCACCAGTAACAGAATTATAGGTTAAATCTCCGCCAGCAGAAATACTAGATCTTGCTCTGGCAGTTGTAAAATATTGGTTGATGATTCCTTCGGTGACATCATCAGTGCCCAAAATCACTGTTCCACTTTGACCGTTGATTGTGTTGGTCAATGTCACAGCAGATTCAGATATTGCTGTGATACTTCCGCTGGAATTCACTGTTACAGTGATGACTTTGTTTAGACCACCATATTGACCCGACAAAGATGAAGCAATTTGGCTGGTCTTTTCAAAAGTCAAATTAGTTGTTCCAACAACAATACTGCCAGTGTTGGTCAATAGCCAATGACTTTTTGACTCTGTGCTGCCTTGCTCAACGTAGACTTTCAAACCTGCGGTGATTTCTATGGCTGAATCCGCATCTTTAGCCCTTGTCAAAGTGCCATTTTCTAGTTTCATGTAGATGCCGTTTTCTCTAGCCAGGCTTTGCGCTGTCAACAGCACCCTGTCATCTTTGACTAGACTTACTCCGTCAATGGAAGAAACAGTCGTGGCCAAATTGACATTGGTTGTTGCACAGGCAACAACGCTGTCTTTAAAGTCAGAAATGCTACTTACAAACTGAGATCCACGAAAAATTGGCATTATATTTAAAATCCGGCTACGCGGTTCAAGCGTTGGGTTATTTATAAAAAGAAACCCGGGTTTGAGCCCGGGTTTCTCACTTACCACTCAATGGTCAGTAATTAGAAACTACCACCATCAACTTGGCTGTTTTCATTCAACACACCTTGAGCATTCAAGGTAGCACCTGAAATAACACGAACTGTAACAATGTCGTTTGCTTCTGGGGCTGTGTCAAATACCACACTTGTTTCACCATTGGTTGTGCTCAATGTGTATGAGTAAGTTGGTGATTGATACAAACCGTTGATAAACACTTGAGTGTTTTCAATGGCTGTAATTTCAACTTCAAGGTTGAAACTTGTGGCTGAGCCGTCGGCTGTAAAGTTTGTAGTTGTAGTAGCAACAGTTACGTTCTGTGGAACGAACTTCTGTGCTGAACTACTCCAAACTAGGGTGTAACCGTCGTTTAGAGATGCAACGCTATCAACATCTGATAGATCACGAATGCTGGCTACAGAAATTCTGTAGTCTGCACGAGCATCAGTATAATACAAGTTTACAGCGCCTTCATCAATGCTGTCAGTTGTTGGTGTTACAAAAGTAAATGCACCAGTTCCTGAGTTGTAAGCAAGGATGTTTGCGTCATCAGTGGTTAGGCTGATAGCGGCTCTTGCACGAGCATTGGTATAGTAAAGGTTTGTTGAACCTTCGCTGATATCATCTGTGTCAAGAACTACAACGCCAGTCTGACCGTTTACTGAGTCAACTGCGGCTGATGAACTAATAACACCTGTTGAAGCATCATAACTGATGTTTGAACCTGCGCTGATTGAGTTGCGAGCACGAGCAGTTGTGAAGTAAAGGTTTGTTGCACCTTCTGCCACTTTGTCAGTGTCGGTGTTACCCAAGTTAAAGGTAAATCCGCCAGTTGATGCGTCATAGGCCAATACTGTGTTGTCGTCTGTGGTCAAACTCACAGCGTTGCGAACACGAGTGTCGGTGTAGTAAAGGTTTGTTGCACCTTCTACCAAGTCATCAGTGTCGTGGTTTGACATTGAGAAGTCAATGACACCAGTTGATGAATTGTATGACAAATCGCCTGTTGCACTGAAGTGGGCACGGGCTTCGGCAGCACTTGGCCCAGTGTATGTGAATACACCAGTTGATGAATCATATGAGAATGAACCATCACCACCTGCATCTGTGGCACTTACTGCACCGCGATATTCGGTGTTTGTAGGGCCAACAAATGAGAACGCACCACTAGCAGAATCGTAACTCAATACGCCGTCACCGCTTGTGGTTGAAGCACTGAAGTGTGCGCGGGCTTCTGCGGCTGAAGGGCCTGTGTATGTGAATACACCTGATGCTGAATCATATGAGAATGAACCATCACCACCGGCATCAGTTGCGCTAAAGTGTGCGCGGGCTTCTGCGGCACTTGGACCTGTGTATGAGAACACACCTGATGCTGAATCATATGAGAATGAACCATCACCACCTAGGTCTGATGCTGAGAAGTGAGCACGAGCCTCGGCAGCACTTGGACCTGTGTATGAGAATACACCTGATGTTGAGTCATATGAGAATGAACCATCACCACCTAGGTCTGTGGCGCTGACTGCGTTTCTAGCACGAGCGTCTGTGAAGTATAGGTTTGTGCCTTCGGCCAAATCTGTAGTTGAGAAGTTGCTGATATCATCAACTTGACCTTCAAAACTACCAACAAATGTAGTAGCAGTTACGGTGCCAGATGATGTAATATCACCAGCGACCAATGCTTCGCTACCCAATGTCCAACGGTCGTTGGCTTCGTCCCACAAGAATGAAACGTTTGTAGCACTACCGCGTTCAACTTCAATACCAGCGTCTTCTGATGGAGCGCCTGTGGCATTGCTGTTCAACACAATAACGTTGTCAGCCAACTCAATGGTCTCGGTATTAACAGTTGTGGTTGTGCCAGAAACTGTTAGGTTACCGTTAATGGTTACGCCAGCAAATGTAACTGCATCGCTGGTGCCTACACTTTGACCAATGCTGATGACGCCTGATGTGCTGTTAACAGTAACACCAGTGCCACCGGAGATCGCATTGCGAACTCTTGCGTCAGTGTAGTAAAGGTTTGAACCTTCAGTGATGTCATCTGTGTCAAATTCTGTGAAGTCTACAGAAATTGCACCTGTTGATGAATCGTAGGCAATACCTACGCCATCGCTTAGATGAGCACGAACTTCACTGGCACTTGGACCTGTGTAAGTGAATACACCAGTTGATGAATCATATGAGAATGAACCATCACCACCAGCATCTGTGGCTGAGAAGTGAGCACGAGCCTCGGCGGCTGAAGGACCTGTGTAAGTGAATACACCAGTTGTTTGGTTGTATGAGAATGAACCATCACCACCAGCATCTGTGGCTGACACAGTTGCACGAATTTCACCAATCAATGGACTTGAATATGTGATTACGCCTGTGGTTGAATCATAAGAGATACCGTCTCCAAGACCAAATGGGTTTGCGTTGGTGTTGTGGAAAACACTAATTGCATTGCGAACGCGACCATCAGTAAAGTAAAGGTTAGATGAACCTTCATCAATGCTGTCTGTATCTGGAGTTACAAATGTAAACACACCTGTGCCTGAGTTATAAGCAAGGATGTTTGCATCGTCGGTGGTCAAACTAACTGCTGAACGAGCACGACCATCTGTGAAATACAGATTTGATGCACCTTCTGCCAGGTCGTCGGTGTCGTGGTCTGCTAGAGCAAAACCAATGGCACCTGTAGTGCTGTTGTAAGTCAAATCACCTGTAACGCTGATGGCGTTACGAGCACGTGAGTTAGTAAAATAAAGGTTAGTTGCGCCTTCGTCGATACTGTCTGTGCTTGGTGTTACAAATGTAAACACGCCTGTGCCTGAATTGTAGGCAAGAATGTTTGAATCATCTGTGGTCAATGATACTGCGGCAGTGGCACGAGCATTTGTAAAATACAAATTGCTTGAACCTTCGCTGATATCATCTGTGTCAAGAACTACTACACCTGTTTGACCATTAACTGAGTCAACTGCGGCTGTTGAACTGATGATACCAGTTGCAGAGTCATAACTGATGTTTGAACCGCCACTGATTGAGTTGCGAGCACGAGCAGTTGTAAAGTAAAGATTACTTGCGCCTTCTGTTACCTTGTCAGTGTCTTGTCTAGTGAAAGTGAAAGCACCAGTCACTGAACTGTATGACAAAATTGTAGAATCGTCAGTGGTTAAACTAACAGCACTACGAGCACGAGCATCTGTGAAGTATTGGTTGGTTGCACCTTCCAAAATTCCATCTGTTGATGGGTGATTGTAGGTAAATGAACCTGTGGCTGAATCATAGTCCAATACGCCAGTGTTGTCACTGGTCAATGATACTGCTGAACGAGCACGAGTATCAGTGTAATAAAGATTTGATGAACCTTCTGCTACGTCATCTGTGGTGTTGATGGTGATTGCCAAGGTGGCGGCATCAACATACTGCTTGGTAGCGGCATGCATGTTGCTTGAAGGATCAGCATGCAATGACAAGAAACCTGTCATTGTGTCACCGGCAAGTGCTACCTTGGTAGCAATGCTGTTGGTAACAGTGGTTGCAAAACTTGCATCATCATTAATGGCAGCGGCCAATTCGTTCAGTGTATCTAGAACGCCTGGTGCTGAATCAATGAGGTTGCTAACTGCTGTGCCAACGAAACTGGTTGTAGCAACCTGAGTTGTTGTTGTGCCAGCATTAGCGGTTGGAGCAGTTGGAGTTCCACGCAAATCAACGCTGTTGATAAGCGAACTCGACCTTGCTTTAATAATAGGCATTTGAATTATCCTGTTGTTAAAAGAACTTCTATTGAAGTCTTATAGTTGACTGTTTTTAAGTCTGGCAGTCACCCAACGTTCGAAGAGTATGTGACTCTTAATTTAGACTACAACTAACCAGTAGTGTCGAGTTATATTAACTGAACCAATGGTAGCGGTGACTTTGAATTCATATCTGGTAGGGCTACTGTTTACAGGAGCAGTTCCTACAATGTTTATACCAGACACCGAAAGCCACGACGGTGTGGTATCTCCAGGTGCGGCTGCACCTAGGGTCAATGTTGACCCACTATTTACACCTACAGCAAAATTTATACTGTCTCCACCGGAAAAACTGCCAACGAACTGAACTGTGTCAGTCCACTCGGGTCCTCCGCCAATGCGTATGGCACCAGGAAAAACAGTTTCGTTTCCTGTTGTATCTACCAAAGTTAAATCATACTGTCCTGTGGCAAATCCGTGCTCAAACATCAACTGCATTGAGTTAGGTGTAGGGTAATCAATACGTTGAATTGATACTCCATTAACTTTGGCACCAGTGCCATAAGTGATGTCTGTGGCGTTAAAAGTTATAACATTGAAAACACCAACTGTCGAATAAGCAATACTACTGACAACAGGTCTTGGCCTGTCTGTGGTTGCTTGACCTTTGAGAATTCGAACTTCGATGATGTCGTTGGCTTCAGGTGCTTCATCAAACAACAACCTGGTTCCATCGACTACATTGTAACTGTAAAATGGCTGTTGAGCAATACCATTGATTACAACCACAAGATTGTTTGGACTTGGCACTGAAGTAATAATGTCAAATTCCATTGTTGCGCCGTCACCTAAGAAAGTTCTGGTAATAGGGGCCAGTGCGTTGGTTGATGGTCTGAATAGGCCTGCTGTGCTGTCATAGACCAATGTTTGACCATCAGTGGGAGCAGAAGTAATTGCTACATCAGTTAAGTCGTCAAGTTCTAAATTGCCAATGGTATCATTGATGTCGTTGTTTGAATTTAAAATTTGTGTATCAATGTATTGAGTCAATGCATTGTCGGCTAAAATTCTTGCAGTTTCTTCGGCCGTGATATTATTTTGTAATGTGTTGTCAGCAGTAACACGAGCCAATGCTTCTGCATCAATGTTGTCTTGTAAAGTTTCTTCTGCAGATGTTGCTCGAATTGTTTCAGCATCTAAATTAGATTGTAGATCAAGGTCACCTTGAATGCGAGCCTGTTCTTCTAAATCGATGTTGTCCTGTAATACATCATCTGCTGTTGAGCGAGCAAGCGCCTCTGCATCTATGTTGTCTTGCAATACATTATCAGCATTGGTTCTTGCCAATGCTTCAGCATCGATATTGTCTTGTAATTGGTTATCACCAGCGATCCTAGCAAGTTCTTCAGCATCAATGTTG
>JACCEC011716455.1_pt1 | contig 11963 bp, 7 predicted proteins | sample 7450121 | NCBI WGS metagenome assembly JACCEC01 (sample SAMN15323455, study PRJNA562643) | freshwater metagenome | isolation source: river surface water | place: USA:Blue River Watershed | collected 2017-08-18 | reverse complement strand
TTTGTAAACGTAATTGCTGATCCAGTTGCTGGAAGGATTGCCATAATTTAGTCTCCTATCTAGTTACCAGATCTTAAAGTTCTGTCTTAGCCGAACCACCCAACTTTGCAATTTCTGCTCTTAGAGCATCAATTTGTAGTTGTTGCGCTTTCACTGCCTCGAGTAGTAAAGCTGTCAACTTGTCATACTTAACAGTCTTGTAACCAGCAAATGCACTTGGAGTTACCAATTGTGGCAATACTGCTTCAACTTCTTGAGCAATAACACCAACTTCTTCTTTGTCAGTAACACCTAATGCTAACGCTGTTTCGTTTGGACGGAAAGTAACACCACGTAAGCTCATTACCTTGGCAATAGGATCTGCAATTTCTACGATATCCTTTTTCAAGTTTTTGTCTGAGTAGTAAGCTGTAATTTCACCAGTTGCTGTAATAGCACCAGTTGCTGTAATAGCACCAGTTGTAATATTAGCGTAACCACTAGCACCTTGTGTATAGAATCTAATATCGTTTCCACCACGTGCTTGAATAGACGCGGCAAATAGACCAGGTTGATGGAAGCCTAATGTTGGGAATACAGTATTAGAAGCGCCGTTACCGACTAATTCAACACCACCAGATGCATAATCGTTACCAGTACCTGTTGCTGTTACACGTCCAATGGATATACTACGACTTGTTGAGCTACCACGAGCTATCACTGCATCCAATGTACTTGTTTCAGTATAACCAGTAATAAAACCAGCACCGTTAGTTAGTTGGTTAGTGTTTGTAGGAATTGTAATAACACCAGTAGAACTGTTGTAACCACCACTACCTGCTGTGAAGCTGTGAGCGGCTCTTGCGCGAGCGTCTGTGTAGTACAAGTTTGTACCTTCACTGATACCGCTTGTGCTTGGTGTAGTATAGCTGAATACACCAGTTGTGCTGTTGTATGATAAGCTACCACCTGCGCTTACTGCGGCTCTTGCACGAGCGTCTGTATAGTATAAGTTAGAACCTTCACTGATACCGCTTGTGCTTGGTGTAGTATAGCTGAATACACCAGTTGTGCTGTTGTATGATAAGCTACCACTTGCGCTTACTGCGGCTCTTGCACGAGCATTTGTAAAGTATAAGTTTGTTGAACCTTCGGTAATTTCGTCTGTATTATCTTTACCAGCAACTGCTGAATCAACATAGCTCTTAGTAGCAATAGTGCTTGTATCAACCGCTACTGTAGGCGTTGCACCTTCGCCTGTGTTGTTAGTTAAAGTAATACCTGTACCAGCAACTAAACTAGCAACATAGTTACCAGTTGTGTCTGTACCAAGTGCTACGCTATTAGCCGCAATGGTTGTTGATAAAGATGCATTACCAGAACCGTCAATGCTTACGCTACCTGTAACATCACCTGTTAAAGATAATGTGCGAGCAGTATACCACTTACCTGCTGTTCTAGCATAGTCGATAACGCCAGTATAGCCAGAGCCTTCACCGTCGTCTGTAAGAGCTTTGGCAGCAAGAATAGAAACGTTACGTTCCAAGTCTGCAATACGGCGCAAGCTAGACTTGCTACCTGAGAAAACGATATCTGTGGCGCCGACTGTTGTTGCTTCAACAATAGTACCAGAGCTGTTTAATTTATATAATTTTGTTGAATCTAACGTTTGTGCGGCAGTTGAACCTGCACTACGTAATTCGCGTTTTGAAGACATTTTAATCCTCCTTATGGGGTTTAACTAGTTCGAAGGAATAATCATTTATTCCCATAGCCACTGAAATGTTCAGTGCATCAGCAAGGGGATGTCAAACCCCTTGCTTTTGACTAGTTAGATTAGCTTAATTTACTACCTGTTACTTCGATTTCGTCACCTTCAACTAAACCAAAACCGCTAGCAATAGTCAATGTTGTACCGCTTACGCTGTACTCTGTTGGACGTAGTGGCATACGGTTTAGTAATACCATGTGATGTACGCTACCGCTTAGTTCACTGAATGTAAATGCAACTGTACCTGTGGCATTTGTTGTTTCTTGTGCGGCTGTAACTGTTTGGAATGTAGCATGATAGTGAGCAAGTGTCTTAGCACCTGTTAAACTGTTCAAGCTAGTAATACCAGTGTTAGTGATAGTAGCTGTAGAGCCTTCGCCTGCTGTGTGGCTTACGCTGATACCAGTACCGGCAGTAACATCAACCATGTAGTTACCAGTTGTGTCTGTACCTAATGCTACGCTATTAGCGGCTACTGTGGCTGTTAATGTTACGTTAGCACTACCATCGATAGAGACGCTACCAGATAAGTCACCACCCAATGTAATTGTTCTAGCATTTGCCCAAGCACTTGCTGTAGAAGCATTACCACTTAATGTGGCTGTAATTGTACCAGCACTAAAGTTGCCACTTGCATCACGAGCAACTACTTTACTTGCTGTGTTAGCACTTGTAGCATCAACTGCGATTGTTAATGCGGCGCCTTCGCTGCCACCATCACCACCAGTAATGTAAGAACCATTTGTGATACCAGCAACGTAGTTACCAGTTGTATCTGTACCTAGTGCAACACTATTTGCGGCTACTGTAGCTGTTAGAGTTGCGTTTGCACTACCGTCAATACTAACACTACCTGTTAAGTCACCACCTAAAGTGATTGTACGAGCTGTTGTCCACTTACCTGCGCTTGTTGCTGTATCTGCGTTACCAGTTAGAGCACCTGTGAAGCTAGTAGATGTAACAGAAACTAAACCAGCAATAGTTGTAGCAGAACCACCTAAGCTGATATCTGTTGTACCAACTGTAACTTTGCTGTTAGACAAACTTGCGTTTGGAATAGCACTTGTACTAATTACACCAGTTGTGCTGTTGTAGCTGATACCTGTACCAGCACTTACTGCACCTCGTGCGCGAGCTGTTGTGTGGTATAAGTTTGTACTGCCTTCGCTGACTGCATCAGTATCAAGAGTACGTGTACCACCTGGTGCTACTGCTGTACCGTTGATTGTAATGCTGTTATTAGCTAAACTGCTGTTAGGAATAGAACCTAAACTGATTACACCTGTTGTGCTGTTATAGCTAACGCCAGATGCGCTTGTTGCACTTAGCGTGCTACGAGCACGAGCCGCTGTGTAATATTGGTTTGTAGAACCTTCAGCTAATTCATCTGTGCTAGTTGCCATTGGATAGTAAACGGCGCCATCGTTAGTGAATGTCCACTTGTCTGTGCCTTCGTTCCAACGAATCTGTGTATCAGCTTCGTCACCACGTTCAATTAACAAACCAGCGTTCTGCGTTGGAGCACCAGTGTGATCACTGTTTAATGTAATGATGTTGTCAGCTAAGTTGATTGTGTTAGAGTTAACAACTGTCTGTGTACCGCTAACTGTAAAGTTACCAGCAACTGTTACACCGCTTGAATCAACTGTCAACGCTGTTGTACCATCAACTGTAACTGTTACTGTACCAGTACCAGTGTCAGTTACTGTAACGTTACTGTTACCTTGTGTGATAGAACTTGTGCTGATTGCGGAAACTTGTGTGTCAACATAACCTTTTGTGGCTGCGTCTGTACTTGAACTTGGAGCACCTAGACCAACGATCTTGTTGCTGTTCATTTCGATGTTGTCACCGAAGTTAACCTTTACACCTGCAGAGTCAGTAATATTCTTACCGCTAGTGATTTGTAGTGTGCTGTCAACCTGTAATAGTGTTGAGCTAGATCCTAATTGTAAAATACCGTTACCAGTTGTTTTGATACGAATGTTTTGATCTGCATCCGCACTAAAAGTAATTGTACCTGTATCGTCTTGAAGAACTTTACTACCGTTAACGTACAAAGAACCTGGACCAACGTAGATATCTTTCCACTGTTTTGTTGGACTACCCAAGTCGTATGTAATGTCTGCGCTTGGAACAATGCTACCAGTGATATCAACATTACCTGTTAATGTTAAACCAGCAAATGTTGGGCTACCAGCTGTGCTTAGGTTTTGTGCTGTACTGATTACGCCGGTAGAGCTGTTGTAGCTGATACCTGTACCAGCACTTACTGCACCACGAGCAAGTGCATTAGAAAACCACTTGTTTGTTTGACCGCTGTCGCTAACGTCGTCTGACGAAATTACAACGGAACCTGTTTCGCCGTTAACACTGGTTACACCACCAATTTGAACAACGCTTGGTGTACCATCGTCCTTCTTGATGTAAATTAAACCGTCGTATGTGTTAATAGCAATTTCGCCTAGGGCTAGCTGGGCAGTTGTTGGAACTTTTCCAGGCGTAGCACTACGCTTTAAAATGATTGTATTGGCCATTTGAGTATATACTCCCTTTTCGGAATAGGGCAAGTTTCTCGAGATTACCCCTTCAGTTAGTATTTACCTGGAATCAAAGAAAATGGGCTAAAATGCCCATTTTGTAAAGTTTGTAATATTACTGTAAAATTTAATATTCGCCACCATCTAGGTTAATTTCTGTTTCAGTTACTGAATCTACTTGGCCAGATTCGTCAACTTGGATTTGAAGTGTCTTGTTTGCCGCACCAAATGTACCATATTGTGCAACTGGTCCCACCTTACTTTCCTTGGAAAATACAATGTTTGTGATACCCGGTACTATAATACCAGTGGTGATTAGTACCCAATTTGATAAAGCGTGAGTATTGCCTTCTTCGACATATATCCTATTACCCGGACTTAATTCAAATTGAGAATCAGCATCCTCTGCTCTGGTTAATTTATTAGTTGCGCTAGACCAAACATAAATTCCATTCTGAGAAGCAACGCTTTGTCCTGCTATAAGTACACGATCTTTGTCAGACAGGGTTACCCCATCGACAATTGATACAGTTCCTGACAAATTTATATTGGATCTAAGTGCTACTCTGACGCTGTCTTTATAGTCAGAGACTGCACTTACTACATTTTTTCCGCGAAATAATGGCATTTTTGGGCAACCTGGTGCTTCTTAGCGATATGTTATTTAGTGAAAAAGGGTGTAGCTTAGGCTACACCCTTTTGATACTATCAGTCTAAACTGATTAGTATGTACCGCCGTCGATTTGGCTTTGTTCGTTTAGAACACCACCAGCTGTTAAGCTAGATGTTGCGCTTACGCGAACGAAGATGTAATCGTTAGCTTCTGGAGCGGCATCAAAAACAATACTTGTTACACCACTAGCTGTGTTTAGAGTGTAAGAGTATGTTGGAGCTTGAATTAAACCGTTGATGAACACTTGAGTGTTATCAATTGAGCTTACTTCAACACCACAGCTAAAGCTTGTTGTTGTACCATCACCAGTGAAGTTTAGTGTTGTAGCTGTTACAGCAACGTTCTGTGGAACGAAGTTTTGAGCTACGCTAGACCAAACTAGTGTATAACCGTCGCTTAGAGCGTTACCGCCTAAATCAACGTCTGATAAGTCAAACACGCTTGCGGCTGCAATACGAGCATCTGCACGACCGTCTGTGTAGTACAAGTTTGTGCTACCTTCGGCGATTGCATCTGTGCTAGGTGTTACAAATGTAAATGCACCTGTACCAGTATTGTAGTCTAAGATGTTTGTGTTATCGCTTGTTAACGATACGGCTGCACGGGCACGGGCATCTGTAAAGTACAGATTGTTACTACCTTCGCTTACGTCATCTGTATTTAGAACAACTGCATGAGTCTGGCCGTTTACACTCCAAACTGCGGCTTGTGTACTAATAATACCTGTAGATGCATCGTAATCGATGTTAGAACCGTTGCTTACGCTGTTACGTGCGCGGGCTGTTGTGAAATACAAGTTTGTACTACCTTCAGCAACATCATCTGTTGTTGAGCTAGATAAGCTGAATGTGAATGTACCAGTTGTATTGTCATAAGCCAATACGTTTTGGTTATCACTTGTTAAGCTTACGCTAGTACGAGCACGAGCCTGTGTGAAGTACAAGTTATTTGTACCTTCTGTTACATCATCTGTATCTGGAGATGTTACAGTGATTACACCAGTTGCGCTATCGTAGCTGATGTTACCCCATGTAGAACTTACACTTACTGCGTTACGAGCACGAGCATTTGTAAAGTATAAGTTTGTTGCACCTTCAGCAACATCATCTGTATCCATGTTAGCTAAGTTGAATGTGAATGCACCAGTTGTGCTGTCATAATCAAAAATAGATGAATTAGATGTTGTTCTGCTTAAAGAAGCACGAGCTCTTGTATCTGTGTAGTACAGATTGTTTGTGCCTTCGTTGATAGCATCTGTGTCAATAGAATCGCTACCGCCTAGGCTGATAGTTGTTCCGTTGATTGTGATATCGCTGTTAGCTAAACTGCTATTTGGAATGTTTGCTAAACCAATAGCACCTGTGGCGCTGTCAAATGTAGCACCTTCTGCTGTAACTGCACTAATGTGAGCACGGACTTCGCTTGCGCTTGGGCCTGTGTATGTGAATTCACCTGTGCTTTGGTTGTAGCTGAAGCTACCATCACCACCGGCATCAACTGCGCTGAAGTGTGCGCGAGTATCGGCAGCACTTGGGCCTGTGTAGCTGAATACACCAGTTGTGCTGTCGTAGCTGAAGTTGCCATCGCCACTTACTTTAGTTGCACTTACTGCTGTACGATAATCAGCATCATCGGGACCAGTATAACTGAATGCACCAGTTGTGCTGTCGTAGCTGAAGTTGCCATCGCCACTTACTTTAGTTGCACTTAGGTTACCACGTACATCAGCGGCTGTTACCTTAGCAAATGTAAATGCACCAGTTGTGCTGTCGTAGCTTAGGCTACCAAAACCAGTTCCGCTGTTGCTAGCACTGATTGCGCTCTGAGCACGAGCGTTTGTAAAGTATAGGTTGTTAGAACCTTCAGCAACATCATCAGTAGTGTGGTTGCTTAGATCACTAACTTGACCAGTTACGTTACCTGTTAGGTTACCAGTTACATCGCCAGTAACATTGCCTGTTAGGTTACCAGTAACATTACCTGTTAGGTCGCCTGTGAAGCCTGTATTAGCTGTAATTGTTGTACCTGTGATTGCGGCTGCTGTTGCGCCACCAATTACTGTACCATCGATGTTACCACCGTTGATATCAACTGTAGCAAATGTGCTTGTACCAGAACTTGTAACATCACCAGTTACGTTACCTGTTACGTTACCAGTTAAATCACCAGTTACGTTACCAGTTACATTACCTGTTAATGGACCAGTGAAGCTGGCAGCTGATAAGCTACCTGTTGTAGAGAAATCACCATTAACATTAACGTCTTTGTTGAAGTCCCAGCTGTCTGTACCACTTGCATAAGTGATAGTAGCATTAGCACCAGCAACTGTAATACCAGCACCATTGGCTGCGGCTGCATTGGCAGCACCATCAGCAATAGTGATGTTTTTGTCTGTAACTGTTAAGTCAACAGAGTTGATAGATGTTAATGTACCTTGAACTGTTAAGTCACCGCTAACTGTTACATCGTTAAATGTAACGTTGTCAGTTGTACCAACTGCTTGGCCAATGCTAAACACACCAGTTGAGCTGTCATAGCTTACACCTGTACCAGCACCAACGTCTGCACGAGTGCGAGCTGTTGTGTAGTATAGGTTGTTTGCACCTTCGGCTAAGCCGTCTGTGTCTTTGGCAGCAAATGCGCTATCAAAACGAGCTTGTGTATAGTATAGGTTAGAACCTTCTGTTACATCATCTGTTGTTTTGCCAGCTAGTGCTGTATCGAAACGAGCTTGTGTCCAATACTTGTTTGTTGCACCTTCGCCAATATCGTCAGTGTCTAGTGTGTAACTAGCACCTAAAGAAATTGCGTGACCGTTAACTGTAACATCGCTGTTTGTCAAACTGCTATTAGGAACGTTTGCAAGAGCAATTACACCAGTTGAGCTATCGTAGTTTACACCACTTGCACCATCACCGCTAATATCACCACGAACATCGCTGGCTGTAACTTTAGCGTATGTGAATACACCTGTACTGCTGTCATATGTTAAACCGCCATGACCAGTACCACTTGTTGCGGCACTTAATTCACCACGAACATCAGCACTTGTAACTTTAGCGTATGTGAATACACCTGTACTGCTGTCATATGTTAAACCACCAAAACCAGTACCGCTTGTTGTAGCACTGAAATGAGCGCGAGTTTCGCTTGCACTTGGACCTGTGTATGTGAATACACCTGTTGAGCTATCGTATTGTAAATCGCCATCGCCGCTTGCACGGTATGCGCTTACTGCACCACGGTAGTCAGCATTTGTTGGGCCATCATAAGTGAATACACCAGTTGTGCTGTTGTATTGTAGGTTACCATCACCGCTGGCTGCATTAGCACTAACGGCTTGACGATAGTCAGCATCATCTGGACCTGTGTAGCTGAATACACCAGTTGCATTGTCATAACTGAATGAACCATCGCCACTTACTTTAGTTGCGCTAACTGATGCACGAGCACGAGCATCTGTATAGTACTGGTTAGTAGCGCCTTCAGCAACATCATCTGTGTCAGGAGTTGTTAATGTAAACTCACCGCTTGTGCTGTTGTAACTGAATAGGTTCCATCCACCAGTTGCTGTGCCAACACTTTGACGAGCACGAGCTGTTGTAAAATACAAGTTACTTGTACCTTCAGCAACGTCATCAGTAGTTTGGCTACCTAGGCTGAATGTAAATGTACCAGTTGTATTGTCGTAGCTTAATACACTTGCGTTGTCGCTTACTAAACTTACGGCGTTACGAGCGCGAGCATCTGTGTAGTACTTGTTTGTTGTACCTTCTGTTACTTCATCAGTGCTTGGTGCTGTTACGGTGATAATACCACTTGTGCTGTCATAGCTAACGTTGCCCCAGTTTGAAGATAAGCTGATAGCATTGCGAGCGCGAGTATCTGTATAATATAAATTATTTGCACCTTCAGCAATAGCGTCTGTGTCAGGTGTTACAAATGTAAATGTACCTGTACCGGTGTTATAATTTAAAATGTTACTGTTATCAGTTGTTAAGCTGATTGCGTTAGATGCACGTAGGTTTGTGAAGTATAAGTTTGAGCTACCTTCGCTTACGTCATCTGTGTTTAATACAACAGTATGAGTTTGACCATTAACACTCCAAACGGCAGCTTGTGTGCTAATGATACCTGTTGATGGGTCATAATCAATATTAGAACCATTGCTTACGCTATTACGAGCACGAGCTGTAGTAAAGTATTGATTTGTTGCTCCTTCAACAATCTTATCTGTATCTGGTGTTGTCCAAGTGAACGCACCAGTTGTAGAACTATAACCTAAAATCTGGCTATCGTCACTTGTTAAACTAATGGCATTACGTACACGACTGTCAGTGTAGTACAGGTTTGTTGTACCTTCTAAGATACCATCGCTTAGTGGATGATTGTAGCTTAAAACACCAGTTGTGCTGTTATAGTCTAATACGCTTGTGTTGTCACTTTGTAAAGACCATGCATTACGAACTCGAGAATCTGTGTAGTATAGATTTAAAGAACCTTCTGGAACATCATCTGTACTGTAGATCATCTGTGCGTTGATCTGAGCATCAACATAACTCTTTGTTGCGGCGTGCATCAAATTAGATGGATCTGCATGTAGAGTCAAGAAGCCAGTCATTGTGTCGCCGCTTAGGGCAACTTTAGTAGCGATAGAATTGGCAACGGTAGTTGCAAAATTCTGATCGTCATTAATAGCACTTGCTAATTCAGATAGTGTATCTAGAACAGCAGGTGCGGCGTTAATCAAATCACTAACGGCTCCGCTAACGAAAGCTGTAGAAGCGATTTGGGTAGTATTAGAACCTGTGTTAGCCGTTGGGGCTGTAGGGGTTCCACGCAAGTCGACGTCATTGACAATCGAGCTTGACCTTGCTTTAATTAAAGGCATTTTATTTTTTCCCTTGTATTAGGTTTCTCTGAAACCTTAGTTGACATTTTAAGTATGGTGTCAGACCAACATAGAGAATATTCAGATAACCAACAACCAGAAGTTTCTCGTTATGTTAACGCTTCCGTTGCTGGCAGTAACGGCAACTTCATATCGACTAGGACTGCTATTATTAGGAGCAGTTCCTACAATATTTCCGTTGCTAATGGATAGCCATCCAATTGCAGATTCACCTGCATAAGCAGGATCGATTGTAATACTTGTAGCATTATTTACTCCAAGTACAAAATTAATGGTGTCTCCGGCTGAAAAAGTTCCAATATAGGAATTTGAATTTGTCCAGTAAGGCTTAGACATGCCATAGTTTATTAGATTCGGAAATACAAATTCATTTCCGCTGGTATCTACCAGTGTCAAGTCTTGTGGAGTATTCCATAAGGAACCACTAACCTGACTTGTCTCTACCATAAGTTGCATGGTATTAACTGTTGGGTAATCAATACGTGTGATTTCTTGATTACCAATTCTAGCACCAGTGCCATATGTAATGTCTGTTGCTACAATAGAAATTGTTGTATAAGGACCAATAGTGCTATAGCTTACACCGGTAACCCTAGGTCTTGCTCTGTCAGTTGAAGTAGTACTTTTTAAAATTTTAACTTGAATACGTGCGCCAGGCTCTGGCGCTTCGTCAAAACTAACAATGTGCCCATCAGTTAATGTGTAACTGTAAAAGGGTTCTTGTTGAATACCATCAACGCTTACTACTAAATTTTGTACACTTCCTACACTTGTAATGATATCAAAATCAAATGCTGTGCCTGTACCAGTAAACAATCTTGTTATAACAGTTAAGGCTTGTGTTTGTGTTCTGAATTGGCCAAGGTTAGCATCATAAGAGATAACTTGACCATCAGTTGGAGTTGCGCTTTGAACATCAACAAGCTTATCTAATGTAATATTGTTAAGTTCATTGTCAACATATTCTTTTGAAGTTAGTGTTTGCCATGCTGTGCCATCAAAATATTCTGTGGTAGTATTGTTAGTTGCAAAACGAATATAACCACCAACATTGATAGATGGCCTATCTACTTCACCACCAGCAGGAAGCTTTAAGGCTCCTGTACCTTCAATTTTAAGAACACCAGAGTCTGGTGTAAATGATTCCTGCGAGTGGTTTGTATTAATTGACATTAACTTTTTCCTGCAATCTTTTCTTGACTACGTCCGTATGCGGCTAAACCTAGAACTGCACCCATTGCAATGTGATACAATCCTGCGCCTTGTAATGTTAACGGACTCCATTGGCTTGTAACTTGACCACCTTGTAAGGCTTGCAGTACTGACCATAGTACTGGGAAGATAACAAAGTCTGTGGCACATGTAATCATGTAAATGAACGCCATCATTGGGCGCCATTTGCTGTTGATAAAATTACCAAATTTGTCGTTTGTTTCAAGTGTATTTGTAGCACCTTGAACTGCTACCTGTGCGGCTCCATCTGCTACGGCTTTTGTTTTTGCGGCTTCATCCGCTGATGACCAGCCACCTGCGGCTACTTTAGCATCAATGTTCATTTGAACTTGCGGGCTCATTGGGCCTGGTTTATCAGTTTGTAAAAATTCATCTAATTTTGGCATATTGGCCTCCTCTAGGTTATTTACCAGAGGCTCATTTTTTTGGTCCTGCTTCTTTGTTAAAAAGCTTATGTGCCTGATTGGCTATTTCAGCAAACATATCAGTACCCGATTCGGTTTTCCCCCATTTTCCTTTTGGGCACTCTGTGTCTGCTAGCATAACTTTTAAACTAACTAAGCATCCACATTCAGTACATTGTCGGGTACTACGACGATAATATTCGCACCCTTGGCATAGTTTTGCTCTTTCGAAGCGTACTTTCATATCTGTGAACATATTATACTTACCCATTAGAAAAGGACTCCGGAGAGTCCTTTTCGTTCTACTTAACTAACCTAGTTAAAGATTAGATGAAGCTTAGGTTGCCACTATCGATAGCGATTGTGTTAACGTAGTCGGCAGCGTTACCTAGAGAAGATGCGCTGTTGCTTAGTTCAACATAACCGTAACGTGTCATGAAGCTGACAGTTG
>JACCEC011244672.1_pt1 | contig 11963 bp, 10 predicted proteins | sample 7450121 | NCBI WGS metagenome assembly JACCEC01 (sample SAMN15323455, study PRJNA562643) | freshwater metagenome | isolation source: river surface water | place: USA:Blue River Watershed | collected 2017-08-18 | reverse complement strand
TTGACACGGTCAGTTCCTGCCTGTGATCCATATGATCTCGTTACTTCTTGTCTGCTTTCGCCGTGTCCGGCTTGATGGCGTCGTCGTAGCTGACGCGCTTTTCCTTCACTTTCGCTTCCGCAAGAATCGCTTCGAACGCCTGATCTTCCAGCACTGAAGACTCGACAGAGGCCAGTTGCTCCTTGTTGCTGTAGTACCAGCGCACGACTTGCTCGGGCGTTTCGTAGGTGGAAGCGATGTCTTCAATGGTTGACTTCACCAGATCAGGATCCGCCTTCAGACCTCGACTCTTGATCACCTCGCCAAGAATCAGCCCCAGTGCAATGCGCTTCTGCGCCTGCTCCACGAAGAGCTCATCCGGAAGCAGCGAAGGATCAATGCTCTGCTTTCCTCCACCAAACTGTTGCAGTGCCTGTTGACGCAGCGCATTGATCTCACCCTGAACAAGGCTCTTCGGCAGCGTGATCTTGTTCTGTTCCAGCAGCTGCTCCATGAGGCGGCTCTTCACCTTGGCCTTGCTGGCATTCTTGAGCTCACGCTCCATGTTGGCTGCGACTTCCTTGCGGAAAGCGTCCAGACCGCCTTCCTCAATGCCGAACACCGCGAAGAACTCGTCATTGAGCTCGGGCAGCACGGGAGCGCTGACGGAATTGATTTTGATCTCGAACTTGACGGGCTTGCCGGCGAGATCCTTGTTCTGGTAGTCCTCAGGGAACACCAGATCGAGAACCACTTCATCGCCGGCCTTCTTCTTGGTCAAGCCCTTCTCGAAACCCTCGATCATGCGCTGCGAACCAAGAACCAGATTGGCGCCCTTCGCTGAACCACCAGCAAATTCCTCACCATTCATGGTGCCCACGTAATCGATATTCAAGCGATCCTTGTTCTTGCTCTGACGGGTGACCGGCTCCCAGGTCTGACGCTGTTGACGCAGGGTCTCGATCATCTTGTCGATGTTCTCGTCCTCAACCTGCGAGACCAGCTTTTCGACTTTCAGCTCCTTGAAATCTCCAAGAGTGACTTCCGGAAACACCTCGAAAAGCGCCACGTACTCCAGGTCCTTGCCTTCGGCAATGGATCTGGGCTCGATGCGCGGTTGACCGGCCGGCTTCAGGTTCTGCTCTGCAATAGCCTGATAATAGGTGCGACTCATGACATCGCCCACCACTTCCTGGCGCACACCCTTGCCGTAGCGGCTCTTGATGACGTTCAAAGGTATCTTGCCCTTGCGGAACCCGTTCAGGCGTACATTGCCCGCAGCTTCCTGGAGCCGCGCCATGACAGCACTTTCGACTACCGCAGCAGGAACACCAACTGTCATTCGTCGCTCGAGTTCGGAGATTGTCTCGATGGAAACTTGCATGAATTACCCTCTACTGTCGGCGTACCGTTGTCGTCCGCCTGTCATTGTCATTCTGAAAATCATCGACGCACCGCACTCTCGTACGGTGACCAGTTGACGTCTTCGCTGTGATTGCCTGAGGCTCTTGTGCTTGCCAGCTAGCGTGCTTTCTGCTTAAGTTCTTATAATTCAAGAGCTTAAGGTGAATTCCAAGGCCTCTGAAGTGCGCGATTCTCCCACACTGCCTGTATATATTCAATTGTGAATATCGTGACCAATCATCTGATGTACTTGCAAACTCCACGCCTTCCCGCCATTCGAGTCGACCATGAAGCGCGCTGACATGGGCGTGTGCGGAGTCATCCTTGCGGGAGGTCGAGGCTCACGCATGCACTATCGGCAAAAAGCGCTCATGGCAGCAGGAGACAAGTCCATCATCGAATGGATCATCGAAACCGCCAGGGTTCAAACCGACAGACTCCTCATCAACGTCAACAGAGACTTCGAACTGTATGAGCCATTCGAACTCCCCTTGATCAAGGATCTCGTCAGCACGGATTCCGGCCCCCTTGCGGGTATTCATGCAGCCATGCGCTGGTGCCGCGAGAATGAACCGGCATGCACGCATGTCGCGTGTTTCCCTGGCGACGTCCCGTGGTTCGACGGCGATCTCGTGGAGCGTCTCGCGACCGTCATGCTCCGGGACAACGCCAGAATTGGCTGGCTGCAGACAGGAGAGCAATGGCAGCCTCTGTTCTCAGTCTGGGAAGCAGGACTCGAAGAGTGCCTGGCGGAGGCATTGGAGATGGGACTTTACAGCCCCATGCAGTTCATCAGATCCCAGCCTAACACCCTGTTGACTCTGGCCACCCCGGCGCTGGGGTATTACCTGAATATCAACACAGACGAGGATCTTGTCATTGCGAACGAGATTGCCCGCGAGCGCTTCGAACGTTGAATGCCTCGAACTCTTGGTTCCAGAAATATTTTTTCTTGAAGACCGCAGACAAGCCTTTGTTTTGAATGGATAAATATTGATCATTCGCGACGCAACCTGCACTGAAAATGAACTGGATCAGGGAAAATTCGACGCTTTAATTTTCTGGGCTAACGTCTTGATGGAAAAGCAAATTCCCGGAACTCGCCAAACCTCCATTTGGGATCGATAACCTATTGAATTAGTTTCATTTATCATCAAACAAAAGAGTGTCATGGCACTCCCGTGAACTTGCCGGAATGGCATAGTATTTGCGCTCTTCTCACTTCTTAATCCTCATACTAATTTCAATCCACTCGTCAGCTCGGGCCGGGCTGCCTGGTGTTCTCACGAGCACCTCGCGAAGCGCCGGCCTGAGCTGACGAAGACAACCAGAGGAGCAAAATCATGACAAGCCTTCGCAGGCAAGACAGGTCAGATCGCGTAATCCCGCATCGTTCCGATCGTGTTTTCGACAAGGGTGGGCTCTGGTACTTCCGCACGAGAGAGGGCAGCAACATCGGTCCGTTCCGTTACGAGTCAGAAGCGCGGCAGATGCTCGACAAGTTCATCAAGGACATTCTTGCTGCGGAAGCAGCGGCCGCACGAGCCCGTAAACCGCATTTCCGCCTGCTTGCCAGCGCACGTCAGGCCACGGCAGGTCTAGGCTCCGCGCGTTACAGCAGCTGATCCCGGAAAATCTACAGCAAACTCCACAAAGGCACCGAAGCCTGCTTCGGTGCCTTTGTGCATTTCAGCTGCGCCGTCGCCAAGGCCTTGGTCGTGCGCTACACTTCGAACGACACATCCACCCACTCTCGCCAGCAGCGGACACTTGCGTCCGGGGAGTCAAGAGCCTTGTCCTTCCCCCTTGAAAGGCCGACAAATTCCGATGCCGTGCTGACCATATGCCTGGGCGCCGAAAGTCTTTCCCAGCCCTTCTGGCAGCAGTTGACACTTGGCGCTCTGCATCTTCGGGTTGTCAGCTCGCTGGCAGAGGCGAATACCGTTGATCCCGCCATGGTGCTGCTGGACACGTCACTGCTGCTTTGCGCTTCCCCGGATGAATGGCGCTGCACCCTGCCGAATGCCTTGCTGATGAGTGCGAATGCCGCGCTCGATGGCGTCGATGTCCTGTTCGCACCGCATTTTCCAGCGCAGCAATCACGCAAGATTCTGCAAAATGCCTGTGAAACCGTCATTCAACGCCGGCGCATACGCGACAGCGATGCGGCAATGGCAAGCATCGAAGGCAATCTGGACAAGCTCGCCAGCGTCGGGATTGCACTTGCTGCAGAGAACGATCTGGCCGTTCTCTTGCGCAAGATTCTCGCCGAAGGCCAGAACATGTCGGACTGTGACGCGGCCTCCCTGTTCCTGGTGAATGCCGAGGAAGGCCACATCACCTTCAAGTTGACTCAGAACGACTCCATGGATTTCCCGTTCGAGGAACGCCGCTTCGCCTTGAACAGTCAGTCCATAGCAGGATACGTGGCGTTGACGACAGAACCGCTGAATATCGTCGATGCCTATGAAATTCCGCCGTCTGCGCCCTACGGATTCAACAAGAGCTTTGATGAGAACACAGGCTACAGAACAGTCAGCATGTTGACGCTGCCGGCGCTGAACAAGAACAAGAATGTCATCGCCGTGCTGCAGTTCATCAACAGGAAGAAACAGCGTGACATTCAACTGACCCCGGGCATGGATACCAGGAATGACATCCTCCCGTTTGATGAGTCGACCTGTCGCCTGTTGCAGGCACTGGCCGGTCAAGCCGGGGTGGCGATCGAGAATGCCATTCTGCACAACGATATCCGCCGACTGTTCGAAGGCTTCGTCAAGGCATCCGTGATGGCCATCGAACAGCGAGACCCCACGACGAGTGGTCACTCGTTCCGTGTCGCGGAACTCTGCGTGGCGCTGGCGCGGGCAGTCAGCATTGAGACGCACCCGCAACACTGCTGCGAAGTTCACTCCGAAGCGAAGCTTCGCGAACTGCGCTATGCGGCGCTGCTGCATGATTTCGGCAAGGTGGGTGTGCGCGAGTCAGTACTGGTGAAATCGAAGAAGCTCAGTCACGAGAACATCCACAGCATTCATTACAGAATCCTGCTGGCGAAGGAGAAATTGAAAAACCGCGCGCTGCAGGAGCAACTGCAACAATACAGAAAAGGCATCGGCACACCGGAAAATTCCGCCAGGATCGAACAGGCCCTGCAGATTGAGCTCAATCGACTGGATCACTTTTTCGAAACCATCGTGAAGGCAAATGAACCCAGTATTCTGGAAAGCGCCAGCGCCACGGATCTGCAACGCCTGGCATCCTACGGACCGGCGTTCGAACGCGAGCATGGTTTTGCGATCGTCAGCGACTACGAGTTCGCCATGTTGTCGATACCCAAGGGCAGCCTGTCGCGCGATGAGCGTCTGGAGATCGAGTCTCACGTCACTCACACGAGAAACTTCCTGCAATTGATTCCCTGGACGGAAGAGTTTCGCAGGGTCCCCGAGATTGCTGGCGCACATCACGAAAAGCTCAATGGCACTGGTTACCCGGAAGGCAGAAGCGCCGGGGAGATTCCCTTCGCCTCCAAGATCATGACCATCTGCGACATCTATGATGCACTGACCGCTTCAGATCGTCCGTACAAGGCCGCCGTGCCGGCCGAATTCGCACTGGACATTCTGCAGAAGGAAGCTAAGGCAGGAGCAGTGGATCAGAGTCTCATGAATGTGTTCATAGAAAGCGGCGCGTACAAGGTCATCGAGAACCGACAACATCCGGAAAGCAGCCTGGGTGACCTGCATTTCAGTCACCATGTCTGTGACTTCGATCTGCACGAATCCCATTAACCAGCCAGAGCGGCCGCGCGACAGAGCACGTCTGACTCCTGATGCATGGATTTCGCCTGCTGGCTGTTGTCACACGACGCCTGCTCCTGCAGGAGTCGCGCTGCAGTCGTGAAAACCCCTTCGCTGTAACGCCAGAAGAAATAGCGTCCATGGTTGACGAGTCGATGCAGCACTCCGCGCGGCAGACTCGCCAGAAAAGATGGGACGCTGCTGAACTGCGCAAGATGCTCCACGCCTCCCAGCCAGACATGAATGGGCATTGGCAGCGACGCGGCGGACAGGTTCAAGGGAGCGAGAGACAGTGCCGTGTCGCGCGCAACGCCACCCGCACCGTGGCGAACTGCTTCGGACGCACTCTGCACGAGCTTCATGCGAATGTCAGGATTGTCGAGCAGGCGCCGGTCAGCGTAGGTGAGCGAGTCGCACAGACGACGAAGATACTGTTCAGGGGTGGAATTGCCGAATGCAAGACGCAAGCCCAGCATGCAACGCAGAAAGGTGGACAGGAACTCACGCAGAAATCGGCAGACCAAGCGTTCACGGGCATTGCAGACCGCCAACTGACTCGACACCCCCAGCACACACTTCACTCGCTCAGGTGCGCGTGACGCCGTGACCAGCGCAATCGCCGAGCCAGCGCCGGAAGAGAGAATGCCGAATTCACGCAAACCAAGCTGGTCGGCCAGCTGCAGAAGATCGTCAGCGCAGCTGGCGCGCGTCATGAGGGCGTGCGGGTCAGACTCTCCTAGGCCCGGTCGATCCACCGCAATCAGCCGGAATCCGCCGCGCCGCGCTTCGGCATCGAAAAAGGCAGCCTCCAGTCGCGAGCTTCCCGCCTCGTGCAGGTAGAACAAGGGAAAGCCCCGCGTGGCTCCATATTCAGACCAGGCCAGCAAGCGCCCGTCCTGCAACAGTATGCGCGAGGCAGCACTGCGGGCTGCCTGCAAGCTGCCTGCAAGAGACGATTCTGAATGCTCAAAGGTGTGCGGGCCCATGACGTCCTGTTGCTGCTCCCGAAGTGACCATCAAGCGGACGCCATATCACGTCAGCTTTCAATGGATTGGAGAATAGGTGGGAATAATTCCCACGTCAAGCGCAGCGGCGCTTTAGCCCGCATAAACTTGTGGGAACTATTCCCACCCTTCCGCTATACTCCGCGCCATGACTGAACAGCACGCTACGCCACAAGCACCAGGCCAGCCGCCGGCAGCCTTGGTCACAGCACTACGCAAGCTCTTGCGGCCGTTGGTTCGTCTGCTGCTGTCCAGGCAGATCACCTACCCGTACCTGATCAATCTGCTCAAGAGTGTCTATGTGGAAGTTGCAGATCAGGAGTTCCAGGCAGGCAGCAAGCGTCAGACTGACAGCCGCATCACCCTGCTGACTGGCGTGCATCGCAAGGACGTGAAACGGTTGCGCACTGAACAGGAGGACGCTGCACGAACGCCACGCACGATCTCGGCTGGAGCCCAGATCATTGGTGTCTGGCTAGGGTCACCTGAATTTGCCGACGACACCGGGGCGCCACTGGCCCTGCCCTTGCGCTCCAGCGTGCGCCCGTCCAACGGCAAGACCTTTGACGATCTCGTGGAAATAGTGTGCCGACAGGACATTCGTCCGCGCGTGATTCTCGACGAGTGGCTGCATCTCGGCATTGCCTCGCTCGACGATGCCAACTGCGTGACGCTCAATACCGGTGCGTTCACCCCGGACAAGGGCTTTGACGAGAAGGCCTTCTTCTTCGGCAAGAACATTCATGATCATCTGAGTGCTGGCGCACACAACCTGCTCGGCCTCTCGCCTTCCTATTTCGACAGAAGCGTCTATTATGACAAGCTGAGTCTGGAGTCGATCCACACGCTGTCCGATCTCGCCAGACAGACGGGAATGCACGCCCTGACCACCATGAATCGCGCGGCATTGCAGTTGCAGAAACGTGACGAGAGCGGTCCGGACAGAAACCACCGAATGAATTTCGGGGTCTTCCATTACGACGCGGAACTGCCCGCGCGCCCTGCGGACGAGGACATCCACCATGCCTAGAGCAATACTTGCGCTGCGCCGTTATCCGGCCACCATGCTCCTGGCGGCGTTTCTCTTCGCAGCCAGTCTCATCCTCGCTGCCACCAGCATGGGCACCGTCACGGGCGGCGGCGAAGGCGACGATGGCGGCAGCGGTATTGGTGGCACAGGCAAATCGGGCGAGTTTGGCGGCAGCGGATTCGGCGGTACTGGCGGCCCCTCCCCTTTCTTCACCAGCGCAACACCGACCGACTCTGAACAGGACGCGCAACCGGCAGCAGACTCGCAGGACGCCACCCTGCAGCTCGCCGACACCCCCTCCCTCGAGGAAAGCGTGCTGATCGAGCTTTCCAGCAGTCTGGAAACAAACGCGCTGGCCGAGCGCGAGCAAGCCGATGACGTCGCCGTCACGCCTGCAAGCGGTCAACCCGCGGTGCTGATCGACATCGCCCAGGCGCCTGCACTGGAGCGTCCCGCAACGCCGGAGCTCGTTGTCGCAGACGCCCCCGAGCCATTGGCGGTTGACGCTGAGTCGAAGCCTGCTCCCGAGCAAGTCGCCGCAACAGCAACTGCCAGCGCACCAGAGCTTGAGCCTGGGAGCGACACGCAACTCACGCCAGTAGTGCAGGCTGTCCAAAGTCTGACGACTGACGTGGGAGGACTGGTGGAAACGGCAAGCGTACCGGCCGAGTCGGTCACAGTGGCGCAGGAATCAAAAGAGGATGTTCCGGCGGAACCCTTGGATCGCGCAAGCGTTCCAGAGCGTATCCAGCGTCCCGACCTGCCGCCGTTCCAGCGCATCAGACCGGTAGAGCGTCCATCACTGCTGCCCAGCCGCGTGCAGCCCATGCGCATCTGAACAGGGCTGCCCACTCAGCCAATTACCAGCGCCGCCCCAGTTGCATGCCGACGGCGATGTCGGGACTGTCCTGCGTGAATCCTTTCGCGGCGTAGAACATCAGTGACCAGGATTGCGCTGGCGCCCATGAGACATAAGGCAGCAGCTCATGAGTCTCGCCGGACGTGGTGGAAGCGGCCTCGCGGAAGTCATAGATCACGCCGTAACTCCAGCGCTCGTTCACGGGCTGCGAGAATCCCAGGGATACATACGCGGAGTCTGTCATCTGGTCGAACAGCGTGGACTGTCCGCGAAACCGATACCCCAGGGTGCCAAAGACCGTGGTGGAGCCCAGCAGTTTGTAGACATCGACTTGCCCACCATAGTCCAGCTCACCGGTGCCGTGGCCCTTGTCTTCGTCCGCGGTGGGCAGCTTGACCTCCAAACCCATGTCCACAAACACCCCACTCTGCCCGTCGCCCGGCCATTGATAGGTGGCGGACAGCACCGTATCCCCCACCCCTCTGGAAGTCGATTGCACCGGCACTTCCTCCAGTTCCACGAACTCGTTGCGGCCAACGCCACCGACATTGACCAGGACGTTGCCATAGCCGGTGATCTGCAAGTGAGCCGAGGAAATCTGCAGGTTCCAGTTGCCGACACTGCGTTCGTAGGAAACCGGTATGAAATAGATGGACGTGTCATCGTCCAGACCATAGTCACCCGTACTGTAATAGGCGCCGACACCAAGATTGTTGCGAGCCGGCGGGGCTTCCTGGGCGAGGCTGGCGCTGCTGTGCAAGGCAAGGCAGACGAGCGGCAACGCGGTGTGAAATCGAACCATGACACATACTCCTGATGGCCAAGCAAAGTACCTACGCCCCCTGGGCTTGTCAAAGTTTTGCACCCGCGGGCCGATAGACGACGAGAGCGATCGGCGCAATCCGCCGTGGCGGATTCGAGGTTCATCACAGATTTCCCACGAAATTAAGGGCCTGCGTTTCACAATCTGGCAATTCGAGGTAAAGTTGCGACCATCTTGTATAGATATTGATCGATCACTAGACGACGGCACCTGCCAGGCAAGCCATCCGCAGCAGTGCCATCGCGCAAGAATTCGAAGTGCCTTCCAAGGCACTCTTTCAGTTTTTCAGCAACGGGCCTTCATATGAGACTGAAACGAGCAATCTGTCTGGTGCTGCTTTTCGGCAGCGCCGAGGTTCTGGCTCAGCCTGCACCTCCCCTCGAGCAACTCAATCAATTGCTCAACGCCGGGCAGTTCGCAGAGGCCTTCGAGCTCGGCAATTCGCAGTTGGGCACCTGGGAAGGGGAATCGGAATTCGACCTGCTGTTCGGCATCGCCGCGCTGGAATCCGGCAACGTCAATGAAGCCATCTTCGCCCTCGAGCGCGTGGTGGTCACCGGAGAAACCAGCATCCTGCGCCAGCGCGCCCGACTGGAACTGGCCAGAGCCCACCTGCTGACCAATAACCTGCCCGCCTCGGAAACGCTGTTCAATGAAGTGCTTGCCAGCAATCCGCCCCCGAATGTGCGCGACAACATCCAGGCGTTTCTGGCCCTGATTCAGGCGCGGCGGGACAATCTGCGGTCGACCTTCACGTTTTCCGCGGCTCCCCTGCTGGGCAGTGACGACAACATCAACAGCGCCACCAGCAACGGGCTGATCGACACGCCACTCATCGGCGAGATCGCACTCGGAGAGGATGGGGTGAAGACGAGCGATGATTTCGCGGACCTGACCGTCTCCCTGGGCTACCGCCGCCCCTTCACCCGCGACACCAGCCTCGACGCCAGTCTGCTGCTGAATCGGCACGACAACCGCTCGTCGTCGCAGTTCGACATGGACTTCGCACTGGCAGACCTGACGTACAGCTGGGGGGGTGAGGTGAATCGCTTCCGGCACAGCGTGCAGGTGCAGCGCGTCTATCTGGACAAGCAAGCGTTTCAGGGCTCACTGCGCTTCAACAACGCCTGGCAGCGCGCCGGTCAGAATGGCTGGTATCAAAGCCTGTCTGCCGCCCTCTCCACCACGCGTAACGACAACACGCCCACGTCGCCCCGCAATGACCTCAAGGACACCGATCAGTTTCTGCTCTCCGGCACACTGACCAAGCTCACGGAGCGCTTCACCAACAGTTTCTCGGTGTTCTACGCCGACGATCGCGTGCGCGACAAGGCAGGTCTGCACAATGGGCGCAGTTACTACGGGGTGTCGCATAACCTGCTGTGGCGACTCAACAGCAGCCACACGCCCTATGCGCGCGTGTCCGTGCAGAAAACACGGCACGATGACGAACACCCGATCTTTTTCCAGGACGTGCGCAGCGACACCAGCACGACGGCAGCAGTGGGCTGGAGCTGGGTGTACTCCCGCAGCCTGACCTTCAGTGCCGAAGCGAATTACAGCAGCGCAGACAGCAACATCGCCTTGTTTGAATACACGCGATCCAAATTCCAGGCTGGCTTCAAGTTCCAGCTCTAGCACCAGGAAGTGACGAGTGAGCACCATGACGATCCGATCAGAGTCCCTGTTCCGCAATCTGCGGCATGCCTGCCTGGCACTGCTGCTGCTCGTGGCATCTTCCGCGCAGGCGGCCGAGGAAGGCAGTGTCGGCATCGTGGTGAAAGTCACTGGCCAGGTTTCAGCCACCTTGAATGGCACAAGCCGGCCCTTGGCGCGGGGCTCCGATGTCTTCGTGAGCGACAGCATCACCACGAGCGCTGACGGCTACGCGCAGCTGCGTCTCACCGACGGCGCCATCATCGCACTCAAGGCCGACACAATCTTCGAAATCAGCGACTACAGTTTCCAGGCAGCCAATGGTCAGCAGGACAGCGCCACCATGAGCCTGATCCAGGGCGGCTTCCGCACCATCACCGGCACCATCGGTGATGTGAACAAGGAGGCCTACCGCGTGGAGACCCCGTTTGCCACCATCGGCATCCGCGGCACCGACCACCTCGGCGAAATCACCCCGCAAGGTCTCGTGGCGGGCGTGTTCCGTGGCGGCACTCAGCTCGACAATCCGTTCGGCAGTCTGCCGCTGGGCGTGGATGCCAATTTCGACGTTGGGCTGGTTACCGATCCGAACTCCGCACCCTTTGGACTGCTCGACTGGCCGGCTGGCACGGGCAATATCGCCATCACTCCGGACGAGGAAGTCACTGAGGAAGAAGAGCAAGAGGAAGAAGACGCCAACGGCGCCGGGGACGGGGACGGCAATGCTGACGCCGATGGCGATGCAGCGGATGGTGACGGCGACGCGAACGCCGACGGAGGCGCCGATGGTGGCGCAGGGGGTAATGCAGGCGGCAACGCAGGAGGCAACGGCGGAAATGCGGGGGGCAATACGCTCACCGGTAACGCTTCTGACAATCGCAGTCTGCCTCCCGCCACCACATTGGTGACGCTGCGCGACGAGACCACGGTCAACGCCATCGTTCCGGGCACCATCGTCACAGGAGGCACGGCCAGCAATGTCACGGGCCAGGGCAATACCCCGGCGGTCAGCATCAATCCCAACGACAGCGGCGATGGCGCGCTGACCTGTGCCCAGGACGCTTCCCTGTGCCCGCAGCCGAGCGCGACACCGACACCTGCGCCGACCGCAACGCCTACTCCGACACCTACACCTACACCTACTCCGACTCCGACTCCGACTCCGACTCCGACTCCGACGGCTACCCCGACGCCTACACCGACTCCGACTCCGACGCCCACGCCGACGGCTACTCCAACGCCTACTCCAACTCCAACTCCAACTCCGACGCCGACGCCTACACCAACGCCGACGCCAGAACCAGAGCCGGAGCCCGAACCAACGCCGACGCCGACACCGACACCGACTCCAACGCCGACGCCTACGCCGACTCCAACACCAACGCCGACTCCAACGCCGACGCCTAC
>JACCEC010486809.1_pt1 | contig 11964 bp, 7 predicted proteins | sample 7450121 | NCBI WGS metagenome assembly JACCEC01 (sample SAMN15323455, study PRJNA562643) | freshwater metagenome | isolation source: river surface water | place: USA:Blue River Watershed | collected 2017-08-18 | reverse complement strand
TTTATTTAATAAAAATTTAAAATAAATAAATTATATATTTTATCGTCTCAAATGGTCTAATTTTTTAAATTTATTTTTAATTTTTATCGTCTGACAAATAATATTTTAAAAAACAAAAAAATAAATTTTTTTAGTACCCTATTATACTTTTAAAAAATAAAAAAATTTTATTCGCTAAAAAACACACAATATTTATTTTTATAATTTACAAAAAAGAGAAGAAGAGTAAGAAAAGAGTAAGAAAAAAATAGGGTAAAAAGTGAAGGAGGAGACGAATGAATTTAATTGCCGGAAAGTATGCCGGATTTGCCGAAATTGCCGAAATTAAAAATAATTTAAATTTATATTAAATATATAAAGTATATAATATAATTAAAATGGTAAATTATAAATGTGAAAAATGTTTTAAAGATTTTAAAAAAAAGTGTCATTTATTGGAACATTTAAATAAAAAGAAACCATGTCAACCACCTCAAAATATACTCAGAGAGACTCACGAAAACCTCATAAAATTAGAAAAAAATGTAAAAACAAAATATGATGAAAATATAAAAATTTTTGAAGAAAATAATAATATTTTTAATAATTTAATAAATAATAATGAAAATAATAATCAAAATAATTTATGTTGTAAATTTTGTGGTTCAGTATTTAATAGACGTGATAATTATAAAAGACATATGGATAAATTTTGTAAAGTTAAAAAGTTACAAGATGAAGAAAAAGAAAATATATTTAAAATATTGATAGCAAAAGACGAGGAAAACAAAAAGCACATAAATACATTAGAGGAATCAAATAAAGAATTGAAAGAGTATATAAAAAAATTATCAGATATGAATTTAGATTTAAACAACAAAGTAAATAAATTGATTGAAAAAGTTTCAGTGAATAATATAAATAAAGGAATAATAAACAATAATGTAAATAATGTAAATAACGTAAATAACAATATAATAATAACCACAGATAAATTATGTAATTTTGGTTCAGAAGATTTACAAACAATAGACCCAAAATTATTTAATAATTTGTTTGGAAAATTTGGAAAACATGTTTTTATTGAATGTGTAAAAAATATTTATAATAATGAACCAAAAAATAAAACTTTATATATTTCGGATTTATCTAGAGAAAAATGTATGGCGTGGGAAAATAATAACTGGAATTTAATTTCATGGCAAAAAGCTGTTGATACTGTTGAAGCACAAATTCGTAAATATTTTAAAAATAATGAAAAATATTATGAAGAAAAATTAAAAGATAAAAAAACTAAAGAAAAATATGATGACCAAATTAAAAGATGGTATAAAATGTATTATCAAGAATATGATGAAAATGATAAATATGAACCACCCCAAGATAGATTACAAGAATTCCACCAAGTCGTTAATGCCGGATTAACTGAATTTTTCTATAATATACGCGAAGATGTTAAATTAAATCATGAAAATATTAAAAATAAATTAATTGATAATAATATTTTAAATAAAATTAATTATGAACCACAAAAAAGAGGGAGAGGAAGACCTAAACGAATATGTTTGGATGAACCCGATAATTCTAAAACTATAAAAACAACTAAATCAACTAAATCAACTACAACTAAATCAACTACAACTAAATCTAATAAAAATAATAAAGTTGAGTTAATGGAGAAAACGGAGAAAATTGAGTTAATGGAGAAAACAAAAAAAAATCCAAGTAAAGAAAATATAGTTAATAAAGATTCTGAATTAGATTCAGATGATGAGTATATTCCTATTGGTAGACATAGAAAATGGGGATATGAGCAATAATAATATCAATTTTTATTAAATTTTTTATACAAATTCTTTAATAATATTTTTATAAATATTAAGATTTCGATCCCATATTTTATTAGAATCTGTTGGATAATCTAGTAATAATTGAACAAACAGATTTGAAAAGTATTGAGAGCTTTCTTTAGGTATAAGAGAAGGTAAATTATCAATTGAAATAATTTTAACAAATTTATTAGGTTTAAATACAGGGTTAGTCCAAGTAGTATTTTTATTATATAATTTAATAGGATTATTAGGTTTAGTATAATCACATGATATATCTGAAATAATAATTGGGTTAGTAAAGTTTGTAGAATCATCAAACCATGATTGGGTTGAATTTGGATCTAATTTAATACAATTGATAAAAATATCAAAGTAAATAAATTTTTTTGTATCATCATGTCTATTTAAAATAGTATAATTTAATTTCAATTCATTTAATAAATTTTGTACACCTTTTCCACAATTACCATTAGCACCAATTAATCCAATTTTTAGATTATCCAATATATTTGAATTAATAAATTCGAGTTTATTTTTGATTACAGTAATAAAATGTTCATAATCGTCCCAATAAACAAGATTTTCTAATGATTTATTTTCTAATATGGAATAACAAAATTCTAGGATAGCTAGACCACAACCAACAACCCCAGCCCAAAATCCAAAACTAACTAGTCTAGAGCCATTTGAATCTAAAAAATATTCTAAATCAAATAAAGTACTATTAGAATCAGCAAATTGTTTTAATAATTGAATAGAACCTGTTTGTTTTTGGTAACTGTGAGAAAAATATATATGCGTATGTGAATTTAATTTTTCTATAAAGTTAAATTGTTTTAGCCCGATTATAAGACTAGATGAAAATTTTTCATGATACCAAGGTAATTCGGTTAGTTCACATGATGTTTTTAAATATTGTTCATCAGAATATGAACGAGTTGATGACTTTTCTACATAGCAAACCCATCCATCTTTTATTAATTTATTTGCATCGGTTGGAGTTAATATTGTCCTTTTTTCTGTATTATTTATTTCACTTCTTAAATATATAGATTTTGTATTCATCATATAATTATTAATTATATAAAAAAAGTTATTTGGATAATTTTATACCTCCAATTTGTATTATTTTTAATTAAATAAAATTTTTAATTTTTAAGTAATAATTTTATTATAAAAACGTATCTCCAAACATAATTAAGTATGAAGCATGTGATTAAATATTACTTTGCATTAAATTTAATTATATTTTAATTGTCACTCCCAGCTCTTCCACCACCAATCTTTGGGTACAATCTATCCGTTGGTTCAATGTATGACTCGTTGAGAATATCAGTGGATTTCATGGAGTAAACACGGGTCTCGGGATTCTCAAACTTTGTGTTAATAGCATCGTTTGACCCTTCAGCTACAAAGGCAGTGCAGTCCTCGAGGAGAACCACAAGAAATCCTTCGCGAGCTAAATCAAGTGCTGTATTACCAACACAATAATCACGAGCTAATCCACTAACAAACACAATTCGAATATCATCGCGATTCAAATCGTCAAGAAGTGCTGTTGACTGTTCACCCAAAGTATTGAAAATAGCCGAGTATGCCTCGCGAGTTCCATAACCCTTACGATAGATTCTCTCATTTCCTGTAAGAACTAAATCTGGATGTAATTCACAACCTACAGTACCTTCTATACAGTGATTAGGCCAGGACATTTCGAGTTTGGTAACAGTATCTCCATTTTCCAATGTGTAAGTAACAGGGATTACTGTAAATGGATCAACCTCATGTGTTGATGCAAAGGTGATTTCACCTGAAACATGAGAATCTTTTGTTAAAGACACACTCGAGTCAGGAAAATGTTCTTTAAACCTATTGATTGGTCCCACTATCTTAGTGCTTCCGCAGACTGGTAAACCCGGCTTACTACCATTAGGTAAATCAGCCTCACAAAAATCATTTTGAGGGTCAACAACCAAAAACCCACCCTTTACTTCTTTGGGCCCCAAATCATATTTTTGAGCTAGTTCTTCAAACCATTTTTTCTTGGCTTTAGGAGTATACTTGGTAGAATTGATTCTTATCACAAGAGTCATGAGTCTTTGCATAGAGAACTCAATAGAGGTGCGATATTTTTCAGAACTCCATTTTATGCAATTAAGTATATTGCTATAGCTAGAAGCGCGAGTAGCTCTAGTAGTGCTAGTAGTGCTAGTAGTGCTAGTAGTGTTAGTTCCAGACATATTACCTTTAAGATTTGTTATTATTTAATTAGAATATTAATATATTAAAAATTATAGCAAACTATCAATCAACTAAATATGAATAATATCAAGTAAAGTTAATTAAGAAAATAAATTATTGAATTAAATGTATCAGATAATAAATTCCCAGGCTTATGGTTCTAATTATGAAGGCCATTGAAATATTTTAAAATTTCAACTTTTTTTATATGATTAAGTATAAAAATAAATATATTGTTACAATTTATTAAGAGAATATATATATAAAAAATGCGTGATTTAGTAACAATAGGTAATAATCAGATAGAAAAACATAATAAATATGGTAATCAATATAAACCATATAGTGTATTTTGGGGTTTAGGTATAGAACAAGAGGTATATTTAGAATTTGAGAATAAACAATATATATCAGAACATGAATTTCTACACAATCATAAAAAAGAGAGATATAGCGTGGATTATTATTCAAATTATGATTTGGATATATTAACAGAAGCATTTGGAGAGATATTAAGATTATCAGGTTCAAAAATACTAGAGATACCTTTAATGTTAAATTCTCATAGTTTTACAAAGACTGATAGATATGGAGAACATGAAACTATATATAGTACAAAACGTGAACCAAATAAAAAATTTTCAGGAAAGACATTAATAAAATATTTAGAGGAACAAGATAAATATTTTAATCAAGAAGACCCCACATGGATATTTGATGGTGATACGATAGAATTTATATCGGTAGATTTTTGCAATGCAAAATTATCTGAAATATTAAAAGAGGTTGAAATAAATAAGAGAATATTTATGGTAAAATTAAATAGATTGGTTGAAAAAAATAAAATATTTAGTGAATATGGTAAAATAAAGATAATGGAACAAAATCATGCATTTGGAAAATATTTAACAAATATGGATAATATAGGTATGTTTAATAATGGAACGATACATTTAAATATAACTTTACCAACAAAATTAAACGAAGATGCTAAAATTAAAAATAAAGAGAAATTTATTTCCAAACATAAAAATGCAATAAAATTAATTCAGTGGTTAGAGCCGATTATTATAGCTGTATATGGTTCACCAGACCCATTTGCTACATTAAAAGAATATTCAAATTCCAATAAATTTTCAAATTGTTCACAAAGAAATGCAGTATCTCGATACATAAGTATTGGAATATATGATACAGATACAATGGAACCGGGTAAAATTCTTACAAAGCCATTAGAATCAATCCCAATGAGTAAATTAGATTATTGGTGGTTTAATAGATTTCATAAATCAAGTGCATATGCAAAATTAGAAAATATAGGATTGGATATAAATTTTAACAAACATTGGAATCATGGGATTGAAATAAGATTTTTAGATTATATTGCTGATAAAAAATTAGTACAAGAATGTTTTGAATTTATAATATATTTGATGAATTTAAGTTTAGAATCTGAATTGGAATCCCATATATTTAATCTTTCAAATCCAATATATGGGAAAGATTGGAATAATTTTGTTTACAATGTATTAGTAAATGGACGAGATTATAATTTAAGTAATAAAGAAAAGAAAATATATAATTTAATATTTTCAATAGAAATAAAAAAAGATAATATAGTTGATGTGTATTATGAAATTTTTTCACATTTAAAAAAAAAATTTAATAAAGAATTTGTAGAAGTTAATAAAAAATCAAATTCTATAGGTATGGGTGTGGGTATGGGAATTCCACTAGGTTCTTTTTCAAAATTTGTATTAGATAATACTCAAATAGAACAAAAGCAAATGGAACAAATAGAACAAATAGAACAAAAAGAAATATCGAATATAGAAAATAATAATCAAATAAATTTACAAATAGAAAATATAATTTTAGATGAACAGTCCAAAATAGATATAAAAAAAAATAATTGTTGTATTCAAATGTAAAAAATAAAAATAAAAATAAAAATTTTTTATAAATTTAATAAAAAAAGTTAAAATAGATAAGATAAAAAATAATTTCTAAAAAATATATTTTTTTAACAAATCCAAAATTAAATAAAAGATTAAAAGAGTATAAGCCGATAAGATTAAAAATAGTAAAACACGATAATGTTAAAAAATTATTAAATTTGACAATTTCAAAATTATTTTGGTTAGGATTAAAATTTTTAACAAAATTATCTTTGTTAGTATAGATATGTTCAAGTTGTTCTTGAATAACAGCTAATTCTTTTATTTTATATTTTTGAATATTGATATAAACTCTAGATGGATATTCGAATTTATAAAAAAAGTCTTGTAATTTGAATTTTTCTCCAAATATTTTTTTAGGGATAGTATCATAAACGACGGTTAAATCGTATATGGTTCTTAAATTTTTATTTTTTTTTAATAATAACAATAGCCCAGTTAATCTAGGATACAGATGATATTTAAATTTGACTAGATTATTTTGTTTAACATAATTATTAGATTTAAGTCTAGTTTCGTGATTAAAACAAGTTCCTTCAGGAAACATATAAATCATATCATAATCATACTTTTGACCAATAACTTTATTATCAATATTAATATCTCTAATCAAATACAAATCATTAGACAACATAGAATGAATTCCAACACCTAAAAAAGCATTACCAACAAATTTTTTAGCAACATTAGCAAACTTATAAGATAAAGCCCTATACATATTTCTCATATTACCGAACAAATAGATTTGAAATAAATAATCAATTTCAGTAAAATGGTTTTGGATAAGAAAGATTTGTTTTTGTTCATCAAACATTTGTTTAACTAATTCATTAGAATTAACATAAACATCAATTTTAAGAAAATGTTTTAAAACAAAACTGATACTGAGATACAAGATATTTTTAAAAATAAATCCAGTATCTTTGTTTAATTTGTTTAATGCAAAAACTGGAGTCATTAAAAATAAAGCATTCAAAAGACTGAAAATATAAATATACAGTACTATAAATAAAAATATTATAGTTTTCATAATTTTTAATTATTATTCTTATTATTTAATATAGATAATAAAAAACTTTATATATAAAGTAAAGAAAAATAAAAAGTTTATAAAATAGAATTTAAAAAAGCAATACAATCATCATAATCAGTAAAAAATTCATTAATAATTTGTTTTTGATAATGAATTAATAAATCGAATGTTTTATCAATTTGAATAATTTTTCCGACCAATAGTTCGTTTAAATATATTTCTTGATTTAAATTATTTAAATTATCATTATAATTTTTATTAACATTAATAATATTAAAGACGGGCTTGGTAATTTTATTATCATTATAGGTATAAATAATATTTTTATTAAATTTTTTAGTAATAAGATTATTGATATTAGATTTGATATTAGATTCATAGTCTTTGATAATAGTTAAATGAGATTCCAAACTTTTTTTAATATTTTCTTCTAATTTGATACATGAATATTTGACAATTTTAAATTCATCATAAAATTTTTCTAATTGTTGAATAAGCACATCAATATTTTTCTCAGACAAATTGATTTGTTTATTTTGGTTACAAAGTAAATTTTCTCCAATACTAGAAATAATAGATATAGAATATTCTATTTTTATCATAAGATTATATATAGAATCATCGATAGAATTATGTGTTATCATATATTTTTTGTTTGGAATAACTTTGTGCATAGAATAAGGTATATATATTATGTAATTAAAAGTTTTGTTAAAATAAAATGATTCAATTTCAAATCTTTTTTTTCCAACAATTCCAGAATTTAATGAAATTAAAATAGCTAAATTGATATTAGTAAATTTCATATCAAACTTTAATTTATCAATTTGTTCTTGGTCAACAGTTTTATTATAATTTTTAACTTCAACAATTATTTTAATTTTATTTGTAGTAGTTACTTGAATATCACCATGATGTGCAAATTTAGAAGTATTAACAATTTGAAAATCTGGGAATTTATCTTTCAAAATATCCAAAACAATATTTTCTCCACTTTGTCCTTTTGATGTTAATTTAGAATCAGTAATATTATTATCTGGTATATTTTGATTAAAATTAATTAAAACATTTGGATCTGTTTTAATAAAATTTTTAACCCAAGTATTATATCCTAAATTAAAAATATCATCGATAACAAATTCAATTAAATCAGGTGAAATATTACCTAATAATTTGAATTTATTTAAATCAATATTATAAATGGGATTATTATTTGACATATTATTTTAATTAAATCATATAATTTAATTATTAAATCAAATTTTATTATAGATAGTAAATAAGTACGGTATATGAATTATTATTAAGTTTAAAAATAGGGTCAGGAACAAATCCTAATTTACTATATAATCTAAAAGCATCTGATAATGTAGAAGAAATTAACATAATAAATTTTACATTAATACTTTGGATATAACTAATCATATTTAACATCATTTTACTTCCTAAACCATTACCACGATACTTTTTGATAATATAAAAATAACTAAGGAAGTAAACAAATCTTCCATCTCCAACATCTTTTAATTCCCCGACCATATAACCTACAATAGTTCCATCATCAGTTAAAAGCAACCAACCTAAAAATCCAGCAGATGAAAGAGTACTTGTAATATCTTCTATACTAAAATTAATATCAGGTTGATTTTGTAAATCCATAAAATTAACATAAATAATTTTAGCAAGTCTATCAATATTTTTAACTTGCTCAATTCTTTGTAATTTCATAAAAAATTTATATATTAGATTTATAAAAAATTATATAAATATCAACACATTTATATAAAAAAATATTTTAATATATTAAATAAAAATTTTAAATAAATATTAAACTAAAAATTAATTTTATTTTTTAGTTTTTGTTTTAGCTTTTGGTTCTTCAGTTTGAACAGTTATTTTTGATTTAGTTTCCTTAACTTCCTTAACTTCCTTAACTTCCTTAACATCTTTTACATCTTTATCAGATTTAAGATTTTTAGTAGATTTATTAACTTTTTTAGTTTTATCTTTTTTATGTTCTTCAAGTTCTAGTAGTTCTTCAAAACTTGCATTCCATTTTAAATAAGATTTTTCTAATATTTCAAGTTCACTAATCCACAAGTCTTGAACAGTAGTATTAGTATATAATTCAAGTTCTTCAGCTTTTTCTTCAAATTCTTTAACAAATTCATCAATTTTTTCTTGAGTCAAAGAGAACAAAGGTAGATTAGTTAAATAATCATAAGATGGTTTACCATTTAAACTCATAGCTAATTCAGGATATTTGTGAGTAACAAGGTCTTGAATTATATCAGTTTTCTTTCTACGTTCAATAATAATCTTTTTTGCTAGAATATGTTCAATAAATCTCTTTCTATATTTGAGTAATAACATTTCATTTTCCAATACTTTAACATGATGATTTTTTCTTAATGTATATAGATTTAATCTTAATTCAATATAATCTTTAAGAATAAGATTAGCATTAGAATATTTTGTGATAACATTATTTTTGTACAAATGCATATTAGAAGTTTTGATAGGAGTAATTAACTTTAATCTTTTTTGTAGACTATTAGATTTGATTAATTTTTGTAATTCATTATTCTTAAAATAGACTTTGATATCAATTTTATAGTTTCCAGAATTATTTTCATAATCAGTAATTAATTCTTCTTTTTGTATTAAACTTGATAAAAAGTCAATATAATCTTGTGTCCAAGTTCCAATGGGTAATTCAGTAATATGAACACACATTTCACTTATAACAGTTACAATACCAGAAGAATTAAATGTATTATCATTAACTTTAATAATTTCTCCAATAAATCCACGAAACCAAGGAACCAGTTCATCTAATTTAGAAACTTCAGTTCCCTTAAGATATTTTTTGATATTAGAAATAATATTAAGTGGATTAAATGGAGGAATATTAGTACTAAAACCTGTTCCGATACCTTCAGACCCATTAACAAGAATCATAGGAATGATAGGATAATAAGTTTCAGGTTCAACAACATCTCCTTCTTCCACAGTATATTTAAGTACTGGTTCATCTTTATTAATAAATATTTGTCGAGTTAAATCAGCTAATTGTGTAAAAATATATCTTGCACTAGCAGCATCTTTTCCTCCCAAACGTCTAGAACCAAAGTTACCAAGAGGTTTGAGAAGATTAATATTATTAGACCCACAATAATCTTGAGCCATATTAACAATAGCGCCTTGTAAACTCATTTCACCATGATGATAACCAGTATGTTCGGAAATATAACCAGATAATTGGGCTACTTTAATTTCTTCATTATCCAACTTTCTTTTAAATGCACCATAAAGAATTTTACGTTGAGAAGGTTTTAATCCATCACAAATATTAGGGATAGAACGAGTATTATCTTCATGTGAAAAATGAATCAAGTCTTTATTAATAAATTCATCAAAAGTAACTTTCTTTTTATCATATTCTATAATAGCATCAGGATTAAACTTTCTAACCCATTCTTTTCTATCATTAGCTCTTTGTTTAGCAAAAGCCAGAGTTAATGCTTGATAAGCGGGTTCAGTTTTATCAAGGTCCATTTCAGATGTAGATTCATTCTCTGAATTGGTATCAGCATCTGAATCTTCAGGATTAGATTTTTTATTTTTAGTTTTAGTTTTTGACTTTTTATTTTTTGAATTATTAGATACTTCATCTGCATCAGAATCGGAATCAGAATCATCTGAAGTATTTTTGAGTAATTTACTTTGGTCTAAAGACCAAACATAATTAATAATTCTATTTTCAATATCAGTAAAAGATTCTTTTGCTTCCTTAGCAGTAGAAGTACCCAATCCCTTAAAATATTTAATTTGATAATTTTTATAAGCATCACCAATTTTTTCAGTCCATTTTTTATAATCAGTTAATGTATAAAATATTTCAGGATTTGCCTTTTTAGTATCAGATTTTTTATAAACCTTAATAATAGGGGTAGCAATAGATTGAACAAATCCTTCTATCTTTAATAAACTTGGCCAGAAGTAATGGAAGAAATTCATCAACAAACCCTTAATATGGGACCCATCAACGTCTTGGTCAGTAAGTAGAATAATTCCACCATATCTAAGCTTTTTAGTATCCGTATAAACTTGATTTTGTTTTAAACCTAAAATTTGTTTTAAGTTCTTAATTTCTTCATTTCCGAGTAATTGTTTAGGACTAGCTTCTCGAACATTTAAAAGTTTACCTTTAAGAGGAAATACACCATATTTATCTCTTCCAATTAATTCTAACCCAGAGATAGCAAAAGATTTAGCCGAATCTCCCTCAGTTAAAATAAGTCTACATTCAGATGAACGTTTAGACCCAGCCAATCTAGCATCATCTAATTTAGTTAAATTCTTTAAATTAACATTCTTTTTACCATCAGACTTTTCTAATTCTGCTAATTGTTTAATAGATGCAATTTGAATAATTTCATCGACTAATCCAGTTTTACAGATTTTTTGAATAAATTTATCATCAAGTTCACATTTAACATTAAAGAGAGATGCTTTAGTGGTTAAAGTTTCTTTGGTTTGTGAACTAAAAGAAGGGTCTTCAATAGTAGAATTAACAAACACAGTAATATTATCTTTAATTTGAGAAGGTTTAATTTTAAGATTTTTATTTTTTTCTAAAATATGCTGGGTTACTTTATCAACAATTTGGTTTACTATCATATTTAAATGAGTTCCGCCCATAAAAGTACTAATTTTATTAACAAATGACATGTGTTGAAATCCAGAATTATTATCATAAACTACACCAACAGACCATCTGGGATTAAATTCTTGATAAATAATATTAACATTTTCATCTTCAGGATAAAACATTCTAATATAGTCTTCAAAAGACTTGATATCTAGTAATTTGTCATTAAGATAAACTTTAACATTTTCATTTGTGGTACCAGCTAAATCA
>JACCEC011967016.1_pt1 | contig 11966 bp, 7 predicted proteins | sample 7450121 | NCBI WGS metagenome assembly JACCEC01 (sample SAMN15323455, study PRJNA562643) | freshwater metagenome | isolation source: river surface water | place: USA:Blue River Watershed | collected 2017-08-18 | reverse complement strand
TGCGTTTTTTTTGACTGTTCCAAATCTAACTGAATTTTGGATTGAGGAGCGTCGTGGCCGGCGGGATTGCCTATCTTGTCTGTACGCAACGCTTTGGAATCGGGCTCCGCATCGGAACCTGTTTCGTTCCGTTGGCAGGCGTTGGTGCCGAGTAGCGTGAAGACCAGAAAGAAACACAATAAAACGTCACTCGGGGTACTTTGACTCATAAATGGGACGCTTCACGCCAAATAAAATCTTTTTTATCCGAGATGTCCATAGGGTTTATTTCGCACCTCACTCCGGGCTGGGCCCCACTAAAACTTCTCTGAAACACTCGCAGTTGAGACAGGACACTCCGATGCGCCGCAAGTATGCCTCTCAAATAAATTGATGCGCGGCTGAAAATCCTAGGCTTCAGACCAAACGGAACGCCACATCGTCAGAAGCCAAGGGGACGTCAACTTCATCGGAAGGGTGTTTGGCCCTATGCCCAACTTAACTTCACCCACCGCCGCGAACCGTTCAGTAGCCTGCTTTTTTGTTCAAAACATCTTCCACGGACAGGAACAAAAAAGGCGTATACGTAAAATCCGAGGCCTGCCGCTCAAAAATAAAACCATGCCAGTCGCCAAACGGCCTAAAGAAGCCGGGAAGATGAAAGCTCAAGTGCAGTCCGAAGAGTCGAGGTGCAGCGGGCGTTGGAAATCCGGTGCGGAGGATGTCCGGAGAGAATTCATGAGGACGCTCAATGATTGAACATGAACTCCGTGGAATTTAACAGCGCCCAGACAACATCCTCGTAAGGTTGTGAATTCGCAGGCGGATTCGGAATGATTTTGAGGAAATCATCCAATTCTTCCTTGGTGGGTTTACGGGATAGGCAGCGGATGAACAATTCTTCAACGGCTGCGCCCGGCGGCATTTTCGTGCTCACGCACGCGCTGATCCTGCCGCTGCATCCCAGCCGGGGACTGATGGTATCACCAACGGAAAGGTGGAGCGCCTGCGAGATGGTGGGGGAGGTCTTGGTTTCCGTCGAAGAAACGCTCGCACGCGGGCTGCGTCCCATGCATTTGAAAACCTCGTCCCCAAAGTTGGGGCCTTCCGTTCCCCCCGAGGAACGCGGGTAGTATTCGATGGCAGACGTGCCCTCGGCAAATCCGCTGAACCCGCGTGGCGTGCCTGTGACGGCCACCACGCTGTCGATGAATACATCCGCGCGGAGCCGTCGCAAATAAGCGCGGGAAAACTGGCGCGTATCGAGGCGGTTGGTTTTGTTCGGGGTGGAACTCAGTTGGTAAGTCCTCGAGGAGCAGATATCGCGCACTAGCGACCGGAGGTTGAAATTCGAAGCGACCAGGTGCGCGGCGAGGTCCGCAAGCAGCGGTTCGTTGACGGGTGGATTCGTCACCCGCACGTCGTCTACGGGATGAACGATGCCGCGCCCCATGAGTTGCGCCCAGATCCGATTCGCGAGATTGCGGCTGAAGAGCGCGTTCTCCGGCGCAGTCAGCCACTGTGCGAGGGCGGGTCGAGGGTCGCCCTCGTTTTTCAGAGCTTCAACAGCTCCGAGGGTCTTGGCCGGCATGGGGCGTCCGTCAACCAGATGGCTGGCCGGGGGCACAGCGTTGTCCCAATAAATCCGCTTTTCCCTCGGTTCCGCACCCGGCTTGCGGGACATACCGGTGAAAAACGAAACGAATCCGTAATAGTCGTTCATATTCCAACGGTCGAACGGATGGTTGTGACATTCCGCGCACTGCAATTGCACGCCGAGGAACACCTGCGAAAAATCCGCCGCCAGCTGCTTCGGGTCGATCCGCGGTTTGTGCACCAGCATGGTGTAGAGGTTCACAGGGCCGTTGCTGATATTGCTGCCCGACGCGGTGACCATTTCAGCGACAAACTCGTTGAGCGGCCTGCCCTGGCGCATTTGACCACGGATCCATTCGTAAAAAGTGTCAGCCGCTTTGATGTGCGTCGCATCGGGCGCGTAGTTGCCGCCCATGACGCGCAGCTGCTCGGCCCACAGAGCTGTCCACAGGTCGGCAAAAGCATCGGTGGCCAGAAGCGCATCAACTCTCGCAGTACGCTTGTCCAGACGCGTATCCGACATGAACGCATGGTATTCATCCACGGTCGGAGGCCGCCCTATCAGATCGATCGTGATGCGGCGTAGGAACGTCTCGTCATCGCAAAGTTCCGAGGGCGCGATCCGCAGTTTCTTCAGGCGATCAAAGATGTGAGTGTCCACATAGTTGCTTGCAACGGGATCAGGCCAATCAAAGTCGCCATGCTTCAATACGGTGACACTCGCTCCGATCGCGAACCGGCTGTAGCGCGCAAATACATGCGTGTCGCCCGAGCCGCCGGCGCTCACTCGCCCGTTTTCGTCGATGGTCGCAACCGAAGGATTATTCGAGTGGTAGATCGCGAGGTGCGTGACATCGCGCTTTGATCCATCGCTCTGATGCGCAAGAACGCGAAGGTCTGCGCGCTTGGCGCCGCCCTCGAACACAAAGCGCTCCTCGGAGACAGACAGCCCGACGGTGTCAGGCACGTCCTGCGCATCGTCGGGAGCACCGGCTGCAATCCAGTCCAAGAGCGTGCGATAGTAGGAGCTTTCGGTGCTGAAAATCTCGCCGCCAGTGTGCGGAACTTTTCCAAGCGATTTAAGCAGAAGCAGGCTTCGTTCGGGAATGGCGAGGTTGATCCGCCGTCCAGCGATGTCGTTGACGATGCGGTGGTAGTCGCCCGCCGGATCATATCCAAAAAGCGAGAGCATGAAGCCGTCTTTGCCTTTGGCGGCACCGTGACACGTCCCCGCATTGCAGCCGGCGCGAAAAAGGACGGGCATCACATCCTGACGAAAACTCGGCACGGATTCCCCCCGTGTTCCGACCTCGAGAACAAACAAGAATGTGAGAAATAACGAGTGAATGGAGAGGCGCATCGGTGTCGTTTGGAGCTAAAGTTTTGGGTCGATCCGCAGGTTACCTTTGCCTGTGCGCTGCCTGATTTCCTGGTCTGCGACCCGCACGGTGAGCTCGCACTCGACGCCGCTTGAAAGCCCAAGCAGGGCCTCTTCGCTGGCTTCGAGCTGGAAGACGACCTCCTTGGAAGTGGCGGTGATGCGCGGCAGCGGAGCGATGACGCTCACGCCTTTTGGCAGACCCAGCAGCCGAACCTCAGCCTCGCCGTCAAAACCGCTCTTCGGCGTGATAGCCCAGCGGTAAGGGGCGCTGCCGCCGCGCCGCACGCTGGAAGGCTCGCTTGCGAGCGCCGCGAATGGCTCCGCTATGTTGATTTGTAACACCTCCGATGAAACGCGCGTTTCGCCCGTGCCAAGATACGAGTTTTGTTCTGCAACCGTGCTTGCAGTTACGAACAACGGGCCTTGTCCCAGTTTTGCGTCCGCGCTGGCGGAGATCCGCAGCATGGCTTCGCTGGCGTCGCCCGCAATCGTCTCCGCGGGCGGCAACACGACGCCCGCGGGCGCAAAGTCGCATTTGAACTCGATTGGCCCATTGAATCCGACACGGCGTATCAACTTGACCGGGATCGCAAGCTCCCCGCCGCGCACCAGTGGAATCGAGGGCTGCCGCAGCTCAACTGCAAAAGGTGCTGCATCGGTGACAGCCATGATGAACCGATCTGTGCGCACTGCTCGCCACGCATCCCCGCCGGAATGGTTGATGAATGGCACCCATTGCATGGACCCTGTGGCAACATCCACGCCCGGATCTGCGGGTTGTACGTTGAGCGTTATCACGGCGCCACCGACTTTCGCATCAGGCGAGGCGATGAATTGCACGGGCCACGAGGGAGTGCCGCCCGGGATCCGTTTGCTGACAATCGACACGCCCGCGGGAAGGTCATTCGCAACGATCTGCATGTCTCCCTTGAACAGTGTTCCCTGGCCGGTTGGCAGGCTGACGTTGACGGTCCACCGGTTGCCTTGCGGCACGGCGAGCCCCGTGAACCGGCCGGTTTCCACCCAGTCAAATGCAACGCTCCGAAGCAGCGCGAAGACTGCGTCGGCGGGCCTTTCAACCTCGATCCGGTACACTCCAGTCGGAGCGCCAAATGCGTTTGTATCCTTGATTTCGATCAGATAATCCCCGTCCGATTTGGGCTCCCAAATCACCGAGGGATCAAACACATCCTTCAATCCTCCCCGCGAACGAAAGTTCGGACCGAAGATGTCACGGTCCGCGAGGCTAGGGTCCGAGTCATCAGCCTGAAGGTCGGCTTTTGATTCGCCCACTTTACGGATGCTTAACGTGGGATCCAGAGGTGACCCGAGGCTGCTCGCAAAGACGCGCACCCGATAGCGATCCCCCTTTTTCACATGCAACCGGAAGGCATCCTGGTCTCCCGGAACCTCCAATATTCCGTTGAGCGCGACGGGGAGGCTGGGCACAAGCGTTTCAGCGCCCGCCGGCTCCTCAAGGAGGTTAGGCGCAGAAAATGAACGTACCGGTAACGAGGAAGGCGCATCGCCAAAATATTCGAATGTTCCAACGGCGTTCGGCACAGAAATGCGAGCCTCCTTTTCGCCCAATGCATCGCCGAGCAGCCTGACGGAGAGCTGGCCTCCGGGCGGGCCTCCCGCGGGATAAACGGCGAGCGGCCGCTCGAATGAACCAATGTGCACTGCGTAGTGCACGTTCGCAGGAGAAAAGATGGACCTGCGTACTTCAACAAAAACGTGGTCACCGCAGTCGGCGGGAAGCTTTAAACTGATCAGCGGATCCTGGAGGTGCAGCGGATTCTCATCATTGGATGCAATCTTGCGGCCCCCAGCGTCGAGCACGCGCAAGGCGAGATCGAACTCGGAGTCTCCATAGTGGACATCCGCAAGGCGTGCACAATCCACTTCCACCGACAAACGTTCGCCAGCGCGGGCCGGCACCCGGTACACATCAATGTCGCCCTTCGAGCTGTTACCTGCGATCCCGCGGACGGTCACATTCAACGGAACAGACACCGCGGTTGCCGGTGTATCGTTGGAGTTGGCTTGCAATTCCTCCTCGTCACGCACGGAAAAAGGCGACACGTGAAACGTCGCGAGCGAGCTAAGCTGGGTGGCTGTTCGAAGACGAAATCTGTGCTCACCCGCCACACAATCCGGCGCGATTTCAAACCGACATTTCACCTCCTGATCGATTCTGCCGCCGTGCGGCAACCCCGTCGTCTTCGGCAGCACGGTCATCGGCTCGATGGATACGGCGCGGATTCCGGGCTGATCAAATATGATCTCCCGAGGCTCCTGAAGATGCGCCCCTTGGATGACGACTTCAACAGTGGTGCCCCGCTGTGCGATCCGCGGGGTGACACGTTCGATGTGCTTGAGCATTGCGCCGGCATCAACCCGGCCGGTTAAGCTCAAAGCGAGCGTGCTGATCAAAATGCATTTCTTCATGGCGCTACGCGAGAAGTCTGGGGGCGAGCTTGCCTTTGCTGATTTCTATCGGCCGAGTGCCGAACGCGAGCAGTTCCTTGTCCGCATCGATGCCCAGTTGGTGGTAGATCGTGAACAACAAATCCTCCAAGGGAAGCGCGTCGCGAGCTGGTTCTGCGCCGGTCGCGTCACTCGCGCCATAAATCTGACCGCGTGCGAACCCGCCGCCGGCAACAATCATTGAATAACAACGTGCATGGTGGTCGCGGCCGGAATCCTTGTTGATCTTTGGCGTGCGGCCGAACTCGCTTGTGACCCAGACGATGGTTGAATCGAGCAAGCCACGTTGATCAAGATCCGCGATGAGACCGGCGATGCCGTGGTCAAGCGCTGGCATTTGATCGAGCGTGCTTTTCTTGACGTCCACATGACAGTCCCACTGCCCGTAGCTGACGGTCACAAAACGGACGCCCGACTCAACGAGCTTCCGCGCAACGATGAGCTTCTCTGCAAATCCCTTCGGATGATACTTGTTGTCCGGGCCTTTCAACCCCGTGACATGACTCCCGTAAAGCTGACGCTCAGTATCGCTGACGCCGTCCAGTGTGAAGGCCGCCTGCGCTTTCTCGCTGGTCAGTAGCGTGTAGGCCCGCTTGTAAAAATCATCCATCGTTCCCAGCAGCTCCGGATCCGCCTCCAAAGCCCGCAGCCTCTTTTCAACGATTTGACGGGCGGTTTGCCGCTGATCAAAGCGCTCGAGGGAAACGCCTTTCGGGATAGAGAAATCACGCACCTTGTACCCAGCCTCGCCGGGATCCGCATTCAACTCAAAGGGTCCATGGGCGCTGCTCAAGAATCCGGTGCCACCCCCGAAAGCGTTTTTCACGGGAATCGCAACGTAAGGCGGCAACTCACCGCGGGGCCCGAGCTCGTGGGAAACAATGGACCCCATCTGCGGATAATCGATAACGGCAGTGGGAGGGTAACCCGTGAACAAATGATAAGACGCAATCCCGTGATCGGGGACGCGGCCCACAACGCTCCGAAGTACGGTGATCTTGTCCGTGACCTTCGCCGTCTGCGCAAAATTTTCCGAGAGCCACTCTCCCGTGTTCGTTTTAGTAACGCCAAAGGAGCCGCGGATGTCGACCGGCGCCTCCGGTTTCGGGTCGAGCGATTCATGCTGCTGCATGCCACCCGGAAGGTGGATTTGGATGACGCTGAGCGCGCGTGGCGTGATTTGTTTGCCAGCCTGCATTTTCGCCGCACTGGTTTCTGCGGCTTGCATGCGGAACAGGTCGCCCATCGAAAGTCCGAGCGCTCCAAGCACGCCGGCTTGAATCGCCTGGCGCCGTGGCATCGCCCTGAAACCGGAACAACCGATGTGATGAGCGTGGAATGGATTCATAGTTCGAGGAGTTGGGGGTTTAAAAGGAGTTTACTGTTTCGGTTCAAGATTCCAAAAGTGGACCTGTCCGGCGGTGTCGCCGCCGATCAGTTTCCCGCTTTCCGCGACGAGCGCTGCGCACAGCGGTTGTGCATCCTTGATTGGATAAGCCTTTATCTCCGCGCCGCCTGTGTCCCACACCCGGATTGTATGGTCCCGCCCTGCGGTGCAGAGACGGCCTGCGTGATCGAATCGCGCCGACACCACCCCGTTCGCTATCTTTCCGTATGCGCCCGGGGGGCGGGCCGGCGGATGTGCATTTGCTTTTGAGATGGCAGGCCAACCGTCTTTCACATCCCACCAGATCACCAGACCATCCTCGCCTGCCGACGCGAGAAGTTTCGAATCAGCACGCCAATCCAGGGATCGCACGGAGGCCTTGTGTTCATTGAAACTTAAAAGCGCGCGGCCGCTCGCTGCATCCCACAAATGCAGTCCTCCCGCGCGGTCGCCAGTGGCGAGCATTTTGCCGTCCGGACTGAATGCCGCGGACATGATCCAGTCGGTGTGTTTTTCGATCTTGTACCGCAAGCTGCCGTCTGTGGTGTTGTAGACTTTGACCACTTTGCCCGCGCCCCCGAGCGCGACGCTCGTTTGATCCGGACTCAAATCGGCCGCGAGCACGCTGTCCACCTCGTCGCCGATGGCCGCGACGCGTCTGCCGGTCTTCACATCGAAGAGCACCACCTTGCCAAGCTCGACGGGCCTGCCGCCCGCCGCCATGAGGACTGATCCATCACGACTAAACCGGAGTACATTCGGCTCGCCCTCCGGGAATGCAAGACGCCCGATCTCCGCCTGTGTCTCGAGGTTCATGAGTCGCACGTGATCCTGTCCGGCGACCGCCGCGAGCGGCGCCCATGGACTGACATCGACCGTCAGCACGGGAAGAGCGCGCTTTGATTGCGGAGCTTTGACGTCGGGAAGTCGTTCGGGCATGGCGGGCGTCTGCGGTTTGACGCCCGTTGTCCCGACCGGGTTGAAGCGGAGATCCCGGTCCGCAACCATGGATTTACTTCCCGTTGCTTCGCGAAGCCCTGAGTCGATCCATTTTTGAATCAACGCGATTTGTGGCGCTGGAATAGCGGGCTTTTTTGGGGGCATGCGGGCCTCGTCGTCTGGATCGGTGATTGATTTGAAAAGCAGGCTCTGACTTGAGCGTCCAGCGACAAGCGCCGCGCCACCGCTCCCGCCCTTCATGGCAGTGGCGTAGGTCTGTAAATTCAAATCCGCTTTCTGTTCGTCCTCGCCATGACATTTCAAACAGTGCTGGCGGAAGATAGGTTTGATATGCTCCTCAAATGTGACGGTTTCTGTCTCGGCTGCGAGTGGCACGGAGCCGAGCAAAAAAAGTCCGTGAAATGCTGCGGTTGCAAAGCGAAGAGTTTTCATGCGCCGAGTCGTTCGAGGGGATCAAATCTTGCGCCTTACGGATGCAAGGCTAGCCGCGCTTTGGGATTTTCCACGTTCAATGCGGGGTTCGCGCGGCTCCAAAGCTGGCTCGGTCGCCCGCGCTCCATGAACCCTACCACTTCGTCCCTTGATAAGGCACGGTTCCAAATCGCAATCTCATCAATCCATCCGCGCAATGCCCGCTTCTCGGCGTGGTGGTATGCGCTATCCGGCAGCCAATTTCCTATCCGGCATACGCCGGGCGAAACGGAGCCAGAAGACGAGAGAATGTCAGATTCAAAAACCGGGTCACCGTTCACGTAAATCACGTGCCGGTGCAGATGAAATGAGAGCACCGACACCACGTGCACCCATTTTCCGGCCGGCACGGGATTGCCGACCCATTGCTGGTTCGCTCGCTCAAAGCCCAACACGCCGCCACGAGGAAGGCCCTGCCTGTTAAATTGGAAATGGAAATCCCCTGAGTCCGCTTCGTTTGAATTCAAAATGGCGCTCATACTAGATTCGAAGCGGTCTACCTTCATCCACACCGCCACGCTCATCTCCTGATATGCGCCGGGTAACTCAATCTCTGCAAAATCAGAATCGCGGTCGAACCAAAGCGCCTCCTTGCCGGCCCACCGCCCCACGGTCCAGCGGGCCCCGGCAATACGTCCGTCGGCAACTCCATTGGAACGCTGGGCGTTCACCAGAAGCGACGCGTTCTCCGCACGGATGAATGGAAACCACGCGATCAAATCCGGATCGGCGAGCATTTCATCCCGCGCTCCGCTCCATCTCAAATGGCCGATTTGGGCAGGTGAAGGAAACTGCCGGGAATCGACCGCATAATCCGCCTCGATCGTCCCCTCCGTAAAGCGCACGGCATCGCCTTCGAACACGCTCCTTAGGAATCCCATGCCGCGCGCCCCGCGAACATTCACCTGCCCATCGAATACAAGCATTTCACTCTGCCCTGTCGAAGAATCAGCACGCAGGCCAAACTCGGTGCCGACATCCTCGTAGGAAACATCTTTTGTGAGCAGCGTAAAACCACGCGCTGTCGGCGGCACGATCGCACGCACCACGCCCGACTCAAGCCGGGTGTGCATTTCATCGCAGATTTCAAAGTCAGCCGGGCCCTGCACCACGAGATCGGCGCCGTTGGCATACCGCAGATGGACGGCGCCGCGTTTCAGTGCATACCGGCCGGGAGGGAACTGGACTTCACCGGCGGTGCGCGCCGGCACGAACTCCGCACCCGCCTCATCCACGAGAAGGGCGGTGAGGCTTTTTCCTGCGTCCGCGCGCTTGGAGTGGAAATAGGGAAGCCACGCCATCGCGGCGACTAAAGCCGCGACGAAAGCAATCGACCAGGGAAAGATTGCAGTGCCGCGATTTCCAACGGCAACCGGCTGCTCGTGACTTGCAGGGTTTTGTGTGAGAATTGAAAGAGGCTGGAGCGCAATCTGCCGCAAAGCCTCATCCAGATCCGCCATCGCTCTGAGCTCAGCCCTCAGTTGGGCGCTTTCGTTGAGGCGCCGCTGCATCACAGCAAAGTCCTCCTGAGATAGGCGGCCGTGCAGCCACTCGTCCAGCATGCGAAGATCCGGATCGGTATCCATCAGCGTGTTCCCTCCAAAAAACTTGCGTGCCGCCCGACTTGTGATTCGACGCACGACCTGAGCTCTTCGCGGATGCGCCGCAGCAGTTGATACAAACCGTCCTGGGATTTTCCAAGTCGCTCTGCAAGCATCTTCATCGAGCAGCCTGGGGAGTATGCCTGAAGAACGAGGGCGCGCCGCGCCTCAGGCAATTTTTCTAAACATCCTTCCAAGTGCGCCATTTTTCCGCTGCGCATGGAGAACTCGCTGGCACCTTCATCCACGATCTTTGCGATCAGCGCCTCATCAAGCTCGAATCGATCCCGCGCCTTGTCGCGTCTGAATTTCAAAATCTCGTAGCGTGCGATCACGCACGCCCATTTGGCAAAGCCGGTTGGATCCGTAAGGGAGTCGAATTTGCGCCACATGGTGAGGCTAACCGTTTGCATAATCTCGGGGACGTCCTCGGGCCGGTGGATCACAGCGCGAATCGATGCTCGGATCACCCCTTCATGAAGGGTGAGCAGGGAAATGAACCGCTCATGGTTGTCCTCGGAACTCGACATCGTTTCTTCATTTAACTCCCAGCCAGCAGAAAAACTGACGTTATTTTTGCGCCAGCAAGCTTCCGGAGGGAGGTCGCAACAAAGGCGGATGCCGGCCGCGCTGCGCAACTAAATTTGAACACTGACCCGGAGCGTGTCTTTTTTTGGCTGCGACTGAAGGCCCTCGTAGCATCTTGTGCCGGTAATCGCGCTTGATGATCCATCGAGCGCCCTCAGGAACCAGTAGGGCTCGAAAGCATCAAAACACGCTGCCGCTTCTGATGGATGGGTGTAGGGGGCTCGTGCGCCATCCGGCTCAAAGGCTCTGGCCACTCACCAAACGGAAGCCGACGTTGTCGCCGCCCAATGGCCTAACGGTCAAACCCAACACCGAGGCGGAGGCGACCTGACTTGGCGCGAAATCCGAGTTATATGCCGAGACTCGCTCGTTTATTCCCCCGTGCGGATCTCGGCGAAATGGGAGACGCAGAGATTCATCAGCCGAACGACAAGTTATTGAGGGCCACGTTTTCAGTGCCCGAAAATGCACGGGGATTTTTTGAGAATCATCTCCCCGCGAACCTGGCCTCGGTGATGGACTGGGGCTCTCTGTCCCTTGAGCCATGCAGTTTCATCGACCCGCATCTGGCAGGCTCTGAAAGCGATCTGCTGTTTCGAATCAAACTACGGCAAAGCGAAGTATTTCTGTACATGCTTTTTGAGCATCAAAGCTCAGAGGATCCACGCATGGCCCTTCGATTGCTGTCGTACATCCTTCGCATCTGGGAGAGATTTTCAAAGAATGAGACGCCAAGCGCAAAACTGCCTCCTGTGCTTCCAGTGGTGCTCGCACAAGGGAAGCGGGTGTGGAAAACGACGCCCAAGCTGGAGGATTTGATTGGAATCCCTGCCGAGTTCGCCGAGGTTCTCGGTCCTTGGCAACCCAGGCTTGCTTATAAGCTTCTCGAACTTGTGCGGATCCCTTACGGCGAGATTGCGGGAACTGCAGAAGGCATTTTGACCTTGCGCGCGCTCAAGGCTGAGCCCGTAAACGATCTGCTGGCCGACGAAATCTGGGACGAGTCATTATTACTGTCGATTTCTGAGAGTGCATTCGAGCAATGGTTGAGGTATGTTTTGAACGCTGATGTGCACGTACCCGAACTCCAAAAGCGCATACGCAAAATCCGAATCCAACCGCTTAAAAACAAAACCATGACACTCGCCGAACGGCTTAGGGAAGAAGGCAAAATGGAAGGGAAGATGGAGGGTCAGTTGCAAACCCTCAGAATGGCGGTGCTGCGGGCGTTGGAAATCCGATGCGGAGGATGTCCCGAGGGAATTCGCGAAGCTGTAGAATTGGTGTGCGATCACCAGAACCTCGAGCGACTTCTGGAGGTGGCGATACGCGCCAACTCTCACGAAGAGTTTGCGCAGAAGCTCTAAGGCTCTCCCTGCGGTTGCTTAAAGGTATCCGGGTGCCGAAATGTCGGGCACGCGCGTACCCAAGAGCCGCTTGCGCATGCTTGAGATCCAGCCATCCGCCTTTCTCACGCGCGCCGATTTTCTGGGTACGAGCGTACTCGATCGAG
>JACCEC010127633.1_pt1 | contig 11969 bp, 11 predicted proteins | sample 7450121 | NCBI WGS metagenome assembly JACCEC01 (sample SAMN15323455, study PRJNA562643) | freshwater metagenome | isolation source: river surface water | place: USA:Blue River Watershed | collected 2017-08-18 | reverse complement strand
GGAATTCATACATACGGATGCCGCGCAAGGTAACCATGCAACCGATGGGCTGCTGCTCACGGATTTTGAAACCGGCGATCGCTTTGCGCGCTTTGGTGACCACTGGCTTTTGACCAGCAATTTTGCTCATGTCGCCGACTGCGTGTTCCATGACTTTCTTGTCGGCCACAGCTTCTGACACACCCATATTGAGCGTGATTTTGGTCAGACGCGGCACTTCCATGGGTGACTTGTAGCCGAACTTGGCGGTCAACTCAGGGACCACTTTTTCACGATAGTGTTGTTGGAGTCGTGCCATGTTTATGCAACCTTGATAGCTTCGCCGCTGGACTTGAAGACGCGAACCTTCGAACCATCGGAATTGATCTTGATGCCCACGCGATCGGCTTTGCCGGTGGTGGCGTTGTAAATGGCGACATTGGACTGGTGGATAGGCATGGTTTTTTCAACAATGCCGCCGGTAGTGCCAGCCATGGGGTTGGGCTTGGTGTGTTTTTTCACCAGGTTGATGCCTTCAATGACAAGGTGCGAATCGTCTTGGCGCAGAGCAATCTTGCCTCGCTTGCCTTTGTCGCGACCCGTGATGACGATGACTTCATCGCCTTTACGTAATTTGTTCATGGTCAGGTCCTCAGAGAACTTCGGGGGCCAAGGAGACGATCTTCATGAAACGCTCGGTGCGCAGTTCGCGCGTGACCGGTCCGAAGATACGAGTGCCGATAGGCTCGAGTTTGGCGTTGAGAAGCACGGCTGCGTTGCTGTCAAATTTGACCAACGAGCCATCGCTGCGGCGGATGCCCTTGGCGGTACGAACCACCACGGCACTGTAGATTTCGCCTTTTTTGACGCGACCGCGAGGCGCAGCCTCTTTGATGCTTACTTTGATGATGTCGCCCACGCTGGCATAACGACGCTTAGAACCGCCGAGCACCTTGATGCACAAAACGGACTTCGCACCGGTGTTGTCGGCGACCTCTAATCTGGATTCTGTCTGGATCATTTCTGTTTCCCAACTTGTATCAAACCTGAACAACCCGAAAAGGTTGACCTTGCTCGATCAGTCTTGGGCCCGTCATCTGCACAGCAAACCATTTGCGGTGCATTTGTTTGGGCGTGATTTCCCTGCTGTTTTAAAAGCAGAGCCCGCTATTGTGCCACAGATTTGAGGCGGTTGTACATTTATTTCAAGCAGGCCGAGCAAAAAGCTGTTTGACGCCGCCGATCAGTGGCTAAAGCTCAGCCAATGTGTACTGTTTTGCAAGCAATAAGTAATCTGAAAGCTTTACTTCAATGCAGCCTTCTTCCAGCAACAAGGCCGCCACCCGCTCGGCCACCGCGACCGATGCCTTTGCGTCTAAAAACAACAGACGAGAGCGTCGCGCCAACACATCTTCAACACAACGGGCAAATTCAAAGCGCGCGGCAAACCTGACCATGGCCTCGCTCAAGCCGGGCATAAGCCAAACTTGTGCGCCGGGCAACTGGGCTAACAAAGCTTGCTCGTCCCCGTACAAGTGTGTGCCTTGGGGAGACATCAAACTGACCGGGCGGTGGTTGACCTCAAAGCCTGCGCCTATAAGTTGTGTGGCAGCGACAGCAGTCAAGCGGCTTTGATGAATCAAGCGGCTGGTCAAGCATTGGGACAACACATCCTCGGCCATGGCACGGTAAGTGGTCCATTTGCCACCGGTCACAGTGACCATGCCGCTGCGACTGACGCTGACCGAATGTTCTCGGCTCAGACCTTTGGTGCTGGCACCTTCTTCTTGGTGCGGTTTGACCAGCGGCCGCAAACCTACCCACACACTGCGCACATCAGCACGCTGCGGCGCCTTGGACAAGTAGCGGGCTGATTCGCGCAAGATGAAATTGACTTCCTCATCGAAGGGCAAGGGCTCACGAGGCATGTCATTGCGGGGTGTATCGGTAGTGCCCAAAATCAGCTTACCCAGCCATGGCACAGCAAACAATACCCTGCCGTCTGCGGTTTTGGGCACCAAAAGCGCATGCTCGCCCGGCAAAAACGACCGGTCGACCACCAAGTGCACACCTTGGCTGGGTGCAAGCATGGGTTTGACGTCTGCGCCCTCAGGCTGCGCGTCCAACTGGCGCAACTGGTCTACCCATACGCCGGTGGCGTTCACCACACAGTCGGCTTTGATCTCAAATCGTTGGCCAGTTTCCTGGTCTTGACAGACCAGACCTTTGACCTGTCCGTTCTCGTGCTGCAACTGGGTAACCGGGCAGTAATTGAGCAGCAACGCACCGGCTTTGACAGCGCTGCGTGCGAGGTTGATGGCATAACGGGCGTCATCAAACTGCCCGTCCCAGTACTGCACGCCGCCTTGCAAGCCTTGGACTTTCAAACCCGGCATGCGGGCTCTGACGCTGGCCGCGCTTAAAAATTCAGTGCGCCCCAGACCGTCTGCGCCAGCTAAAAAATCGTAGAGTTTCAAACCGATGCCGTAAAAGCCGGTTTCCCACCAGCGGTATGAAGGCATCACAAAAGGTATAGGTTGCGCCAGATGCGGCGCGTCATGCAACAACACCGAACGCTCGTGCAAGGCTTCTCGCACCAGTCGGACGTTGCCTTGAGCCAAATAGCGAACACCGCCATGGACCAATTTGGTTGAACGTGAGGAAGTGCCTTTGGCAAAGTCGTGCGACTCGAGCAACACCACCGAGTAGCCTCGCCTGCTGGCCTCTAAGGCCACACCCAGGCCAGTTGCACCGCCACCGATCACCGCTATGTCGTAGGAGTGCGGTTGGGCCAACTGTTGGAGAAGTTCAGAACGGGTCATGGTTGACTGACCAAAGACGGACCTGTGACTTGAGGGTCACAGGTCCTAAGACAACGGGCGCGTCAAGCAGGCGACGCGCCCGGTCAGGCTTTAGCGAACGCGGCCTTCCTTCCAAGCGTTGAGCAGCTTTTCGTAAGCGATGGTTTCGCCCTTTGGCTTCTCATTGGCCAGCTTGGCCCAAGGAGCAGCTTTGTCGCTTAAGTACTTGGCGGGGTCGCCCTTGGGGTTGAGTTTGGGTGCGCAACGGGCCATGCCTGCGCGCTCCAAACGGGCCATCACGTCGTCCATTTCATTGGCCAGGTTGTCCATGGCTTGTTGCGGTGTTTTCTCACCGGTCACAGCCACAGCCACGTTTTTCCACCAGAGCTGAGCCAGCTTGGGGTAGTCAGGCACATTGGTACCGGTAGGCGTCCAAGCCACGCGCGCAGGGCTGCGGTAAAACTCCACCAGACCTCCGAGCTTAGGCGCCATCTTGGTCATGGCCTCTGAGCGAATGTCGGATTCACGGATAGGTGTCAAACCCACAATGGTCTTTTTCAGGGACGTGGTTTTGGCAGTCACGAACTGCGCATACAGCCAAGCAGCAGCGGTTTTGTTGGCATCATGGTCTTTGAAGAAAGTCCATGAACCCACGTCTTGGTAACCGTTTTGCATGCCTTGTTTCCAGTACGGACCATTAGGACCGGGGGCCATGCGCCACTTGGGTGTGCCGTCGGCATTCACCACGGGCAATCCGGGCTTGGTCATGTCGGCCGTGAAAGCGGTGTACCAGAAGATTTGCTGAGCGATTTGACCTTGTGCAGGCACAGGACCGGCTTCACCGAAGGTCATGCCAATGGCTTCCTTGGGTGAGTATTTCTTCATCCAATCCACATACTTGGTCAACGCATACACAGCAGCGGGAGAGTTGGTTGCACCACCACGGGCAACAGACGCACCTTGGGGGTTGCAACCGTCGGCAGAGGCGCGAATGCCCCACTCGTCAACTGGTCTGCCATTGGGAATACCAATGTCTGCGGTTCCAGCCATGGACAACCATGCATCGGTGAAACGCCAGCCCAGTGAGGGATCTTTCTTGCCGTAGTCCATGTGGCCATAAATGGGCTTGCCATCGATGGTTTTCACGTCGTTGGTAAAGAACTCGGCGATGTCTTCATAGGCGCTCCAGTTGAGCGGCACTCCCAGGTCGTAGCCATATTTAGCTTTGAATTTTTCTTTGATTTCTTTGCGCTCGAACAAGTCGGCGCGGAACCAGTAGAGGTTGGCGAACTGTTGGTCGGGCAACTGATACAGCTTTTTGTCTGGACCGGTGGTGAAGCTGGTGCCGATGAAGTCTTTCAAATCCAAACCGGGGTTGGTCCACTCTTTGCCTGCACCGGCCATGTAATCGGTCAGATTCATGATCTTGCCGTAGCGGTAGTGGGTACCGATCAAGTCGGAGTCAGAAATCCAACCGTCGTAAATCGACTTGCCGGACTGCATGGATGTTTGCAATTTTTCAACCACGTCACCCTCTTGGATCAGGTCATGCTTGACCGTGATGCCGGTGATTTCGGTAAAGGCCTTGGCCAAGGTTTTGGACTCGTACTCATGGGTGGTGATGGTCTCGGACACCACTGAGATTTCTTTCACGCCCTTGGCTTGCAGTTTTTTAGCGGCTTCGATGAACCACTTCATTTCAGCCATCTGCTTGTCTTTAGACAAGGTGGATGGCTGGAACTCGTTATCAACCCATTTTTTCGCTTCTGCTTCGCCAGCCCAAGCGCTGTGCCCAAACACGAGCGCGCAAGCCGCTAAAGCTATTGCACGGTATTTCATTGTCATGCCAGTCTCCTAAAAGTTTCCCCCTGCTTTGAGAAAACACGTGTCTTGGGGAAGTTGCAGACCGTGTCATGCTTGGGTCCGACTAGCCTTTGCGCATCACAAAGACCAACCACACCGCACTCGTTAGCGTGGCCCACCAAATCGAGGGCTCTTCGCTCAATCCAAACCACATCAAAAACTCGCCCGCCAGCCCTACAAACATCAGATGCAGGTAGGCACAACCCAACAGGCCAATGAACAAACGGTCACCCCGCGTGGTGACCAGGGGCAAGAACCCTTTGCGAGCCACCGTCGGCGCTCGCAATTCCCACACCGTCATGCCAATCAGCATGAGCACGATGCAAGTGAAAAAAACCGCGACCGGGGTGGTCCACGCCATCCAATCAAGCATTTGCAAGCCTCCTGTTGAATGTCATACCCGCCCCATGGCAAAGCCTTTGGCGATGTAGTGGCGCACAAACCAAATGACGATGGCGCCGGGCACGATAGTGAGCACACCGGCCGCCGCCAAAGTGGCCCAGTCCATGCCTGAGGCGCTCACGGTGCGGGTCATGGTGGCCACGATAGGCTTGGCGTTCACGCTGGTGAGCGTGCGCGCCAGCAGCAACTCGACCCAACTGAACATGAAACAAAAGAATGCCGTCACGCCTACGCCTGCTTTGATCAGTGGCAAAAAAACCTTGACAAAAAACGCGGGAAAGCTATAGCCGTCGATGTATGCCGTCTCATCAATTTCACGGGGAATACCGCTCATAAAGCCATCCAAAATCCACACGGCCAAAGGCACGTTGAATAGCAAATGGGCCATGGCCACGGCGATGTGCGTGTCCATCAAACCTACCGTGGTGTAGAGCTGAAAAAATGGCAACAAGAAGACTGCAGGTGGCGTCATGCGATTGGTCAGCAGCCAGAAAAACACATGCTTGTCGCCCAAAAAGCTGTAGCGGGAAAACGCATAGGCTGCGGGCAATGCCACCAAGACGGAGATGAGCGTGTTGATTGCTACATAAATCAAGCTGTTGATGTAACCCGAGTACCACGACACATCGGTGAAGATGGTGGCGTAGTTGTCCCAAGTCGGGTTGGCGGGGAACAAACTAAAGCTGGACAAGATTTCCTGGTTGGTGCGAAAGCTCATGTTGATCATCCAGTAGATGGGCAACAAAGCAAACACGATGTAGAGCAGCAAAAACAGGCTGCGCTTTTTGAAGCGGCGCTCATCCATGTTCGCTCTCCTTGGCTTGGGTGCCTACGTTTTGCATCCAGTTATAGAGGATGAAACACAGCAGCAAAATAATCAAAAAGTAAATCAGCGAAAAAGCCGCAGCCGGTCCCAGGTCAAACTGACCCACAGCTTTTTGTGTCAGGTATTGGCTCAAGAATGTGGTGGCATTGCCCGGACCCCCACCGGTCAGCACAAAGGGTTCGGTGTAAATCATGAAACTGTCCATGAAGCGCAGCAGCACTGCAATCATGAGCACACCGCGCAACTTGGGCAGTTGGATGTAGCGAAACACCGCGAACTTGGAGGCGCCATCGACTTGGGCGGCTTGGTAATACGCATCCGGAATGCTGCGCAAACCGGCAAACCCGAGCAAGGCAACCAAAGGCGTCCAATGCCAAATGTCCATCACCAAGACGGTCAACCAGGCATCCACGGCGTTGCCGGTGTAGTTGTAATCCACGCCCATTGCTTGCAGGGTTGCGCCTAACAAGCCAATGTCTGCGCGACCGTAAATTTGCCAAATCGTACCCACCACGTTCCAAGGAATTAACAAGGACAAGGCCACGAGCACCAGCGTGACCGAGGCCTGCCAGCCCTTAGCGGGCATGGACAGCGCCAAAGCAATACCCAAAGGAATTTCAACCAGCAACACTGCCAGCGAAAACAAAATTTGCCGCCACAGTGCTTCGTGCAAGTCTTGGTCACGCATCACCGCCGCGAACCATTCGGTGCCGACAAACACGCGACGCTCGGGGGAGATGATGTCTTGCACCGAGTAATTGACCACGGTCATGAGCGGCAAAATGGCAGAGAACGCCACGCACAAAAGCACAGGAAGAATCAGAAACCAGGCTTTTTGATTGACGGGTTTCATGCCACCAACTCCTCGTTCACGTAAAAGCAGCTGTGCGGTCCGAGCACTTGCAAATGAACGGTTTGCCCGGCTTGCGGCGGGGAGACAGTACCGGTGGCCATGCGTACCCGCATAACTTCGCCCGCGCACTCGGCAGTGACCAAGCCGCTGGTGCCCAGGTCTTGCCAACGCAACACGCGTGCTGGCAAACTGCCTTGCGTTGCTTGGGTATGCACACCCAGGTACTCGGGGCGAATGCCCAGCTTCACGCTGCCTGCGCCCGCGAGTTGTTGCGCCAGCTCGGCAGACAAGCCCAAGCGGTGCTCGGCGATATGCAATTGCCCTTCATGCAATTGGGCAGGCAAAAAATTCATGCCGGGCGAGCCAATGAAATGTCCGACAAATGTATGGGCAGGTCGCTCGAACAGTGCTTCGGCACTGCCGACTTGCACGGCACGCCCGCGCGTCATGACCACCACCTCTTGCGCAAAAGTCAGCGCCTCGACTTGGTCATGGGTGACGTAAATCAGGGTGTGTTTGAATTCTTGGTGCACTTGCTTGAGTTTGCGCCGCAGCTGCCATTTGAGGTGCGGATCGATCACGGTAAGCGGCTCGTCAAACAAAATAGCCGCCACATCGGGGCGCACCAGGCCACGACCGAGCGAGATTTTTTGCTTGGCATCTGCCGACAAACCGGCAGCGCGCTGATTGAGCTGTCCGCTGAGTTCGAGCATCTCCGCAATTTGCCCGACACGCTGGCGAATTTGTGCTTCAGGCATGCGGCGGTTGCGCAATGGAAAAGCCAGGTTATCGGCCACGGTCATGGTGTCGTAGATGACCGGAAATTGAAAGACTTGGGCGATGTTGCGATGTTGCGGGGTTTTGTCGGTCACGTCCTCGCCGTTGAAACGCACCTGCCCGTGCGAGGGTTTGACCAGGCCCGAGATGATATTGAGCATGGTCGTTTTGCCGCAACCTGAGGGGCCGAGCAATGCGTAAGCGCCACCGGCCTGAAAGGTCATTTTCAAAGGCAGCAAAGCGTAGTCGCTGTCTTGCTGCGGGTTGGGGCCATAGGCATGGGCCAATTCGAGATCGATGCGTGCATGTCAATGTCCGCCCTGTTGATGGCTAAGCGGCCCACGCAACAAACCGCCGGTTTGGTCAAACACATAGGCGTCTTGTTCTTGCACCGAAACGGTCATGGTTTGCCCAATGTCATATACATGCACGCCGGTTTGTTGCATCACCAACTCGATACCGCCGCAGTCAAGCTGCACAAAGGTGTCGGTGCCTGAAATCTCGGCCAACTGCACCCGACCCATCAGACCCAAGTCCCCGGGGCGCGCCTGGGTACGCAACACGGAGGCTCGCACACCGATTTGTAATGGCCCGGCATCGGCGGGCACCGCTGTCAAACTCAGGTTGCTGCCATTGGCCAGTTGCCAGGCTCCGGCAAGTGGACGGGCTTGCAGCACATTGATGGGCGGGTCGCTGAAAGCGCGTGCGACATCCAGCGACTGCGGTTGGCGAAATACCTCCAATGTGGGACCGTACTGCAACACCCGACCCTGGTGCATAACCGCGGTGTAGCCCCCCAGCAGCAAAGCTTCATTGGGCTCGGTGGTGGCATAGACCACCGTGCCATCGCCGGCCTCAAACAACTGGGTCAGGTCCTCACGCAATTCCTCGCGCAGTTTGTAGTCCAGGTTAACCAGAGGTTCGTCTAAAAACATGAGGGGGGCGCGCTTGGCCAACGCACGCGCGAGTGCGACTCGCTGTTGCTGGCCACCCGAGAGTTCTGCGGGCAAGCGCTTTAAAAAAGGATCGATACGCAGGCGCTTAGCCATGGCCTGCACCTGCCGGTCAATGTCTTTGTCGCCACGCAGGCGCAGTGGTGAGGCGATGTTGTCGTAGACCGTCATTGAGGGGTAATTGATGAACTGCTGGTAAACCATGGACACATTGCGCTCACGCACCGGCACGCCGGTCACGTCTTGACCATCGACCCATACGCGTCCTTTGGTGGGCAAGTCTAGGCCCGCCATAAGACGCATCAAACTGGTTTTACCCGCCTGGGTCGCGCCCAGCAAAACCGTGACCGCATGGGGTGCGAGCGTCATGTCCAACGGGTACAGGTGCACCTGGGCGGCAACGGTTTGGCTGATCTTTTCGAGTTTCAAAGTCATCTTGGACAGACAGTTCAGACACGGGGCAGACTGGTCAGAACGACAAGTCTTGTTAGAACAGGAATTTTCTTTTCTTTTCGAATTCTTGTTCGTATTTGTTTTTATTGATTCGGTATTTTCCCTAAGTTGGTGCCCATTGAAGATCGATTATGGTTGCGGATAACCCTTGAATTCGAAGCCCCATGACCCCCAATCCGCGCCAAACACAGCTGCTTGATCTGGTTCAGGCCCACGGCTCGGCTTCTATCGAGTTCTTGGCCGATACTTTCTCGGTCACGCTGCAAACCGTGCGCCGAGATGTTCAGCGTTTGGCTGAAGCGGGTCTGCTTTCGCGATTTCATGGCGGCGTGCGCATGCCGAGTTCGACCACCGAAAACATCGCTTACCGCCAACGCCAGGCCTTGTCTTTGGATGGCAAAACCCGCATCGCCAAAGCCATTGCCGCCAGCGTGCCGCATGGCTGTTCGCTGATCATGAACATCGGCACCACCATGGAAGCGGTGGCGCGCGAGTTGCGCCAGCACCGGGGTTTGCGGGTGATCACCAATAACTTGAACGTGGCGCAAATCATGAGCGACAACCCTGACTGCGAAGTGATCGTCACCGGCGGTGTGGTGCGCGGCGTTGATCGCGGCATCGTGGGTGAAGCCACCGTGGACTTTATTCGCCAGTTCAAGGTGGACATCGGCCTGATTGGCATCAGCGGCATCGAGGCGGACGGTACGATGCGCGACTTTGATTACCGCGAAGTCAAGGTGGCCAAGGCAATCATTGAGCACTCGCGCCAGGTGTGGTTGGCAGCGGACAGCACCAAGTTCAACCGCCCTGCCATGGTCGAGTTGGCGCATCTCTCGCACATCGACCATTTGTTCACCGATGCGCCACCACCCGAGAGTTTTGTGCACCTGCTGGAGCAATCGGGCGTGGAATGCACCGTAGCGGATGAAAGCAAGTCGCTGCCCGCGTTGTCGCTGGTGAGCTAAATTCTGTTTGATTGAACCGCTAGACCTATGACCTACATCCTGGCCCTCGACCAAGGCACCTCCAGTTCACGCAGCATCGTCTTCAAGCCAGATGGCAGCATGCTGGCGGTCGCTCAGCAAGAATTTCGCCAAATCTACCCCCACCCCGGCTGGGTGGAACACGACCCGCAAGAAATCTGGACCAGCCAACTCGCCACCGCCCGCCAAGCCCTGCAACAAGCGGGCATCAGCGCCAACGAAGTCGCCAGTCTAGGCATCACCAACCAGCGCGAAACCACGGTGGTTTGGCGGCGCGACAGCGGCCAAGCCATTTACAACGCCATCGTCTGGCAAGACCGCCGTGCCGAGCCTGAGTGCATGCGCTTGCGCGAGGCGGGGGCGGCGCCCATGGTGCAGCAAAAAACAGGTTTATTGGTAGACGCGTATTTCTCAGCCACCAAATTGCAATGGATATTGAATAACGTCGATGGCGCGCGCGCCATGGCCGAGCGCGGTGAATTGGCTTTCGGCACGGTCGACAGTTGGTTGATGTGGCAACTCAGCGGCGGCGCGGTCCATGCCACCGATGTGAGCAACGCTGCGCGCACCATGCTGTTCAACATACACACCAACCAATGGGATGACGAGTTGCTTCAACTGCTCGACATTCCTGCGTCTGTGTTGCCCCGGGTACACCCTTCGGCCAGCGACTTCGGTCACACGCAATCCCAATGGTTGGGTCATGCCTTGCCCATCGGCGGTGTGGCCGGTGACCAGCAAAGTGCGCTGTTCGGGCAGGCTTGTTTCAGCGCCGGTCAAGCCAAAAACACTTATGGCACGGGTTGCTTCATGTTGATGCACACCGGCGCGCAGTTTCAAACCAGCCATAACGGTTTGATCACCACCAGCGCGGCACAGGCCGACAGCACACCCGCCTATGCCTTGGAAGGCAGTGTGTTCATTGGCGGCGCGGTGGTGCAATGGTTGCGCGATGGTTTGCGCGCCTTTGACAAAAGTGCTGATGTGCAGTCGCTTGCCGAGACCGTGCCCGACTCGGGTGGCGTGGTGCTGGTTCCCGCCTTCACCGGCTTGGGTGCACCTTATTGGCAAGCCGATGCGCGCGGCGCGATGGTCGGTTTGTCGCGCGGCACCACCATGGCGCACATTGCGCGTGCTGCGTTGGAGAGCATCGCTTTTCAAAGCACTGCGCTGTTGCAAGCCATGAACCGGGATGCCGCCCAACCGGTCACCGAATTGCGGGTCGATGGCGGCGCTTGTGTGAACGATTTGCTGATGCAATTCCAAGCCGATTTGCTGGGCATTACGGTTTTGCGCCCCGAAGTGATCGAAACCACGGCGCTGGGTGCGGCCTATTTGGCAGGCTTGAGCGCGGGCATCTACCAAAGCCCGCAAGAACTCGCGCAACACTGGCGGGTGCAGCGACGCTTTGATCCTCAAATGTCACGCGACCAGGCAGAGTCGCTGATGGCGCATTGGGAAAAAGCGGTGCGCCAAACCATCGCGCATTGATTGACAATCAGTGCTTTGCGTTTCGCGCACACCAGGCTCTCAACATGACCGCTACTTTTTCCTCGTTGCTGCCCATGACTTTCATCGGCGGCGGCAATATGGCCCAGGCCTTGATTTCGGGTTGGCTCAAACAAGGCATTTCAGCTTCACAGATTCATGTGGTTGAGCCTGCAGCCGCGACCCGCGAACACTTAAGCCAGCACCTTGGGGTGACATGCCATGAACAAGCTACCTCGGATTTAAAAGCTTCTGGCATGGTGGTCTGGGCGATCAAGCCGCAGGTGTTCAAACAAGTCGCTTTGTCTTTGAACGGCATGTTCCCGCAAGCTTTGCATCTGAGCGTGGCCGCCGGTGTACGCAGCGACAGCATCAGCCGCTGGTTGGACACGCCAAGCGTGGTCCGGGCCATGCCCAATACGCCTGCCTTGGTGGGACTCGGGCAAACCGGTTTGTTTGCCGGTCCTGCTGTCAACGCCTCACAACGCGAACAAGTGCAAGCATTGATGCAAGCGGTCGGTCAATCGATTTGGGTAGAGCGCGAGGAACTGCTTGACGCAGTGACCGCCTTGTCCGGCTCGGGCCCGGCCT
>JACCEC011922195.1_pt1 | contig 11971 bp, 14 predicted proteins | sample 7450121 | NCBI WGS metagenome assembly JACCEC01 (sample SAMN15323455, study PRJNA562643) | freshwater metagenome | isolation source: river surface water | place: USA:Blue River Watershed | collected 2017-08-18 | reverse complement strand
TCGATGCGTTGCATGCCGCTGGCACTCAGCGCGTAATCGGCTCTTCTACCTGCCGTTGTCGGAACAAGCCACTCTTCTTTCACCAGACGAAAGATGGCAGTGCGTATGAGTCGTTCATTGACCGCCAAGGGTGCCAGCAGTTGAATCAGGCAGCCCAACCAGACCTTGCCCCCGCGCGGGTAGATGGCGTCTCCAAACAAAGAAATGATGAGAGAACCGGCTTGCATGCGGTCTTGCCGACAAAACTTCAGCAAGTGTTTGTCTGTCAGCGGAGTCAACAATGGCAAGGAAGAAGAGGCGGTGTCTGGCATTCAAATATGATACATAAAAATCAATTTTTAAGGTTTTTTTGTATCGGTTATGATGCACTCATCCATCACCGAGGTGAACCCATGTACACACAGTCCTTCAATGTGCCCGACGGCCCTTCGCCGACACCGGTCAAACACGACATCAAACCGGTTTTGACCCCAGAACAGCAACAAGCCCTGGACAGGGCGCAATCGCGTTTTGACGAAGTGATAGACGCCGACGGCAAGATCGAACCCAAAGACTGGATGCCCGAGGCTTACCGCAAAACCTTGGTGCGTCAAATCAGCCAGCACGCGCACAGCGAAATAGTGGGCATGCTGCCCGAAGGCAACTGGATAAGCCGCGCCCCTAGCTTGAAACGCAAAGCCATTTTGATCGCCAAGGTGCAGGATGAAGGCGGTCACGGTTTGTATTTGTACAGCGCTGCTGAAACCCTGGGCACCAGCCGTGACCAGATGTTGGACGCGCTTCACACCGGTCGCGCCAAATACAGTTCCATCTTTAATTACCCCACGCTCACTTGGGCGGATGTCGGCGTCATAGGTTGGCTGGTCGATGGTGCGGCCATCATGAACCAAATTCCGCTGTGCCGTTGCAGTTACGGTCCTTATGCGCGCGCCATGGTGCGCATTTGCAAAGAAGAATCTTTTCACCAGCGCCAGGGCTTCGAGTCTTTGATGGTGATGATGCAAGGCAACGCAGAACAACAAGCCATGGTGCAAGACGCGGTCAACCGCTGGTGGTGGAAATGCCTGGCCATGTTTGGACCTCCGGACGCAGACAGCACCAACAGCACCCAAGGCATGCGCTGGGGCATCAAGCGCATCAGCAATGACGATTTGCGTCAAAAGTTTGTCGATGCCACAGTCCCGCAAGCCAAGGTCTTGGGTGTCACTTTGCCAGACCCGGATTTGAAATGGAATGAGGCGCGCGGCCACCACGACTACGGCCAGATTGACTGGGATGAATTTTGGGCCACGGTCAACGGTAACGGCCCTTGCAACAAAGAACGCTTGGCCACCCGGGTCAAAGCGCACGAAGACGGCCAGTGGGTGCGTGACGCCGCCTTGGCTTATGCACGCAAGCAGCAACAACGCCTTCAGCCAAAGCTGGAGGCCGCATGAGTCAGACCGATAACTTGGCCAACGAATGGCCTTTGTGGGAAGTCTTTGTGCGCAGCAAACAAGGCATTGAGCACAAGCATTGCGGCAGTCTGCATGCCGCCGATGCGCAACAGGCTTTGCACATGGCGCGCGATGTGTATACGCGACGCCAAGAAGGTGTGAGTATTTGGGTCATACCGTCTGCGGCCATCACGGCCAGTGACCCGGGCGATAAAGACACATTGTTTGAACCGGCCAAAGACAAGGTGTACCGGCATCCCACTTTTTTTGTGATTCCTGATGAAGTGGGGCACATGTGAACGCCTCGCCTGAGTTTGTGCTGCATCTGGCGGACAACGCACTCATTTTGGGGCAACGCAACGCCGAGTGGTGTGGACACGGCCCCATCTTGGAAGAAGACTTGGCGCTGGCCAACAACTCGCTGGACTTGATCGGTCAAGCCCGGTTGCTTTACCAGCACGTCGCGCAATTGCGCAACGACGGCAGCACCGAGGACACGCTGGCTTATTTCCGCGACCAGCAGGACTTTCTCAATTTCACTTTGCTGGAATTGCCGCACACTACAGCGCTGGCGCCGTCTGCGCGTGCCGAGCGCGATTACGCCGTCACCATCACACGCAATTTTTTATTCAGCGCTTACATGTTGCAGGTCTGGGAACAACTGCAACACCATGCGGACGCGCAACTTGCGGCCATCGCTGCCAAGTCATTGAAAGAAGTTCGCTACCACTTTCAACACGCTGCCGATTGGCTGGTGCGCTTTGGCGATGGAACCGATGAGTCGCATGCCAGAGCACAAGCTGCAGTGGATTTTTTGTTGCCCTACACGCAAGAGTTTTGGAGCGAATGGCCTGTGTCGCAAGCCATCTTTGGCGATGTCAATGCACTTCGTTCTGCTTGGCATGACTTGGTTCAACAGGTGTTGACCGAGGCGGGCTTGCAGTTGCCCGCAGCAGCCGGTTACATCACGCAAGGTCATTTAGGTGTGCACTCCGAGCACATGTCTTATTTGCTGGCTGAGATGCAAAGTTTGGCCAGACAACACCCCGGTGCGACTTGGTGAGCATCGCCATAACAGCACCTTTGTTCATTCAGGATTTACCTGACGGTCCCTTGGCATTGCCTGCCCAAGAGGATGCGCATAACGCTGTGTGGCAACTGCTGGAGACTGTGACTGACCCGGAAATTCCGGTGTTGTCCTTGCGTGAAATAGGTGTGTTGCGCGCTGTGCGTGCAGGCTCTGATGGTTTGCAGGTATTCATCACGCCTACCTACAACGGGTGCCCTGCCATGGAACAAATGCAAGACGATGTCCGGCAGTGTTTGGAAACAGCAGGTTTGCAAGCTGAAGTGATCACATGTTTATCACCAGCATGGTCCAGCGATTGGATGACAGCTGAAGCCAAAGACAAGTTGCGGGCTTACGGCATCGCGCCGCCGCACAGCAAACCTTTAAACAGTGACCACAGCCTCGTGCAATGGATGAAACCTGCTTCGCTGTTGAAAGTGGCTTGTCCGCAATGCGACTCTGACAACACCACAGAAACTTCGCATTTTGGTTCCACCGCTTGCAAAGCCATGTACACCTGTTTGGTTTGCATGGAGCCTTTTGATTATTTCAAACCTTATTGATTGCAGCGTCATATGTCAGATCTTTATCAATTTCGTGAATTAAATATCTTGCGTGTGCGTGTTCAAGCAGGCGACGCCATCGCGGTCACATTTGCCGTGCCGCCTGAGCTTCAAAGCTTGTTTGCGTTTCAACCCGGGCAGTACCTGACGCTAAAGGCCGAAATTGACGCAGAAGAAATTCGCCGGAGTTATTCCATTTGCAGCAGTCGTCCGCACTATGACACCACGCATGAAATCGAGATCGGTATTCGCGCGGTGGAGGGCGGCGTTTTTTCTCAATGGGCATTGCAGCATTTTCAAGCCGGTGTTGCTGTCGCTGTGATGCCGCCGCAAGGCCGCTTTGGCGTGCAACAGCCTGCGGCCAGACACCGCGCGGGTTTTGCTGCGGGCTCGGGCATCACGCCTATTTTGTCCATCATGGCCAGCAGTTTGCAGCAAGAGCCCGATACGCAATTCACGCTGGTTTACGGCAACCGCAATATGGGCTCTGTCATGTTTAACGAAGAATTGCAAGACTTGAAAGACAGGTTCACGGACCGTCTGACTTTGATTCATGTGTTGTCACGCCAAGCGCAAGATATTGATTTGTTGCAAGGCCGATTGGATGCTGCCAAAGTCACTGCCTTGCTGCAATCGGTGTTGCCGGCCAACACTCTGGAAGAAGTGTTTGTCTGCGGCCCTGAAAGCATGATGGACGGCACCACTGAGGCTTTATTGAAAGCGGGCGTGTCGGCGGACCGCATACACAGTGAACGTTTCTCCTCGCCTGACCAGACGCATCGCAACAAATCTCATGTTGCGCCCGAAAATCCTGCAACAAAAGCTGAAGCCAACGTGGCTTTGACGATTGTGCTGGATGGCAAACAACATTCACTGCGCATGTCGGCAGACCAGAAAATTTTGGATGTGGGCTTGGCCGCCGGACTGGATTTGCCCTATTCCTGCCGGGGCGGTGTGTGTTGCACCTGCCGCGCCAAAGTCATGCATGGCAACGTTGCCATGGAAAAAAACTTCACGCTGGAAGAATGGGAAACCAAGCAAGGCTTTGTGTTGTCTTGTCAGTCGCGCCCCACCAGCGAATCAGTGACCTTGAGTTACGACGAGCGATAAGCGTCAGTTTTCCTCGACGGGTCTTTGACCCTTTGAGCTTGGGGTGGATTCACCCTCTTGTCATAACAGCCAGTTGGCTGATTTAATATGCCACTCTTGTTATGAACTGTGGCTCATGATGTTGCAACGATTCACTTTACTTTTGCTGGCTGTCTGCTTGTCCTTTAACGCGATGGCACAAGAAGAAACTGGTTTGGCGCAATGGGCCAAGCAAAATCCCGATTGGAAGCAGGAAAAAACAGGTTTGGCCTATGTAGCAAGCCATTGCGCGACCATTTTTGAATTGGTCGGCAACCACATGGCAGTCAACCCCATACATGAAGAGCAGCGCCGCAGTGCAAATACTTTTTTAGCACGCAGCGACACATTCGCCCGCATAGGTTATTTTTTGAGCATCAAGCAAGGCGCTTCCCAGCAACAAGCGGTAGAGCAACAGCAGTTGTTCAAAACTCAATTTAACGCGCAGATGCAGGAGAACTTGTCCAAGCATAAAAATTTCATGATGCCGCCGCTGAGCTTGGACGTTGAGCTTTGCATGATGAACGTCAAATTTTTCCAAGTCAAAGTCAAAGAGTTGGAAATTGAATTTGCCAATACAACTCAACCCGTCAAAACATTGGAACCGGTAGCGCCTGACACATTTGATAAGGCGATGTTGGATGTGATTTGGGCATTCATCAAAACCCAAACCCATGCACCTGAGGACGCTGCTATGCCTCGCTTGGTGATTCAACCGGATTTACCTACCAATGCCCGCATGGTGTTTGAGTTTCCATCAGAAGAGCAGCCACACAACAATTTGCAGATCAATGTCTCGCCTCGTACGCTGCAAGCTTGGAGCCGGTCTATGGTGAATTGGGCGTTCGGTCATGAATTGACCCATTACGCCATGTTGATGCAGGAAAACCAATGGACCACCAAAACCATTTACAGCAACGCTGTGCGGCACCATTGCAACCCCGAGTTTTTGCGTATCACCAGTGAAATTGCCGACTTGATTTCAGACAATGTGCCCTCTGACAAAGAGCGATTACGTATGTATTCCGAGGTATTCAGAAGCTGCACACGTCATCCGGATCAATAAGCGAGTAACCCGCGTCCTGCCCCCAGCAAAGTCGCAATGCCAAGCACAGCGAATATGGCTGCTGCAATTCGGTGTACCAAGGCCATGGGGATACGGCCGGCCAGTTTGTCACCAATGAAAACAGCGGGTACATCAGCAATCAGCATGCCCAGAGTCGTGCCTGCGACCACCCAAACGGGTGAGGCGTAATGGGCAGCCAAAGCCACCGTGGCGATTTGCGTTTTGTCACCCATTTCAGCCAGAAAAAAAGTGACCAAAGTAGCTCCGAATACACCAAGTTTAAGTACGACTTGGGTTTCCTCTTCTTCAATTTCATCTGGAATCAAAGTCCAAATGGCCATGGCGATAAAGGAAACTCCAAGCACCCATTGCATGATGGAAGGATTCACCATGGAAGTGATCCAAGCGCCAAGCGCACCGGCTAAACCGTGATTGATCAATGTGGCGACCAAAATGCCCGCAATGATGGGTATGGGTTTTTTGAAGCGGGCCGCCAAAATAAATGCCAGCAATTGGGTTTTGTCGCCTATCTCGGCCAAAGCAACCACCCCAGTGGAAATGAGAAAAGATTCCAAAATAATTATCTACTCAAAAATCAAAACATTGTAGGTTTTTCAAAATATGCGTCGATTGAACCAGTGGTCTGTTAATTGGAAACAATCAATGTGGCTGACGGCCATAGCCAATTCAACAGCCATAAAGCTATTCCCATCCACACCAGCAACACCAACAAAACTCCCCATCGATTGACCGGTTTGCGATCGTTATTTTCCATCCACACTTGAGCTTGTTGCCGGCATGTAGTCACGACTTTTGCGGGTAGTAAACGAACGGCGAACCAGATCATGACCGGCAACAAAATGGCGTCATCTATAAATCCCAGCACAGGAATGAAATCGGGTATCAAATCGATTGGGCTCAAGGCATAAGCGACGGCCAGCATACAAATGATTTTGGGCAACCACGGTGTACGCGGGTCCTTGTATGCAAACCACAGCATCACCACATCTTGCTTGATGCGTCGTGCCCACTGGCGAATGGCTGAAAGCATAGTAGAAGTTATAGCTATCGGCTAATCTGCTTAAACAACTCTTTGATACCTTGGTTGACAGTCGACTCCGGTTGCGATTCACAATAGGTATTCAAGCGCGAGACAATCTCTTCATTAGCAGGGAACAAACTCAATACATCTTCTGATTTCAGTGTTTTGAGCGTATCAACCATCCCTGTCAGGTACCCATACACCCACTCGCGTTGAACGACGGTGCTGAGATTGGCTTTTCGGGCGGTATTCCATCCACTGCATGGTCTGGGGGTGGCATCTAATGCATGAGCTTCATGCCACATGCATAGAGCCATCAATATGTATAAAGTATTTTTTTTCAAAGAATAGGCTTTCTTGTATGCAGATGTTCAAGCTACAAGCATACATTCAACCTTGTATTGACCAGCATGCATGCAAAACTACATCTCAGTCAATTTTTGGCTATTGGTCGGCAATAAGCAAATTTAGATTTCAGGTTTGATACTGAAGACCGCGTCGCCCAGGGCTTGGCATAGCTCTGCCGGACTGGGCATGGCCGCTAATCCCAGGGGTGGTTGCCAACCTGCCCATTGCATCCAACGCGCGGCAAAAGTGCTGCACACCAATTGAGTATCGTCATCTTGGCCTGTAGCTGTACCAAATATAAGGCGAGATCCAATACGTATCAAATCAAGGAAGTCATAGCGTATGGGTAATGCTGTGGCTTTGTCGTAGTTATCGCGCATAAATTCAAATTTAACTGGACAGCGGTATATGTCCAAACCACATCCACTGCTGATGTATTGAGACAAAGGTCGCAATACATTGTGTTTGCCGTCCATCTCTACGGAATACAAACGACCCTCAACCCACCAAGCAACACCCGCATGTGTAATGCCGCTGAACCCACCGAGGCGTCCAATTTTTTGTACATTGCGAGTAATGCTCGGAAACAACCCATGTGCTCGAACGCCCAACACATCCCCGCTTTGAATCTGATCTCTTACCTGAGCGTATCTCATGTGCTTTAAATAATGATATTGAGTTTTTGCCTGGCCAGTTCGTAATTGGGGTCGCTGCTGTCAAGCGTCCAACCGCTGGTCAACATGCGGTTCATGTATTGCCTGTTGTATAAAAAAGGAAAAATCAATTGCGACAAACCAAATGAAACAAAAGTGATGGCTAAGTGAATCAGGCCTACCCCTATTTCACCTCTGATCACCGGGACAAACCAGCCAAATAACAAATAGGTCCAGCTAAATCCGATGTACCCGTCTTTTGCAATACCAGATGCCTCGTGAATGATGCGCACCTTTTTCTGCAAGCCGATCAGCAGCAGTCCGGCCAACACTGGAGCAATCAACACTGCGACGAGTAGCCATATCCAAAGTGTTTCCATGAAATTTCCTTGTGAGAACCATTAGCATAGATGATATTGAAGAGTGAATTTATTTCAACTAAGAGATGGACTAAAGTCAACATATTTGCCGGAGTTTCTTTGATATGCGCGTATTGATGCTGGGAGCAACAGGAACCATTGGTTTGGCAACAGCCAAGGCATTGGTTGCGCACGGGCATGAAGTGGTGTGCCTGGTGCGAAACAACGCTGGTGTCAACGGAGCCTGGACCACAGACCACATACGTGAGAAGTTGGCAGGTGCAGAGGTCAGGGTATGCAATGTTCAGTCTCCAGAAGAATCAAAAACTCTCGGAATAAAGGGCGAAAATTTTGATGCATTGGTGTCGTGTTTGGCATCCCGCACCGGTACGCCCAAGGACGCTTGGGAGATTGACTACCGCACACATTCACAATGGCTAAGCTTGGCGAAATCCACTGGCATCTCACAGTTTGTATTGTTGTCAGCCATTTGTGTGCAAAAACCATTGCTTGGTTTTCAGCAAGCCAAACTGGCTTTTGAAAAAGAGTTAATCGCTTCAGGTTTGACCTATTCCATTGTCAGGCCGACTGCATTTTTCAAATCCTTGTCCGGGCAGATCAAGCGACTGCAAAAAGGCAAACCCTTTTTAGTGTTCGGCGACGGAAAATTGACGGCTTGTAAACCGATCAGCGACCATGACCTCGGACATTTCATTGCATCATGCTTGAGTGATGCCAACAAACACAACTGCATATTGCCTGTAGGCGGTCCCGGGGAAGCGATCACGCCTTTGCAACAAGGCGAATATTTGTTCAAGCTCTTGGGTAAGAAGCCGCATTACAAACACGTGCCCGTAGGTTTGTTAGACGCCATTATTTTTTTGCTCAAGACAGTTGGTTGGTTGATTCCCCCATTGGCTGTAAAAGCTGAATTGGCCCGCATAGGTCGTTATTACGCTACTGAATCTATGCTTGTGTGGAATGCTCAAACGCAGGCATATGACGCTCAAGTAACGCCTTCATTTGGAGAGCAAACACTGTTTGAACATTACCAACAACTTGTTTGCGGTCAGGTTGACGTTCAACTGGGTGACCATTCGGTGTTTTGATTGATGAATACTGAAGATTTGCAAAAACTCGTGTCCATGACCATGCCATTTGGTAAGCACCAAGGTAAATTGTTGGCAGATTTACCGGGAAATTATTTGAATTGGTTTGCGCGTGAAGGTTTTCCCAAGGGCGAGATTGGCAGGTTGCTGGCATTGATGCACGAAATTGATCACAACGGACTGACAGATTTGCTCAAGCCATTGCGCAATCGAGGTTCATGAAGATGCCGCATGAAACTTTGAATGTGTTGTCGCTGGTCAATCGACTCAAGCGTCAACCAGACGCACACAAGGGCGATGCAGGCAAAGTGCTGCTGGTCGGCGGTGCAAAAACCATGTCTGGCGCCTTGGTGCTGGCAGGTCAAGCGGCTTTATACAGCGGCGCAGGCTGGGTGGTATTGATGATGCTTGACGCCAGCAGCGCGCATCTGGTTGCTGAGCAACCGGAACTCATGGTTCATGATGCACAAACCCTAGAACCAGTTGATGCATTGAAGCTCATTCAACCTGACGTGATTGCTATCGGACCGGGTTTAGGGCAAAGTCTTTTTGCATTGCAATGGTTAAAAGCTGTTCTGTCATGGCCAGTGCCACTGGTGATTGATGCTGATGCTATCAACCTGATGGCAGTGCACCGCGAATTACTGACTGCGCTACATCAGCGAGAGCAGGACTGTACCTTGACGCCACATCCGGGTGAAGCTGCAAGATTGTTGGAATGCACCAGTGCAGAAGTACAAGCTGACCGGGGTCGCTCTTTGCTGCAATTAATTGAATTAACGCATTCAGTGGTCGTTCTTAAAGGTCATCAAAGCTTGATTGCATCTCCAGACCACGCCACGGTGCAGTGCATGCAAGGAAATCCTGCATTGGCAGTTGGCGGCAGTGGAGATGTGCTGACGGGTTGCATGGCAGCTCTGATCGCTCAAGGTAAAAAGCATCAACTTGATCAGTGGCAAGCCACGTCCTTAGCTGTGCAATTGCATGCATTGGCCGCTGACCGGTTGCTTACCAAAAAAGTGGGGCCTATAGGAATGACACCTAGCGAACTCGCTCATGAATTGAGAGATTGCATCAATGCATCATTGGATCGTGCATAAGGTGGCAAACATCGCTGAGCGGCCTTCTAATTTTGTGCGCGTTGCCCACATAACAGCTTAACCCGTGTACCTTAAGTGCGCGAGGTGAGCATATTGACAGCGGTCATACCTCGAAAACCAAAATCGTCAAATCATCACGCCTGGTTTGCGTGCATTGCCAAGTCGTGGTCGCTTGGAGTAATTGCTGGGCAATCTGGTTGGCATTTTCATGTGAGGCATTGCTGAGTGCATTCAGCATGCGCTGGTAGCCAAAAGCAATCGGTTTGGCAGACGTGCCGCCAAGTTGGTCGGTGACACCATCTGTCACCATCACAAAACGACTGCCTGCTGACGCGGTCCAATGTGTGGTTTCTGGCTTGTGAATGGGGTAGTCACGATAACCTAAGCTCATGCGAGCCGCTTTGTGTTGTTCGACATGCCCATTGGCCTGAATCTCATACAAATTGATTTTGGCGCCGACAAAAGCAATGGTTTTAGTTTGCAGATGGATTCGGACAAGGGCTGCATCACAGCCATCGTCGCTTTCGCTGTTGGGCATGTCTTGTCGCAGTGCTTTGCGAACCAATTGGTCTAACTCCAGTAAAGCTTGAGCCAAATCGATGGAGGGGTTGGTCGAAAAAATCTTTTCAAGCAAGGAATTTACCAACACAGACAGCATGGCCCCCGGCACCCCATGACCTGCGCAATCAACAAGCGCCATCACCAGAGTGTCACTCGGTTCATGGTGATGAACCCACCAAAAATCGCCACCAATCGTGTCTCTGGGGTGCCACTCCACAGCAAAGTCTTTCAATTTGGATTGAACTTTGCTGGCATGAGGTAATTGGGCTTCTTGAATCAAACGTGCATACCGAACTGAAGACATGACAACGGCCAAAGCCGCATTAGATTCATCAAGAACTTTTTTGAACAAGATACCTTTGATCTTCAAACGGTAGTCAGCAGTGGCTTCCTCGGCCGATGTCAGAAACTGGGTTTTGGGTTTGAATTGGCAAGTCCAGAAGAAAGAACTATGAAAATCATTGGTCACGGTTTTTTCAGGGTGATAGGTCAATTCAAAATCCCATTGGTGGGAAATGAAGCGAATCAGGTAACCATGCAGGATGCCTTCACTGAATGATTGGTGATGAGGCAGCAGGGTTGAGACCGCATTGAATTCGAAAGTCAATGGATTTAGCCTCTTTGAATAAAACCCGTAATTCACTTCAGCACATTTCTGCGAGGCCTTGGTGGCCTCATGGTAGGCATGCGTGAAATTTTGAACAAACCAATCAATGCCTTGCACATGGGTATCTGAATGCGACATCAGGGATTGGTAGCGTGCCAGCGATGCCGTGACCAGCTCTTGAGAGTAGTGGTCGCCCATGGAGAAACCAAAATTCAATAATGCCGCATGTCCAAATCGTTTGTAAGCAGCTTCGTGGATTTCTTGTCTGAGTTTGGCCGGGTACCAAGCATCAATAGATATTTCATGAACTTCATGAGCTTTGAGAACATCCGAACCAATCGAGCCCAGTTCCCCCATGATCAATACAGTTGATTGCAGGGCTCGACCAACCACCATGGGCAATGTGTTGAATTTGTTTTCCATAAATATTAAGAGTTAATTTACATTTCCAAATTAATTTTTTAGGATTTGAATTGACGTGAGCGGATTTACCAATTGACGCAAAGTAGGAGTACACCTACAACATACTTAGATTCCAAGAACTCAGCAACACATGAACAACTATAAAAACTTTTTCTTTTTATGGCTTGGTTTATGTTGCCTGTGTTCGCACAGCTTTGCTCAAACGCCTTTTCTGGTAACTGAAAAAACACCCATCGAATTCAGCGACAAGCAGGCCTTGGTTTTTGTGGATGCAGACAACCAAGCGACGCTGCAAGAGATCCTGGGCAAGCTCGATCAATTCAAACCCATTAGCAAACAAGAGGCGTTCAATCCCAGTGTCACCTATTGGATTTATCAAAAGTTTCAAAGCCAACTGCCAACTGATCGTGAAATTCGAGTAGATGCCACGGGCTGGAAGGAACTGCAAAGCTTCGTGATTGATGCCCAAGGGCAGATCGAGGTGCTGCAACCCACAGGATTTCTGCC
>JACCEC010513967.1_pt1 | contig 11972 bp, 8 predicted proteins | sample 7450121 | NCBI WGS metagenome assembly JACCEC01 (sample SAMN15323455, study PRJNA562643) | freshwater metagenome | isolation source: river surface water | place: USA:Blue River Watershed | collected 2017-08-18 | reverse complement strand
GTATTATCATTGATGGAATTAATTTATCCCATGATTTAAAAAATATTGAAGAAATTCGTAAAGAAGTGGGAATGGTGTTTCAACAATTTAATTTATTTCCCCATTTAAGTATTTTACAAAATGTGACCTTAGCTCCAATATGGGTGCGACGTTGGCCGAAAGCCAAAGCGGAAGAAGTAGCGTTACAATTATTAGAACGGGTGGGAATTTTAGAACAAGCTAAAAAATATCCGGGTCAATTATCCGGGGGTCAACAACAACGAGTTGCGATCGCTAGAGCATTAGCAATGCAGCCTAAAATTATGTTATTTGATGAACCCACTTCTGCTTTAGACCCGGAAATGGTACGAGAAGTTTTAGACGTAATGCGAACCTTAGCTGACTCTGGGATGACGATGGTTTGTGTCACCCATGAAGTCGGGTTTGCGAGGGAAGTAGCGGATCGAATTGTGTTAATGGCGGATGGAATATTAGTCGAAGAAGGAACACCGGAAGAATTTTTTAATAATCCTCAAGAAGAACGAACTCAAAAATTTCTCTCTCAAATTCTTTAATTAATTGTTGCTGTGGAGACGTGAAAGGTTGCGTCTCCACTCACCCCTGATTATCCTTTAGGAACCCAGAACAAAATCACTATTTCATCTTCCAATAAACCCACCGATTTTTCTTGAAAAATCTATACAATAATTCTATCCGATTTAATATGAACTAAAGCAATCAGAATCTTTGAAGGAGTGAATTGATCTCAATTTTGGGAAGGGTTTATGGCACAATTGATAAAGTATGAGAGCCAGTCAGGTAATTTTTATGACTAAGTTTGTTTTTATCACGGGTGGCGTTGTCTCTAGTATTGGCAAAGGAATTGTTGCCGCCAGTTTAGGACGCCTCCTCAAGTCCCGTGATTATTCCGTTTCTATTCTTAAGCTTGATCCTTATATTAATGTTGACCCTGGAACCATGAGTCCTTTCCAACATGGGGAGGTTTTCGTCACCGAAGATGGGGCAGAAACAGACTTAGATTTGGGACACTATGAACGCTTTACCGATACCTCCATGTCCCGCCTTAATAGTGTCACGGCCGGAGGAATTTATCAAGCGGTGATTAATAAAGAACGTCGGGGAGATTATCACGGAGGAACCGTACAAGTTATTCCTCATATTACCAATGAATGTAAACAACGCATTCATCGAGTTGCAAAAAATACCAATCCAGATGTTGTTATTACTGAAGTCGGAGGAACCGTTGGTGATATTGAATCCTTGCCTTTTTTAGAAGCAATTCGTCAATTTCGTAAGGATGTTGGACGTAAAAATGTGATTTATCTGCACGTCACTTTAATTCCTTGGATTGGTACCTCTGGAGAAATGAAAACCAAACCTACCCAACATTCCGTTAAAGAATTACGTTCAATTGGAATTCAACCTGATATTTTAGTCTGTCGTTGCGATCGCCAAATTCCTAGAGGAATTAAAGAAAAAATTGCTGGATTTTGTGATGTAGAACCCGATTGTGTCATTACTTCACAAGATGCCAATAGTATTTATGAAGTTCCCTTACTTTTAGAAAAAGAAGGACTTGCCGAACAAACCTTAAAATTGTTACAACTAGAGGAACGGAAACCCGATTTAACGGCATGGCAAACCTTAGTTGATCGACTGTATCATCGAGATTTGAATACAAAACGAACTCTCGATCATCCTAAAATTAAAATTGCCATTGTTGGCAAATATGTACAGTTAACCGATGCCTATCTATCGGTGGTTGAAGCCCTTCGTCATGCAGCAATTCAAGTGGGTGCAGAATTAAATTTAGAGTGGATTAACTCTGAAGATATTGAAGCCAATGGTGCTGAAAATTATCTCAAAAATATCCAAGGAATTGTTGTACCCGGCGGCTTTGGACAACGAGGAACTGATGGTAAAATCGCAGCCATTGAATATGCACGAGAACAAAAAATCCCCTTCCTCGGATTATGTTTAGGGATGCAATGTTCAGTGATAGAATGGGCTCGTCATTTAGCTAGACTTGAACGTGCCCATAGTGCGGAATTTGACCCAGAAACTCCAAATCCTGTGATTCATTTATTACCTGAACAACAAGACGTTGTAGACTTAGGGGGAACCATGCGTTTAGGATTATATCCCTGCCGTTTACAAGCAGATACTTTAGCGTTTAAACTTTATCAAAAGGAAGTGGTTTATGAACGCCATCGTCATCGTTATGAATTCAATAATGCCTACCGGACATTATTCTTAGAATCAGGCTATACAATTAGCGGCACCTCTCCCGATGGTCGTTTAGTCGAAATTATTGAACTTCCCAACCATCCTTTCTTTGTCGCTACTCAATTTCATCCCGAATTTCAGTCTCGACCCAATAGTCCTCACCCCCTATTTCAAGGATTTGTTGAAGCGACAACCCACTTATTAAAAAAAACGCAAACCGTAACGGTTGAACCCAGTCATGAGTCGTTAAACCCAACCGAGTTACGTTCCTCTTCCCTATTGAATTCTCCGGCTGAAGTATCCTAAAATTATCAATTCAGTTTGGAAAAAAAGACTAGGGGCATCAATTTCTAATCCCAAGGGAAATTTTAAACTCACCCGATCAACAATAAACCTCCCTAAAAAACCTTGTAGAGACGTTTCATGAAACCTCTCTACAAGAGCTCTAGGCGACGCACCTTTAATTTCTGGAGATATCTAATGATCTTAGGATCAGCAACGATGGGTGAGTCGGTATTTTCCGAGGAGTCTGTTGATCAGATTGATTGAGAAAGCAAGCGGTCTGAGGAGGTCTTGTGGCTTACTGGATCAAAATAAATTATGATCGAGATACATATCTAATTGATCTGGATAGTATTAGTGCATTTGCATCTGGATTTAACAAAAGAATTACCTTTTGGTTGCCTAATAATGGCAAACAAATTATCATTAATTATTACAATGATCCGAATAACTATGAAAATATTATAGCTTATATTCAAAGAATTACACTTCATCCGATTAACAATTATTGGATTAAAACTGTTTATGATCGTCATCAATATATTATTGATCTCAATCGCCTAACTAGCTTCGTTTGTGATTCCAGTCAGCGCATCCTGTTGTGGCTTCCTGATAGTAAAGAATCTATTATTATTAATCCTCAAACGAATGCTGATGCTTATTCTAAAATAATAGATTTTATTCATCAGCAAACAGGATATTCTTTGCCCTAATATCCCACCAATGGTATTCTCTCAAATCCTATGATGAAGCCATTCATCAACAAATCAATCATGCAGAATCTTGGTATAGTCGCAGGAATGCTTTTGTAAATTTACAACAATATGCAGAAGCTATTTTATCCTATGAAAAAGCCTTACAATATCGACCCGATTATCCAGAAGCTAAGACAGCTAAAGAACAAGCTGAGAAACAAATTCAAGACGTTAATGTCAATCCTGATTTAACCTTTCCCAGTGTTCTCTGATTGAGGAATTAAATAAATTAAACCTGAAATCAACGTTAACCCAACAGCAACCCAAAATAAAATTAAAGTTGGAAGTTGCCAAACTTCGGGTAACGGTGCGATCAGAAAAGCGATCGCTACAATTTGACTAACAGTTTTTAATTTCCCCCCAAGATTCGCACCAGAAATTTGAGTTTGATTCACTCGCCAACCCGCAATCGTGAGTTCCCGTGCTAAAATTAAAAAAACGCCCCAAGCTGGAATTTGTCCTAATTCAATGAAGACTAATAAAGGCGCAAAAACTAATAATTTATCCACCAAAGGGTCAAGAAACTTCCCTAAATCTGTAACTTGATTTAGTTTACGCGCCAAATATCCATCCAACCAATCCGTACTAGCGACAACTAAAAAAATCCCCAAACTCATCCAACGATGAGTGACAGTCGGATCATGCAGTAAATATAATAAAAAAGGCACACCTAATAAACGAGAAAATGTAATCCAAGTAGGTAAATTCATAAATCAGTAATAGGGTAAAATGTTTACTAATTACGCAATCCATCTATCGTCAGTCTAAATCAATTGTACAACTGTTTTGATCCCCAATTTATCACACGGGCGACGTTCCCTCACCCTGAACAGGAAATCACAGTATTTTTGGGGATTAATAATCAGGCTAACTATTTTATATAATTTATTTAAACTTGCTATATATCCGTACTCACGGATTGAGGTTCATCCCAAGTTTGATCGGAATTATGGGTTAACAAGCTTAAATATTTCCGAGTAATATCAGCTTGATCTAAACTAATAAAATAATTGCCATCCACATCTTGATAAAATAAAGAACCTTCTAGTAATGCTTGATAATCAGGATTATTTTGAGAGTCCTGAGTTAACCAAACCGTTTCAGTCGTCGAAGGCGTTAAACCAGGGGGAAATTGACCTTTTAAAATCCTCATAATTCGAGGTTGACAGGAACGAGTATTAATCCCCCTTTTTTCCAACAGTTGATTAACTTCTGTAAGTGATAAAGGTTGTTCTTCAAATACCCGTAAAAGTTCAGCTAAAAGAAAATAATCACTATATTGATGGCGGGATACATCCAAGACTTGAAAATAAACAGGCAAAACCGCTAAACCCCAGGCTAATCGACTACAATGGGAATAATTATTATCTGAATTCTCTTGATTTCTAGGACTATCTTGAGTAATCAACGCATTCGGTAATTTTTGTCTTAACCAACGGCTAAAAGTCGGCCAAGTTCCATTTCCTCCCGTACAAATAGCTTGATGAATCCCAACAGAAGAAATACCATGATGACTCAAAAGATGATTCAACTCTCGATTTAACTGTTGTACCCAAGGATTAAAAATCTTTTGTTCTAAATCCCGTTGTAAAACCTCCCACGAATAACCATTAAATGTTAAGATTTCATGTTCATGTTGCTGAAGTTTAAATTTTAAAATTTCTGCCAATTCTAATAACTTTAAACCCGTTTCTGAACTTTGTAATCTTTGTTGAAACCGATAACGTTTTTCTAAATCAGGATGTCCGGGTTGAGGAAAAATCAAATCAGAACTATCAAAATCTTCAAAGGGTGAACGCTCAAAAGTTAGCAACAATTGAGAAATAATATCTTGATTTAACGCATCTCCTCCATAGACTAAATGATGACAAACGACTTGAGAAGTCGTAAACTGACTTAAATCTGCGGGTAAAGTAGCGACCGCCATTTCAGTTGTTGTCGCGCCAATATTTAGAATTAAAATTGTGCTGTTTGTTTCGGGAGGACTGAGGTGAAATTGATATAATAAAGTGGCGATCGCATCCTCAATAATAAAAATTCGTTCAGGATCAGATACAAGTCCCGCCGATAATACCGCTTCTCGAAGATTAAATCGATAGGCATCTGTCGCACCTGACGGACACCCTAAAATAATTCCTCCTAATGCCATTAACGCCTTTTGAAATTCATCACTATCGAGTCCCACAGCACCCAGGCGATAAATATTTGGTAAGGCGATACTCGGACGACTTTTTGCCTTTGTTTCTGTTGCTCGCCGAATGCGCTGACCCTGCAACATTCGACTGGGATTTAAAGTGGATAATAAAGCCGTCCACGCTTCTTGAAATTCTCCCAAAAAAATCGATTTTTGGTGCGACCACTGAATCATGGGAACCCCAATTAATCCAGTAGACTCTTGAGAATAGTGATAGGGAATTCCTAAATTCAATAATGATTTAAAATTTCGTAATCGGGTCGTTAAATTATCCTCATGAGAATCTAAATAATATACTTGACAAGGAAGACGAAATGTAAAGGGAAATTCTTTAACTTCAGACAATTCTGTAGGTTCTGCCTGCCAATAAATCGGATAAACTTTTTGAGTGTTCCGATGGAATAAAGCCGCAGATAATCCGGTTGTTCCCAAGTCAACCCCTAAATACCATTGAGTTGATTGTCTCAAAGATTGTAAAGCGGAAATATCCGTTTCAAACCCTTGAGTTAAACCTGATGAATGATGACTTATCATTGATAGAATATCCGCTTATAATGCTTAAACTGTTCCATTGATTTTTAATTCCTGATTACTGATGAAACTCTTGACTTAATGCTTCCAGACTCAGGAAATTTTCCTCCAGTTCAGAATCCCATCGTAAAGGTTGTTCCTCTGCTAGATTTAGGCTATTGAAAATATCATCTAAAGTCAAATCCGAAAAACTTTGTACAGATGACAAATTATCTGTCTGTGCTGATGACCTCTGATTTAAGGGTTCAATATTCAAAGAAGATACTGATTCAGAAGTTTCTCTAAATAAATCCTCGAAGGTAATCACTTCTTCGGAGGAATCGAGTTTTGATGTTATTTCTACGATGGATTCCTGAACAATAATTTGAGATGGAGAATTCGATGATTTTACAGGAGAACTTTTAGACGGTAAACTTGTTTTTGACGTTGATTCAATTTTTTCTAAATTAAATAAATCAGCTTCTAAGCATTCTAAAGTATTACGACCAATTAATAAACGAGAATCAATTTGATCGCTATCTTCCTCTAAAGATATGGGAAGTAAATTTTCATCAGGAGAAGCTTGAATATATTCATCTCGCTCTAAACTGATAATTGGCTGTTCACCCTCATCAGAAGTTGATTGCTCCTGACTCGGAATTCCTGTTAACATTTCTTGGGTTCGAGCCGACACAATCCCCAAATTCTGGGGAGAATCATCCTCAAAGTTCGGTTCTTCAAAAATATCGCTTAAATCTGCTAAGGTTTCGTCAAAGGGATTAGAACTCTCTGCATTAGCAGATGTAGTAACAATCACTTCTGATAATAAATCTTCAGACTCTGGGAATACAGAAATCGGACTCAAATTTTCGATTTCAGGTAACTGAGAATCTAAGGGTGATTCTGAATTAGATTCATTAAACAAATCCAAAGAACTTAAGTTGATAAAATCATCCGCTTCATGAGGTAATTCTGACAAAATTTCCTCTGGTTCTATTGATGCTTTCGTTGCTGTTTTTTCTGCATCCCCGAATAAATTTTCTATGTCTAAGTTGCTGTCTGAAACCTCGACAATTACATCAATCTCTTGATCATCCGTTGGTGTTTCTTCATCTAAGAAAACAGTATCCACATCCTCAGACGCATCCTCCTCATCCAACTCTTCAATAAAGATAAGCTCTTCACCGAATAAATCAATTTCTTCAGATTCAGTTATCGTTGTAATTGGAGTTGGTTTTTCATCCAAAGTTTGAACTTCAGTTGCGAATAAATCAATTTCTTCAGGTTCAACAACAGAATAAATCGGCGTTTTTTCTGGCTCCGATGTCTCAAATAAAGCTTCAAATTCTGCATCAACATCAGAACTATCCGCTCGTGATAACGGCTCCTCCCAATTCAAAGAAAAGCTAGGTTCTTGCTGTTTTAGATCCAACTCTTGCTCCCCTGAAAGCAGAGATTCCTTCTCAACAGGGGAGAACCGTTGAATGGTTTCTAGGGGTTCTGCTACTTGCTCCATCTCCGGTGAAGGAGTAACAACCTCCGCAGGTTTTTTAGGTATTTCTGCCCCAGCATAAGGTAAAAATTCCTCAACCGTTAAGGACAAATCTTGCTCTGGGGAAACAGGAGGAGAAATAGTCGGTTTTAAAGTTTCCGGTTCCTCATTGATTGAGACTTCAGATTCAGTTAATTGTAATGAAGACTGTAAATAAGAAGACGTTTCTTGACCCACTTGTTGAGCCAATTGATTCACCAACGTTGTAAACATCACTTCCCCTTGTTTTCCCAAACTGTGCATACGTTCCAAACTTTGGGAAAGGGAATCAGAATAGGTTTGCAGATTCCGTTGTAACGCTTCAAAAATCACGCTTAAACTTGAATCTAACGTCATCAACAAATGATCCGATTGCGCTTGCAATTGTCGCATTTGTTCTAAGCGTTGAGCCGGGGTTAAACTTGATAGAGCACGAGACTCTTCAGAAGAAGTGGCTGGAAGCACCGGGAGTGAGTCGGCATCCGTTAATAAAATCGAATCTAAAAAACGGTTTTCAATATGGTTAAGCGTTTCAGTGACATTATGAATCAAACTATCCTGTAATCGAGTCATGAACTCCTGCAAAAATTCACGACTGAGTTGTTGTTGATAGGATTGAGACTGAATCGGAGCGTTGGTTTGTGCTTTTCGAGCTTCTAAAAGTTGAATTTCTTGAATTAAATTGCGTTGTTCCAGTCGTAACCGTTCCACTTCCTCTTGAAGCGGTTGAGTCAAATGGTTCCGCAAATAAATCATTTCCCGACGGATAGCTTGCCACAGAGGTTCTCGCATTCCGGGTGTTGTCGGTTGATTCGTCTCCATCGGCGACAGGAATGCCCCTTCGTCTACCTGTTGCTGAAGAAAGACCAAATACTTTCGGACACGCTCTAGGACTTGACGGGAGCGTGTAACAGTTTCCCCAAAGACAACCCAAGGTAAACGCAAGTTAGGTTGGCTTAGAACCTCGTCAATTTCGGCGATGAGTGCCTGGATTTGATCCTTCTGAACGTTCAAGGTTGAACCCTCTCAATAATCATTCTGACAGCATAGGACAGGTTGAAGTATTCTGCTCGTCCTCACTTCACAATCGCTTGATCTTCAGGATTCCCTAGATTAAAGCAGTTGTTATCTACATAATATGTTACGCTTCAGAAGCACTCAAGTAATCCCATTTAGGATTTTCGGTGGATTGGAAGATCAAGGCGAAGGGACAAAACGGTTAAAAACTCAACCCATTTGGCTTTTTTGCGTCCGAATCGCTCTAAAATAGAAAGTTGCCTAGTCCTTTATGATCAGGGGAATTTTAGGAAGATTGAAACTCAGAACGGGAATTCACCTTTCTCGCAATCGACTAAAAATCCACTCTCTTGATTAGCAACTGCTAAACCCGAATTTATAAATAGTATGATACCCTCATGGAAGATCGGTATTTCTCCCGTGATAATCAATCTGACATCCACAAGATGATCCGCTCAACGCCTTTCTTTCAAGGCTTGCCCCCAGATGCGGCTGATAAAGCAACATCTCATATTGTGGGTCGAAACCATCCAGCTAACCAAGTTATTTTGTTAGAAAATGACTGGGGAAGTTCCGTTTATTTTATTTTGGATGGTTGGGTCAAAATTCGTACCTATAATTTGGATGGCAAAGAAGTCACACTGAATATTTTAGGCAAGGGTGAGCTATTTGGAGAAATGGCGGCTTTAGATGAAGTGCCCCGATCTACGGATGTAATCACATTAGCACCTACACTGATTGGAAATATGCCAGCCGGCGATTTCGTGGAGTTGATTACAACGGAACCGCGCGCTGGAATGCGACTAGCTCAATTAATGGGACGGCGTTTACGTCAAGTTAATCGCCGTCTGCGATTACGTGAATCCGATAGTACCTCACGGGTGGCTGATATTTTATTATTTCTCGCAGAGGGTCAAGGAAAAACCTCTGAGCAAGGAACCCAAATTCCTAACCTTCCCCATCGGGAGCTAAGTGGTTTAAGTGGTCTGGCGCGGGAAACAGTAACTCGCGTTCTCAGTAAACTGGAGAAGAAAGGTTTAATTCATCGAGAACGGGATATTTTAAGGATTCCCGATGTCCACGCCCTAGAACGGATGCTGGTTTAAGACAACTTGATTCGGATCTCAGTCGTCAGAAACTTCAACCCATGAGTCACCGAGTATCTCCCAATCCTCACAACGCCTTGATCCTGGTTGAAACTGCTTTTTTAGCCAGTGCAGCCAGTTTAATTTGGTTTGTTAATTATTATTTCCCGATGGGGCCAGTGCTGCGGCTGTTTTTCTCCTTACCTATGGCGTTGCTTTATTTACGCTGGGGGAAACGAGCCTCTGTGATGGGGGCTGTGGCTTCATTTTTATTATTATCGGTATTAATGGGGCCGACTCGCAGTATTGTGTTTTTGATCCCCTATGGTTGGTTGGGTGTAGTGTTGGGAGGAATGTGGAAACAAGGTAAACCCTGGTGGATGTCCATTACGACTGGGTCTGTGATTGTTGCTATTGGTTTTTTCTTTAAGTATTGGTTACTGTCAATTCTTCTGGGACGGGATTTGTGGGCTTATGGAACGGTTCAAATTACCTCCCTGGCGGAATGGATTTTTATTAAGTTGGGAATTTTGGCTCAACCCAGTTTAATGTTAGTCCAAGCGATCGCAGTTTTAATGATTTTTATTAATAGTATCGTGTATTTATTTGTGGTTCATTTAGTAGCATTACTGTTATTAGAACGCCTTAATAGCCCGATTCCTCGACCTCCCAAATGGGTACAAGTTTTATTAGATTACGATTGACACTCTACCACCGTTCTACGGTGGAGATTCTTAAGAGACTTTCACTCTTAACGGTTGTGCCAAACAACCCCTAGACACTCCGCTTAAAGCATCGTGCTTACTTTTCCTCAAAATATTCGCGTCAGCGTTACAGTCGGCGTTCACCAGATGACAGTTCGAGTTTATACCCAGTTTGATCAAGGTAATCAGTGGTTACACCACTATCAGGGGGTTCAACCTGTATTGGCTTGCGTGTTAGGATTTACTGCCACCGCTTTAATTCCAGGGATTTCGGCGGCTGGAGCTACCCCAGAAACTCGACAATATACAGCCGTAGCAGATGCAGAATTTCTCTACAATGGCATCCAACCCCACCCCCAGTATCCCTTACCCCCCTTAGATGCGGGAGCTTCCCCAGTCCTGATTACCCGTGCGGTTTGGGAAGCCTTGCAATGTCCTTTATATTTGTTTAATGCCGGGTTAACGGTAGTTCCTTCGGTTCCAACTATTGATTTAGGAGGCATCCCCGCCAACTGCATCACATCGGGTTCGGCGATGACGTTAGAAACAGTCAAACACCTCTTACATCAAGGGTTAATTTGGGGAGAACGATTAGCCACAGAAGCTAAAAATAGTTATGTGATTTTATCAGAATGCGTTGTTGGAGGCACCACGACTGCTTTAGCCGTATTATTGGGGTTGGGTATTGCAGCCATGGGAAAAGTCAATAGTAGCCATCCCCTGTGTAATCATGACTCTAAATTTGCGATCGCTACAACAGGCTTACAACAAGCCGGATTTTGGCCATTATCAATCCCAACAGCCGCAGAAAAAACCCAGATCGATCCTTTACAATTAGTCGCCGCCGTTGGTGATCCCATGCAAATTGTCGTCGCGGGAATGGCAATTGCAGCCAGTCGCACCGTTGGAGTTTTACTGGCTGGAGGAACTCAAATGTTAGCGGTCTATGCCTTAGCTGAAAGACTTGCAACAGTGCTCACCCTTCCTGGGCAACCTTCTAATATTGTCGTGGGAACCACTCGTTGGGTGGCAGAAGATACAACCGGGGATACCGTTGGGTTAGCTCAACTGGTGGGCACGGTGCCCCTATTAGCCACCCAACTTAATTTTTCAACTTCCCGTTATCCTCAACTACAAGCCTATGAACAAGGGTATGTCAAAGAAGGAGTAGGTGCCGGAGGGGCTGCAATTGCGGCTCATCTTGGCTTAGGCTGGAAGAATCCCCAATTACTCCAAGCCGTTGAAACACAGTGCCAACAAATGATTTCTTAGTAACCTCGACAAAGGCTGAGAATTTTGTGTTATAATAGACAATCGTAAATTACACGCGGACATGGCGGAATTGGTAGACGCGCTAGATTTAGGTTCTAGTACCGTAATGGTGTGAAGGTTCAAGTCCTTTTGTCCGCATTTTTTCAATCTCTAAATGTAAACTATCAGATTTTCGCCACACCCTTTGGGTTAGCAGAGCCATAAAAACAGTCAAGGTCAATTTCTAACCTTGTCTTAATCCCACTCAACAGACTCCATATTTTGTAAAATTAACGTGAGTTCGACGGAGTGCGATCGCATCATTCCCATTAAGCCCGAACTTGTCATGAAAACTTTGTGGAAATCACTTAAATTTTTACCACAAGGAAGAAAATAAATTTTATAAGCGTACAAATC
>JACCEC012205842.1_pt1 | contig 11975 bp, 7 predicted proteins | sample 7450121 | NCBI WGS metagenome assembly JACCEC01 (sample SAMN15323455, study PRJNA562643) | freshwater metagenome | isolation source: river surface water | place: USA:Blue River Watershed | collected 2017-08-18 | reverse complement strand
GCATTTTACAAGACGACCACAGTGAGTGATTAATACAAACTTTGTGGCGACCACTGCTGTACTCCAAATCGCAAATGGGTTTGCAAAAAATACCTCACAAGTGTTTGTAGAACTATTCATAATTTTGAGTTTTTAAAAAAATTGAAAATGAAATTTATGACACAACTTAAGAGATTCACTCTAATGCATTGAAAGTAAAATTGTCATCTTTGTTGGCTGACCACAGTTAGTGGTTAATTAATACAAACTTCATGATGACCGTAAACTACTGATCTGTGTGAAAAAAACCATTTGCAGAGATATCCTTTCACTTCGGTTCAAGGTATCAACAGGAAAATAGTAAAATCATGAAAAAATCACCTGGGAGAATAACTAAATCATCTGGACGTAGAAAATAACTCAACCCTAGAGACTTTTCGGATCGTATACTATATTCATTAGGTGAATCATTCACCTCCGCATTGTGGCATGTTTGGGTGATCGCCTGGTTACAAAACACAAAGGTGTCTCTATCCTGTAGCGTAAAAACACATGTTTTTTGGGGGAGAATGAAAATAATTCTTTGGCAATGAACCTATCGGTATCATAGAACTAAAAAGGACTATTCAGTTTGTTCTATCTATCCATATTAGTTTTACGCAGATTTGACGCTATTGCCTCGAAAAACAGAATGTTGTGTGATAAGAGAAAATGAGTGCGTCGAATTATCAGTTTTGGTTTATCAAGGTTTTTTCATTCCAAGGTATCCAAAATCAAGTTGGTCAGACGATTCACTACCATATTATGACATTGCAGACTACAAAGTAATAATTAATGTGGTGCAAAAAAGATACTAAAAACTAAGGGAAACCTTATTTTTGATAATTATTATTTACTTCATCATGTACGGTAACATCATCCCTAAAGTACGTATCACACAAGCTATAACAATAAGTTTTTCAACAATGCTAGGAAAAACCACTTCCATTTCCCTCACACACCTTCATGTACGGAGAAGAGATTAAGTTTTGAGTCATTTTCCATGATTTATCAAAAAATCGAAGATTTCGTCACGTTTCATTTCAGATCTGAAGAAATATGGTGTCATGTAAAGATGATGAGTAAGCCCTTTTTTCGCGAGCAAAAAATAATCCGCACATTGCGTATTCTTGAATTCTACCTCCACAGGATACAGCTGTGTTCCCTTGACATCCACAACAAGCCCCTTTGAAACATTGACTATTGTCCCACTCTTGATTTGCATGATCAAAATCTGCATTTCCTGCTCGATAAGTGTAACATCAGAACTTAAAAAATAAAACCACTTATACTCTTTGTGATGCCAGTATATCATGGCAGGATTGTGTTCCCTTATACATCCATCAATGACATTTTCAGCCTGCTCAAGGGTATGATGTTCCATCATTATTCCTCTAACAAAATTACACTCTATAGAAAGAGAAGGGTGGGGGGAAATCGATTAATGCATAATCATAAAAGTGCATCACTTTATACAAAAACTCGTGTGACAGAAAAATCAATTCAGGGTCGAAAAACAAATCAAACTGAACAGCAGTTAAAAATTCCTAATCACATTGGAGGATAAAATATTATATTATGACCAGAGAATCGCAGACACAGACAATACCATGTCTGTTTGCCGGGTCAATGAGGTGGCAAGACCGGGGAGTATTCACCAAACAGCAGGAATGAGGTAATTAACCATGTTATTAGTTAATTACAGTGATAGTCATAATACAAATTATACAAACTGTATGGTGAGGATATCAGCATTGTGTATTTATAATACATCTCCCTTACTAATTGAAATCGGTTTACCCAACATAAAACTTGTTCTCCATCACTTGATGTATGAGATGTCTTCTAATTTAGGATGACGGTACCACATATTCCACTCTTTACTTGGTCCTTGTTCATCGTTCTCGATGATATGCTCGACAACATTTAATCCGGTCTCATCCAACAAATCCCATTCATAAGGTTCAGAATCTTTTGTTTTCTTCAAAATGTAAGGCAGGAACTTCTTTTGGTTCATATAGTCGGAGCTATCGCGGTTGTGAATACAGGAAAACTCAGCCCCTTTCTCTGCTTGGCAGAGGTGATGAGCTTCAACGATCCGACCACCTTGAAGCAATTGTCTCCATTTGGTCTGACTGGATACATGGGTACTATCGTAAATTGGAGTACGAGCGGTCTGAGTCTTATCTACCACCTTGCTGTGTGAAGAATTCCCAGCATTGCTGTTTGCCTCGGTGTGTGGAAACAAAGGGGTAAAGTTTTCCAGCACATCGTAGTGTGGTGGGGAGGGTTTAAAGACAAGCCCAATTATTTCTGTGTTGTTGGTGTCTTTGTCCTTTGGATGATAAGTCTTATTGTCATCGGTGGCAAAAAAATGTTGGCCATTTATTTCAACATCGTGGAAAAGAATAACTGTTTTCTGTAACATATTTGAAAGGCAGAAAATCTCTAACTCTCCCCCATATATCTTGGTTCCATCCCGTAGGTTATGGAGGTAGATGTTGAAATTTGGGCGACCATTTTCGTCAACTGAATGTCTTTCGACATCCTTATCTGTGACTATAAGATATTCCAACGAACCCCCATTGGGCAGTATCATATCCCTGTTTTCCTCCATATAGCTTGCCAATGACATTCGGAGCATCAAAGCCTGCTCCAATGTAGCTTCCTTGTGTAGGAAATAATTAAAACAATGGAACAGACAATGACCATCGCCTGGCTGTCTTGCCACTTCTCCAGTGAAAACAACAGCGCTGTTGCTGAGTGGTACTTGAGTAGAGGTTTCTGCTCTGCTTGTGTTTCGATCAGTTTTAGACTTTTTTGAAGGGTGACTTGTCTTATTCCATTCCTCATCATCAAGTCTGAGTTTTTCACAGAGTGAATTTTTTGTAAACCGTGGAGTAAGAATTGTACGCCGTAATTTTACCATCGGAAAGGAACAGCTTATTTGGGGCTTCGAATGTGCTGCGTAATATCGGAGTACTTTCTCCAGCTGTTTCCCTCGGAATTCAATGTCGTTTGATCTATTAACATCTTTGAAGAAAGGGAGGATGGTAGGAAGAAAATTAGGCATAACAATGAAACGAAGGTTGTCGGACTTCCGCAAGAGAGGGATTGACATCTTGCACTCTGTGTGAATAACTGATGAAAGAACACAAAGGATGCACCAAATGTGGTCTTCTGCATAAATAAAATGGTCACACCATTTCTTCCTTGCCGCCGAAACACTGATGATGAAATCAGAACAAAGCATGTAACTCTCTGGTGAGAGGAAAGAGGCTGTTAAGAATGTAGCCATCGCCTCAGCCCGATCGACAAATTCTATGCTTTCCCTGAATGTATTCCAGTCTTGTGATGATTTGTCACGTGGTCCGTTGAAGTGGAAGAACGGTGTATTAATTAATATCTTGTAAACTTCAGGGGAAGTATTCCTGAAAGGACCAGTGAGGAAGGGATGAAAGATGATAAATAAAGCTGTTATCCACTCGTCGACTAAGACTGTTAGCTTGCCGATGTCATTGCCGCGACATAGCTCTGGCGCTTCCCTTTTCTCTAATAAAAAGTGAAAATGTCCACTGTTGATGTAATTCTTTTTAACGCGATCCAACACTTTCGACAAGGTTTCCAGAATGCTCTCAATGTCTGTGGTTGTTGAAACAGAATCTAAAAATGATTCTGCACCTTCTAAAAGAAATTGATGAAAATGACGACGTTCCATTGTGGTTAAAAAATAAATTGCAGCATTTTGGTGGGGTTATTCCAAATGACAGGAAGAAGAAATTTATGAGAGGAGTTGTTCCGATCTACAAATCTGATATTCTATTGAAACATAAGCGGTTGTCTTTTTAAGGTTCTGATCTTTGTCACCGAGAGAGTTTTTCATATGAAACGTCCTATAATTTAGGTACCATCGAAACAAAACATTGACCGATCCCATGTCAACATGAAAATGCCTCCAAAGGACGTCAAGAATGTCGACACCAGATTTTATGCCTATTTCCAACATTGTTACAATCGAGTGTTGGCAATCCAGTGAAGGGAAGGCGTCGAAATATTCCGATTGGCCTGTCTGTCGTACGCCAAAAAAATATGTACTGTGAACAAACATGACACAATTATACCCATTAAATTGGTACATGACAAAGGTAGAGCAGACCAACAGGAATTGATCCATGGCCTCCTTTTGTTGTATGAGCAATGAGAGTGAATGTCCGGAAATGACATGTTTCAATGCAGGAACTTTTCCGCATGTAAACCAAAGATGAGAAGTGGGGGAAAAACTACGGGGTAAAATGATTCCTGTCCGCATGTTCACTCTCAGTAATGTACAGGAAGGCGTCCAAATATTCCAGATAGTCTATCTGACATCATAAGAAGAAATGCGTACAGGATATTTTTAGACTACGATAACAAAAGAAATAAAATTTTGAAGGGCAAAACATAACAGTTTGGACAGTCAGTTTCCAGAGTGTGACCAAGGATTATTTATTCCGAGATTAGGGTGCGTCGAATTATTCGGGTTGGTCTGTCTGTTGTAGGACTCACAAATAAATTGCCAGACGAAAACATAAATTCAAGCTGTATCACTAGGTCTGCCTCAACAGAATTCATGTGTTGTCTAACTTCATCTAATATTTTTGTGATTGTCCGGTTTCACTTTCGTTTAGTCCTGTGTCCTCTTCTTCCGATTTGACTTGGTTCCTTGATTAGACTTACGATAATACACATCCTCTCCATTTTTGAAGGATTTTGCAAGACTCAAACTTTGAGAGTTTTTTGTTTTCCTGGGTGAACGCCTTGGCAGCTTAACTTCCATCTCTTCTCCTTTGTGCTTGTTCTCCATACTTCGGTGTCGCTTTCCACAAGTTTTTTGAGAACCAATATTAATAAATCCTACGTCCTGCAAGCACATGGATGATTGTGGGCGTGTTTCATCAGACGAAGTAATATCCATACCCAACCCGATCGGGTTCTTCTCCCTGAATGAACGACCGAGACTGTATACACACTCCATGATATAGTGGTCCTCGAGTTCGAGGCATGCCTCCAATAAGTTTTCAATTACTCGCTGCAATTCATGAATGTTTCCCACAGATTGGAAGTTAGTGATTGATTGCGCAAGAATGTCGTCCCTGATCATGTTGGTCCAACTAGACTCTCCTGGGAGATAATTGTAGCTGCAAGAATGATGCACCCATAGAGGGAGGAATGCCTTTCTCACAGTAGAAATAGTCTTGGTTGGCTGAACACGAAAGGCCTTATAAAAGTCATTACATTCTTCGATCAGGGATGTCACGGTGGCAAGGGCAGCTTTTGCACCTTCATCATCAATTTTGGAATCCACAACGGAGAAGTTGATAAATTTCGACATGTGCTGGTGCAATAGTGACAGATTTCTTTTCACATGATGTGACATTTTGTGTTTTACATTTTGTTTTCTGTTGTCCCCAGACTTATCATCTGTCGAAAGACCATCAAAATCATCGCTTAGAGAATCATAATAATCAGCTGCTGATGCTTCATCTTCGAGGTCTTTCAGATTGCCTGTATCTACAATTCCAGAAGGATTAAAAAGGTTGACAGGAACGATTGCCGTGCCACCATTGTAACCAAGGTGTTGGTTGTCCGGGACCTTGTCCTGTCTTGAAACACAGTCGACATCATCTACAGTATCGAAATGGTCTTCTTCAGAAACTTCACTTTCGCTGTCTTTCACAGCAGCTTCCTCATCTATGAACGGGTTCATTGGGTAGGAATACTGCCCTTCGTCGATGCTGTTGCTCTCATCAACATCTTCACTGGATTCTTCGTCTGCATGGGCTCCTAGCACTGCTGTCCTGAGGAAATGTCGATCAAGCTCAGCTTTTTCATCGTCCTTCCGGCTCCAATGGACCAAATCACGTAGAGAATGATTTGATTCCACTTGTTCTGCGAATTCACGAATAAATTTGGCCATCTGTTCGACACTGTTGCTGCGAAACTTGTTGACTTCCTCATCTGCAAAATCTTCTTGCTCACCAAGCTCCAACAATGAAACACAAATTTTAAGGGCACGGTAGTTGTCAGCAATCGTTGGTGCTTTCGTTGTTGTTTCTTGTTGCGAAAATTTGAGATTTGTCATGCTTATGAACGATCCCGTGGTAAATGTGAGAACATTGTCAAACACAATATTCTCATTAATAACCATCTTGTTAGGGAATGTAAATTTGACACAGTTCTTAGTGTCGTATAATAGGCTCCGAAAGAATATGAAGGTAGACTTCATGGAGCCACAAAACAAACATATTTGGAGACAGGGAGAGCTCCTTTCAACGTAAGGATGTACCTGTGCGTGATAGACAATCCTAGTCATGTGAGCTGACCAGTGGTAGTAACAGAGAATGAACTGAAACATCTTTGGAGTTGAAATGCGCATCTTCTTTTGGCGGGATTGAAGTGTAGTCAATACCGTCTGGAACAAATCTTCACTGTACTGATGAAACCCTGACCAAAGAGTCAGTCGGAAAATTGCATGGATGACATCTTTGCGAGAAGGTTCCCTCGTAAGAGAAGATAGGATGGGAAGAATCTCAGATTCTTCTGTCATGTGGAATGACCCATTGACAGGTTGGAATAATGTGGGTGTGCGTGTGGTTTCTGCATCAAGAAAGCCCTCTGTCTCTTTCATTGCATCGTATATTGCACGTGATCTCTTTTTCAACCACTCGTTGATGTGTGGGATCAAATCTTCACCAAAACACAGCGCCTTATTGAAACTCTCATCAACAGCGAGGGGCAAAGGCCTGATTGATTGAAAAGTAGTCCAAAACTGCAAGATGTCATCCATTCTCAATTCAGGAGACATTACTGTGACACGTTTGTTAGTTTTGGTCAACCTCCAAGACCGTCCTTTTTCCATTTGGATTGACATTGGGTTCTTTCAGGATTGGTTAGAGAGAGGTTGTTTTGGCTCACCCAAAATAAATTTATGAGAGAAATAGCTGTGGTATGGGATTGTGACATGCGTAAATAATGACTTGTTGCCTCATCATCGAAAAAGTTATATGAATTGGACAGTTGTTACTTGGTTTTGGCTTATATCGTGGTGGTACTTAAAAACACTTTTCATGATAATTTTTTTACATTTCACAAACTTCAATTTTCTCCTGAGTCTCATGTCCACCACTCTCCTGCATGGATTCATCACTCTCCTCTATTCTATCCTCTATACTACTCTCACTATCACTCTCAGCCCTGGGTTGACTCTTTAAGTAATCAATGCACCGCGCCAAATTTTCCAATATAGGTAGGTTGGGTCGAGATGAAACCAGTGTTGTCACTTCATTGATGGCTTCTACAGCCTTTCTGGCAACCTGTGATGAGACAACATAGTGATCATCATCAGGTGGCTTTGGTATTTTTCTTTTCGGAGCTTTTCCCTGGGAGGATGTCCTCCCAGCATATTTCCTTTTTTTCTTCTTTTGTACAACAGGTGAAGAAGAAGCGATTTGCTCATCAGCATCATTTGAAGTAATTTCAGACTCATCATCTTCACGGCTAAGATCCTTCTTCCCCGTTTCCCTTGTATCAAACAAAAAGTTCAGTCTTTTCCTTCCAATGAAAGCTTTTATCCTTCCTACTATCATATCATTAACATGTTTAATGTCACACGTAGATCGTTCAGGCCGTTCACTGGCTCCAGGTGGTGTTCTACTGTTGGTCAACAACTTGTAATCTTGGCTATTGTAGAAGATCTCTATAAACGGTTCTCGTGATGCCCATTGATTTTTTTTGTCTGTGCAACATTTCATATTGTAGGAGTGCCATAAAACCAAAAATTCTAGCTGATTCTTGATGGGTTCCTTGACGGTACCATTGAAAAACTCCATCAATCTGACAAGGTCAAGTGAAACGGTTTTGTCAGCTGAGACTATTGGAGCAGCGTCAGTGGACAATTCATAAGACTTCAGGATCTTTTTTCCCACTGTCTCCATCAGGATTTTTAAGTTTTTCTCGCAGTTGATTTCTTCTTTGAATGAAACAAATCCCTCATCTTCCTTGGGGTCGTCCCCAAGTCTGGAAAACAAATCAAGGGAGTGTTTCACAGCCTCTGCACTGGCCCTAAAGCGATCATATGCGGGATATACCGAATACCTGGGAGAATAATCGCGAACCACAAGATCAACAGTCCCAGACACACTCATCAGAAGCAGGCAGAACCAACGTTCAGTGAGGAAGGAGCGGGGGCCATTGCCAACACACTGTTGTCGAACAGTTGGATTGCTCGTTTCTAATTTCGCACAGCAAAAATTGCCCAGTTCATCCGACCAAAAAGATATCACTAATATCTGGATAAGAGCAATGTCAACATCAAGAAATGGCAGTTTCGTCTTTCGGAAATACCTGGAGGAGGTTTGTGACAACTGGAGGTCGTGCAAATAATAGCTGAAGGCATTGTCGTTGGGGCATCCAAGTAGAAAGGGACAAAGAACTTCTTCAGAATCATCTTTGTTAACATTCCGTCTGAACATACTTCTGAACTCGTGGCGGTCCTCAAATGCTCGGATTCTTTCTTGACTTCTTGAAGTTGAATCCTGCACTATCGATTGAGAATACTCCAAGTTCGAACATGCCTTCCAAATAAAGTACAACAAATGAAAAGTCCACAGCTGGCAATAGACGTTCTTTACAGCGTCCACATCATGAGCACAATCATCTTTACACACTTCGCGGAGCTTATTTTCAATGTCACGTAGTTCATTTAATTCTTCACTGTCCTGCTGATCCTCATTTTCTTCATTCTTGATATCAAACCCGAAGGCGAGTATAGCTTGCTCTGCCTTCTCAGACACTGAAGGAGTGAGTAGTTTTTCTAAGGACGGTTGAAATAGGGGAAACCCGTCACGTTTTATGTCAGAGCTGTTGATAACATCCGTCAGGGCATTCCGCAAAAGTCTGTACCACTCCCTGGGACCGTGAGCAACAGCTTGAGAAGTCCTTTCTTGGATTTTGGCAGAATGAGTCGCAAATTTAGTGCAGAGTTCGGACGAAATGGATGTATGCGGCAGATGAAAATCGACGTCAAGGCGAAAATGCTCGTGTGGACAATTGAAAAAGTATTCGTCAACTTCTTTGTCTGAGTTTCGATATTTTACCATCGGATTGACCCCGGCAAGGAGAATGTTAAGTCCATTCCATCGGTGGTTGCCATCAAATAAATGACTAACAATTCTTGAAAATTTGGCCAAATTCCAATTGATGAACCGTCTGAGAAATTTTTTTGTCTTGTTGACAGCTATTTTACCATTCAGGTGATTTTCAAGTAGGCCATCGCCCCACAGCTTTTCATTCTTGTGATCTTCTCGCCACACGTTGAGTTTTGGTACCAAATATGTTTGGATGAAGACCTTGAGTGAATCCAAATTGTTGTCTTGAGGGAAAATTGATTTCAGATACGAAAGATAAAGAAAAAACATTGAGTCCACTTCATCACGACAATCATCTGGGAAGTGTGTGGTTGAGAGTTCCTGAGATACAGCCTCGCCAGAGAGAATGGATTCCTTTGTAGGCCCATCAAGAGCTACAAGGCTGTCTACGATGAAGTCACGAATCTTAATTGTATGCATTGGATCAATTAGCCCGGAATCATTTCCCTCAATTGCATCTGGTGTCATGGCTGATGGAATTTTGGCCCTCACTTTGAGCATGAGGTCATAAGCAATCGTCTGAAGCACTGACTCAGTTGATTTGCGAGGGACTTGCTGCTTGAGTATGCCTCTTATTTTGTCGTACGGATTAGCACAATCTTTGAAAATACTGTTGACTACCTCATCAAGATTCTCGCGCCATTCATAGTTGAAAAACTGCAATGCCTTGCGAATGACGTCTGTCGTGAGAGGGGCAGCGTAATATGCAATGTTTGATTGTCCTAGGGAGGTACCCGATATTGGGCATAATTGCATGGAATGCCCATCCGCGCAAGTAGTCTCGATTGAAGATAAAATAATGCGGTATTGGTTTCCAAGGGGAGAAGCACTCATTGGACGGGACGGATCATCCTTTACAATCTGTTGGATTAGGTTCTGCTTTTCATCCATGCAAGTGAATCTTGTCAATGACAGATACCTTGCATTGACAGGACAGGCGAGTGAAATGACATCGTTAGGAAGGTCATTTCCAATCTCTTCATAAAGGGAGAGGGCGGGAGCAAGATGACAATTGAGTAAAAAGGGGTAGATTCTCTTGGAAGACAAGTCAAAGGAGAGTGAAAGAGAAAGCAAGAGTGGTAAATGGAGAACATAAAACGAAATCAATGTCAATAAGACCGTAACTTACAGTGGGAAATTCTGTCATTTCTCGATGGTGATATTACGGAGTGAAGAAATAGAAAAACGCGTGATATAATTGTTGACTCGTTGATAATTTTATGAGAACAAAGAACAACCTTAGACAAAACGTGAGTGAAGAAATGTCTACCAGAAAAAGCCTCGACGTCCACAGAATTGTGAACTTATGAGCAAGAGATAATCATTATTGTAAACCGGCCATATAACATTGTAAACTCGCGTGTTTCAAAATAAAAATATATGTTTGATTACATCATGATACACCTTGATGAAAAAAACGATAAAAGTGAATGCGTCGAAATATTACTGTTGGTATGTCCGGGTAGCAGTTCAAACAGAGACGGAACAGATTGACAAAAGTATATAGGAACATGTTGTCTTTTAAGCTGTTCTAAGTCGGGCTTCCCTTCGTCTCACTTGATGACATTAATGGCGAAAGCAAACACAACTGAAAACAAATTGGGAATGCGTCGAAATATTACAGTTGGTCTGTCCGTCCACAAGAAAGTACCACCTGGAGTGAAAGACTTCCACCAGTGCAACAGACTACAAAACAGATAGAAAACGTTTATAAGATCATCAAGTTTTTTCCGCCGTTACGTTGGGCTACGCATTGTCTCGTAAGTTGACATAAACTGCCAGTCGTAAAGCAAGCCGATCTAATAAGGGAATGCGTCGAAATATTACAATTGGCCTGTCCGTCCACCAGAAAGTTTCACGTGAACTAAAAGACTAGAATCAGTACAATACACGAACGAAAATTTAGAAAAAAAAAATGTTTAGAAACGAGCGTAACATTTACGAGTTAGTCTGTGTTGTAGCTTCTCGTTGGAATGTACAGAAACATGATGAATTGTCTCGTATCATCACATCAATAGCACGTCATGCTGCAAACTGGGGAGGAAAAAGGGAATGCGTCGAAATTTTTCAGTTGGTCTGTCACTCTGTCAGGGAGTACTACTAGAGTGAAAAGACTATAGTAGAACATGAACTAAAATACTATGGGAGTACTATTGAACATGGTTGAAAAAGAGAAAATTAGGAAGAAAAAATGAAATCTTGTTTTAACGGTCATCAGCTAAAGGATGATCTAGAGATGTCGAAGAGGCACAATTTACAGAGAGATGCATTGCTTTCATCAAAAGTAATATCTCCGTTTTCTTTCAAATGTTTCAAATCATCATCCCCACATCCACATTCCATGTGCATGAACCCTTTGCACTCGCAGCACAAAAGAGTATGAGACAACCCCTTATCATCAAGAGGAAACAATGTCAATTTTCCATCTTCTTCTGTAAGACGAGAACATAGATAGCCAGCACAACATGTAGCAATCCAACGGAGCTTGCCATTGTAGCATCTGGAACATAACCCCCTCTCCCTCCCAAATTTCTTCTTGTACAGATGATAGTAAGGCGATCCATCATAACAATCTGGGTGGTAATGTGAATCCCGACAAGCGGTGCACTGATGCAACGGATCATCAGTTTTGTCACAATATGAACACCTTATAGGTCCAGGGTGTTCTCCCGTTATGTCAGACATATCATCCTGACCTTGAACTACGATGTCTTGATCAGGAACATTTGTCACAATCCTCTCACTTTCATTCTTCAGATTACAGATCTGTTT
>JACCEC012512809.1_pt1 | contig 11978 bp, 8 predicted proteins | sample 7450121 | NCBI WGS metagenome assembly JACCEC01 (sample SAMN15323455, study PRJNA562643) | freshwater metagenome | isolation source: river surface water | place: USA:Blue River Watershed | collected 2017-08-18 | reverse complement strand
CCCTATCTTACCCAAAATGGATCCTCGGAAATCAATCAAAAAACCAATGTCCATGCCTTGCTAACGCGCCCGCAAACCACCCTGCAAGGCATCATTCAAAACACCAACGCCTTGCAGGATAAGGTAAATACGCTCACCATGGCAAAAGAGTCGTTAGAGCAAGCGGAAATACAAGTGAAGTATGCTGGGTATATCGAAAAAGAAAAAGCCCTCGCGGATAAATTGACTCGATTGGATCATGTCAAAATCCCTGTTGATTTTGAATACCAACAAATGCAAAGTTTGAGCATGGAAGCCAGACAAAAATTATCTGCGGTAAGACCAGAAACCATTGGTCAGGCAAGCAGAATCAGTGGAGTAAACCCCTCTGATATTGCTGTATTATTGGTGAAATTTGGAAGGTAAAATTACAGGGCGGTATTATCCCGAAACCAGGAGGAATACATGACATAATTTTTTGCTATTCGCTGGACTTCTCCTTGAAACAATTCAGGACTCAGGTCTTTTACTTTTTTAGCCGGAATACCCGCGTAAATAGAACCGCTTTTTACTACGGTGTTTTCCAAAACAACAGATCCTGCGGCGATGATGCAATTCTCTTCAATGATGCAGTTGTCCATCACAATGGCTCCCATGCCAATGAGCACATTGTCATGGATGGTACACCCATGAACGATGGCACGGTGTCCAATGCTCACATTGTTTCCAATGGTAGTACCGCATTTTTGATAAGTGCAATGGATGATAGCTCCGTCTTGCACATTGACGCGATTGCCCATTTTAATGAAATGGACATCACCGCGCACTACAGCTTGAAACCAAACACTGCATTCATCTCCCATGATGACATCGCCAACAATGGTGGCGTTTTCTGCGATGTAACAATTTTCGCCCATTTGAGGGCGCTTATCTTGAACGGGTAATATCAGGGGCATAATTATATTTTATTTTCTTGGACCAAAGTAAACTTTTCTTTTCAATTCCATGATAGAGGATAACAGAAAATACCCAAGCGAACACTTGAACCAACAATAAAAACAACCAAGGAGAAACCGCTAAGGAATTCAACTGATCCCAAAGAAGCGATATCCATGCAATGATCAAACCATGCATGAGGTAGAAAGAATATGAAAATTCTCCGAGCCATTCCAAAAATTTAAAAGTTGTATTAAAGAACAAAATAAAGACGAAGGTAAAAAACGCGAAAAAAAGAGATGAGAGCGAAAGTCCGTGTAAACTTGTTAAGGACCACCACAAGGTGATGATCGTTAGCACCAATGATAAGGTGTGTGTTATGTGGATAGCGCGTATGCGAGCAATTTGAAATGCAATAAAACCCATGGTGAAATAGGGTAGATGAAAGAGAATGAAATTCTTTTCTATTTCAACGGGCAGGAGCAAGGATCCAAAACTGAGCATGTTCAATAACAGAATGATTCCGGAAGATCGGGAGGGAAAGAGATGAATCAACACGGGAAAAATAAGCCCCACGAGCAGATAAAATTGCAGCTCCACCCAAAGGGTCCAGTAAATCTCGTTCACCCATTCGCCAACACCAAAGGGTACTAGAAAAAATAAGTTGCTCAATAAGAGTTGAACGCTCTCCCAAGCATGATCGGGGTGTAGCCACCACCAGCCGATCCAGTAGCACAAAAGCGAGAATACAAAAGAAGGAAAAAGACGGCGAAATCGCTTGATCATGAAAACACCCCAGTGCTCAATGGAGTAGTGCGATTGGTCCAGGGACCACGGTATGATGAAACCACTGATGACAAAAAAAACATATACGCCATCACTTCCCAAGCTCAAAAAATCCAAATAAGGACTGTTAGGAGAGAAAATAAATGCGCAGTGAAAAACACCCACCATCGCAGCGGCCAGGAATCGCAAAGAGTTCAATTGTTGCAAACGCGGGGCATGAGAAAAAGTAAACAGCGTTTTATTGAGCATCATATTGGTCTAACCAAGATTGTATGTCTGAGGTTGGAAAATGATGGTAAACCATGTTTCTCTGGACAAATGGATATTGCTGTTGTGAAAGGAATTGATCAATGGGATCATCTTGGAGGCCAATGGCCGTTGCGATGTGCTCCTCCGTTAATTCTTGCACATAATGACGGTAGGTGGGCAATTCATGGGTAGTGAAGTTGACCACATCATATCCAATGGCGTCATAAAAGGTGGTACTGTAAATGCTCAATTGGATTTTTGTTTTCGCAAACAACGCGCTCAAATCTCCTTGGAGCATGATCTCTACATTATCTGAAGCATATTCATGATAGCGAGCTATATCGTGTTCTCTCTCTTTAGGGTGAAGCTTGATGATTACTTTCCAATCAGGGTGACGGGAAAGATGAGATAAAACCCCATCAATCCAAGGAAAGTAATCATGCGCTAAAAATTTCTGTGTGCAAATCAATAGGATGTTTTCTTTTTCTGGAATAGAAAAATTTTGCTTCTCAAAAAACAAAGTGTAATCTCCCGCTATCGTTATTTTTTGTTGATCAGCCGCGATGCCCTTGTGCATTCTTTTTTTCCAGAGATCGCCATACACCCACATTTTTTTGGGAAAAAAAGCATTTTGGATCCAAGGACGATAACGCTCATCATAGACATAATACAAATCCGCGGCACTGATCAACCCATGTTGAAGTTCGATGCATTCAATCTTCAGATCTTGCATCGCCGCAATGAATCCTTCATTGAGATAGTGAACAATGAACAACACCGTCTGCACCGAGGAATTTTTATAGAGCGCTAAACATTTGGAATATCGCACTAAAAAACTGTGTAAACAGGCGCCCAAATAGTCCAATTCGTCGACGGTGAATCGTTCCGACTTTTTGGCCTTTTCATACACCCTTCTCACATCTTGAAATTGATGATAGAAAAGAGAATCCAATACGCGAAAACGATTTTCCACCTCCCAAGAAGCATAATCAGCAGATGAGGGTTTTTGCTTCATCGAGGCGATGTGGGTGCATCGTTGGGGACCGATCCAATGCTTTATTTTTTCAAAATACACCGATCTTTTTTCATCTCCCTCAAAACGGCTACCATCGATTAAAACAAAGGGTTTTAATGGGACTTTGCGGGCAAAGCCGGTTTTGAAAGATTGGAATAGAAAATACAACCCATGAATCAATGCGTTTTTTTCAAAATAATTCCTTCCCGATTTGGCATTGGGCAGATCATTGATGTTGTAATGCAGAGCGGCTTGAAAGACCTTGAGGTAAGAACCCTTTTTTCCGATACAAATATCGGAGTCTTGAAGTTTTTCAAGAATATATTGATGAACCTCCTCAAAGGGAGTAAATACCGCCATGTTGCGAATATATTATTTCCAGATGATACTTTGCTCTTGTCGTGCTACCACCTCGCCAATGCGGATAAATTCAAAACCATGCTCTTGTGCTAGATCTTGAAGAATTGTGATCGCATCTGCGGTCGCTGTGAATAAAAGGCCTCCTGAAGTTTGGGGATCACAACTAATGATGAGATCGGACAGCTGCGCTGCGGCATATTCTTTTTGATAACGAGCATGCGTTTTCATGGCCATATCGGCATAGATGTTTTCGGCGGCGAGCTCTTTGACGAGGGGATACAGCGGCAGTTGGTCCTTTTTGATTTCCGCAGCGAGTCCGCTGTGTTGGAGCATTTCCATCAAATGTCCGACCAATCCAAATCCGGTAATGTCTGTCATGGCATGCACTTCTTTAAGACTGCCCAGGAGACTTCCTTCCATATTGAGTTTCTTCATTCCCGCTATGGCAGGAGCCATTCCTTCTGCGCTGATGCGGCCGCGTTTTAATGCGGTGGAGAGGATTCCAATTCCCAAGGGTTTGGTGATGTAGATGAGATCACCCAGTTGCGCTTGGTGGTTGCGTTTGATGTGTTGGGGATGAATTTTCCCCGAAACGGACAATCCAAAAATGGGCTCTTCTGTTTCTATCGTGTGTCCCCCCGCGATGGGGATTCCTGCTGTAGCGGCGATATCATGCGCTCCGCGCATAACTTCATGCAAATGATTCAATGGAATTTTGGAAGTGGGCCAGCCCACAATGGCCAAGGCCATCAGGGGTTTTCCTCCCATCGCGTACACATCGCTCAAGGCGTTGGCCGCGGCGATGCTACCAAAGTCGTACGGATCATCCACAATCGGTAAAAAGAAATCCGTGGTTTGAATCAAAGCGGTTTCCTCATCCCATTTCCACACCGCCGCATCTTCATTGTGCTCGTTCCCCGCCAATAAATGGGGGAAGTGAGGTTTGGGTAAATTTTTCAGGACTTCCTCTAGTTGCAGGGGCCCCATCTTACATCCACAGCCTCCGCTTTTGGTGTACTGGGTTAACTGGATTGGATTCGACATTGTTGGTGAATTTGGTAAGCGGTATCGGTGGTGTTTTCCAAAGTGTGAGTCAATTCAAGCAAGATCGGGGTTTTGATCAATGAAGCGTGGTGTGCGTAGCTTTTATCATAGTAATGCAGCAATAGACGGATCCATTCTTTTCTATTTCCCGCTTGCAAGTGCATCAACGCTTCTTTGACTTGCTCCGACCCCATTCTTTTAGAAAGTTGCGTTGTCTTTTCTGACAACTCCTCATTGTGACAATGGGAATAGGCGTGCTCAATATATTCGATGCGACTTTCCAAATCTCGATGAAGGATGATCCTGGGCCACGACCACATTTCATTGAAAAAAGCATCGGGAATGCGTATTTTTCCGATCATCCTACTTTCGCTTTCCACAAAGAGGGGTGCGTGATGGGCTCCTATTTTTTTCAGAGATAGGCCCAGCAGATTTTCAAATTGTTCTTGCGTGGGCTGCGCGGGCATACGAACACCCCCAAAGGCCGACCCTTTATGGTGTGCCAATGCCTCTAGGTCAATGACACCTTTCTCCAGTGATTGTAAAGCTTGCAGGACATCGGTTTTTCCCGTTCCGGTGTGTCCTGCCACAACATACCCTTTTCTGGGAATAGTAAATTCTTGGAGGAGGGCATTGCGCCAAGCTTTGTACCCTCCTTGTATTATCAACACCTCGATGCCTACTTCTGCGAAAAGTCCTGCGGTGATTTTGCTTCGCAATCCTCCTCGCCAACAATGCAACCATATTTTTTTAGTCGGAGCGGCGGTCAATGCTTGTTGCTGAATAGCAGGAAAAAGAGGAGTAACCAATTGATACCCCAATGCAATGGCGGCCTCTTGACCTTGTTCTTTATAACAACACCCTACTAAATGTCGGTGCTCATCGTTGAGCAGCGGAATGTTAATGGCGTTGGGAATGTGACCTTGTGCAAACTCTTTGGGAGAGCGGGCGTCGATGATAATGGCATCTTCTTTCGCTTGCGCAAAAAAATCATCCACGGAAATGAACCGAGGTTCTTCCATTACATTCCATCCCCGTCTAACAAATTACCCAAACCGCCTAAAATTCCACCTTCTTCTTTTCTTCCTCCCACCGATCCATACGACATGATACGGCTGGCCAATCGGGAGATGGGGAGTGTTTGCAACCATACTTTTCCTGGCCCGCGCAATACAGCGTAGAATAATCCCTCTCCGCCAAAAATGGAGTTTTTAATTCCTCCGATGAATTGAATGTCAAAATCCACCTCTTGTGTGTAAGCCACGATACAACCTGTATCTACGCGCAATATTTCTCCGGGAGCCAATGTGCGTTCTATGATGTGCCCACCGGCGTGACAAAAAGCCAGGCCATCGCCTTCTAATTTTTGCATGATGAAACCTTCTCCTCCGAAGAGACCGGTTCCCAATTTCTTTTGCCACTCGATTCCTACACTGACCCCTTTTGCGGCGCAGAGGAAAGCATCTTTTTGACAAATCACCTTGCCTCCCATTTGTTGTAAATCCATCGGGATAATTCTTCCGGGATAAGGTGAGGCAAAAGCTACTTTGGCTTTGTTATAGCCATGATGCGTAAAGGCGGTCATGAAGAGACTTTCGCCTGTGAGCATGCGTTTACCGGCGCTCATCAGTTTTCCAAAGAACCCATTGTTTTGAGCAGAGCCATCGCCGAAAATGGTTTCCATTTGGATGCCATCGTCCATGTACATGAACGCTCCAGCTTCTGCGACAACGGTTTCTTGTGGATCGAGTTCGATTTCCACGCATTGCATTTCCTCACCGTAAATGCGATAGTCGATTTCGTGATTTCTTCTCATGTTGTATTTTATACCAATTCAATATCAAAGTTAACCAGCGACACAAATTCCGCGATGCGTTTATTGATGTCGTCTTGATTGATTTCTAATAAACGTTGCGGACCAAATTGCTCACACGTATAGGAGGCCATGGCTGAACCCACGATGATGGCGCGTTTCATGTTCTCGAAAGAATAGTTTTGTGTTTTGGCCAAGTAGCCAGCAAATCCACCAGCAAAAGTGTCTCCGGCTCCTGTTGGATCTACCACCTCTTCCAACGGCAATGCGGGAGCGAAGAAGACATGCGAGTCATGGAACAAAAGGGCGCCGTGCTCTCCCTTTTTAATGATGAGGTATTTGGGACCCATTTTCAATATTTTCTGCGCCGCTTTGACCAAGCTGTGTTCTTTGGACATTTGGCGGGCTTCTTCATCGTTGATGGTCAACACATCCACTCTTTTGATCACCGCCATCAAATCGTCCCAAGCGATGTCCATCCAGAAGTTCATGGTATCCATGATGACCAAGGCCGGGCGCGTGGGGAATTGGTCCAATACTTTGGCTTGGACGGCAGGCGCTAGATTGCCCAATAGCAGCACAGGGGCTTCGGTATAGCTGGATGGAACTTTAGGATCGAAGGTGGCGAGGACATTGAGGTCTGTTACCAAGGTGTCGCGCGAGTTCATGTCCAAGTGGTATTTTCCTGACCAGTAGAAAGACTTCTCGCCCATTTTGATTTCGAGGCCCTCCTGATCGATGCCGCGTTTTTTCATGTCCGCGAGGAAGTCGGTAGGGACATCTTCACCCACTACTGATACAAGACCAGAGTGGTTGATGAAGTGTGAGGTAGTGAGGGTGATATAGGTAGCAGCGCCACCGATAACTTTTTCTTGTTTAGCGAAAGGAGTTTCGATAGAATCGAAAGCGACCGTACCGACAGCGACGAGTTGGATCATTTTTTTAAAATTATTTTTGCAAAGATATTGTGAAGTAGAATGATTTGTGTATTTTTGCCATCCGATTCCTACACATGAATTTCGGTGTTTTACCTTGGTAACGACAAGGAGCTGAAGAAAAAGTGGGGTGGTTTTGACAAATGGGAACGACCATTTCTCAAAAAAGTACACTCCTTAGTAGCTCAGCTGGTTAGAGCACATGACTGTTAATCATGGGGTCCCTGGTTCGAGCCCAGGCTGAGGAGCGGAAAAGGCTGCGTTATGCAGCCTTTTTTTGTATCTCCCCTCCTGCCGCGAAGCGGAAAGGAGGGGTGTCCCGGCTTAGCCGGGACGGGGTGGTCTGTTGATAGAAAAAGTGTTTGAAAATTACAGAATGGAAACGAGGAGAATCTCCCCATCTACCAGCAGGTTCCCGATGGCTATCGGGTGAGGAGCGGATAGAGAGTAGCGAAGCCTCGCTATCTCTAGGCTGCGTAATGCAGCCTTTTTTTGTTTCTCCCTTCCTACCCGAAGGGTCCCGATGCTTCGGGAGGAGGGGTGTCTCGGCTGAGACGAGACGGGGTGGTCTTTTCATAGCAAAATGTTTTTGAAGTTTACAGAATACCAACGCAATGGAGATGTAGAAAATCTCCCATTAGAATCCGGTGTTTTAAAATACAATTCATTCCTACTTTAATTAAGTTATATTATTCTATTTTTGTAGGAATACCGACTTTTGAATAACCTTCAAACCGCATCAGTTGGTCAGATTGTGATAAAGAAACAAAAAAGAAAGCAATAACATGGCACTATTCCAAGAAGCGATCATAAAGAAACATTTACTCACTTTAGATGAGCAAACCATTGAAAATGCCTTTCTTGAATACAAAAGGGTTTATTCTCCTGATAAAATTAAGAATATCCGCGTAGCCAAAGAAGAGCAATACCAAGAGGGTTTTATTAAAGAGATATTTGGGTCTGTCTTGGGGTACTCTGTTTATCCCGAAAGTCCGTTTAATATCGAAACGGAAAAGAAGAATGAAACCAATTCAAAGAAAGCAGATGGTGCCATTTTGAAAGATGAGAAGGTAGTTGGGGTCATTGAGCTAAAAGACAATAAGACGAAAAACCTGGATGCTGTAAAAGACCAAGCGTTTGGCTACAAGAACAATCACAAGGATTGCAGCTATGTCATTTCCTCCAACTTTCATAAACTAAGGTTTTACATAGACGATGCCACTGACTATGAAGAGTTCGATTTATACAACCTGGAAAAAGAAACGTTTAAGCGATTCTATCTCTACCTCAGAAAGGAAGGACTGTTAGATAAAAATCTTCCGAAACTCCTAAGACAAGAAACCAAGTTTCATGAAGAAGAAATTTCGAAAAAGCTCTATAAGGACTACTCGAATTTCAAGCGTAGGTTTTTTGAAAATGCATTACTCAATAATCCGCAACACGACAAACTTGAACTTTTCAAAAAGAGTCAAAAGTTTCTCGATCGAATACTGTTCTTGTTATTCGCTGAAGACAAAGGTTTAGTGGGCACCAATTCAATCGTAAGTATTGTTGAGAAATGGTCTGGTGCAGACGACGATTACTACCAGCCGTTGTATGAGATGGTTAATAAATATTTTGGACACTTGTACCGAGGTTATACCTATCAAAAAACAGGTGAGGTCATTCCGCAATTTGGTGGAGAGTTGTTCGCACCTGATGAATTGTTAGAGTCTCTGAAGATTGACGATGAGGTATTGAAAAATGATTTGCTCATTTTATCAAAATACGATTTCAACACCGATGTAGATGTAAATATCCTGGGGCACATCTTTGAACATTCTTTGAATGAGGTAGATGATGTTGAAGCGGAATTGCGTGGCGAAACTTTAGACAAAACAAAAAGCAAACGAAAGAAAGACGGTGTCTTTTACACCCCAAAGTACATTACCAAATACATAGTAGACAATACCCTTGGCAAACTCTGTAGGGAAAAGAAAATGGAACTGAAGCTCGATGAAGACATTGCCATTTTTGAATACCAAAAGGCAGACGGGAAATTGAATGAAAAGGGAAAGGAACTTTTTGAACGATTAAACTGCTACAAGTCTTGGTTGCTTACCCTAAAGGTTTGTGATCCTGCATGCGGCAGTGGTGCGTTCTTGAACCAAGCCCTCTCCTATTTCATTGAAGAGCACAAATTTGTAGACGACATTATTGCGGAGCTCACCAATACCCCGCTCAGACTGTTTGATACGGATTTGCAGATTTTGGAGAAAAATATTTTTGGGGTTGATATTAACGAGGAAAGTATTGAGATCGCGAAATTATCCTTGTGGCTTCGAACAGCTCAGCCTGGTCGTAAATTGTCAGATCTTTCAAATAATATCAAGTGTGGCAATTCAATCATAGACGATCCCTTGGTTGCGGGTGAGAAGGCCTTTATTTGGAAAAGAGAATTCACAAGCGTTTTTGACAATGGAGGCTTCGATGTGATAATAGGGAATCCGCCTTATGTCCCTATTGAAGAACTTGATCAAGCTACCAAAAACTACATTAAAGATAAGTTCTATCAGCTGTCAAGAAAATATGATACATCTGTAATTTTTAAACTAAATTCAATAGATCTTGTAAAACCGTCAGGTTTTTTGAGTTTTGTTACTACAATTACATGGCAAACAGGTGAAAATTATGATGAACTGAGAAAGTTCTTGTTCGAAAATATCAATTTAGAAGAAATAATAAACCTACCATTCAATGTGTTCCCTGACGCCTATGTTGATACCGGCATTTTTATTCTTCGAAATGAAATACCGAAAGAAACATATCGAATTTTCAATTTTAACAAAAAGGCTCTCATTTCTAATCTTGACTCTTTGAATTTTGAACTGGTCTCTGTTGGATCGAATCAAAATGGTAAAATTGTTTTAAATAAGGATGCGCAGTCTATTTTAGAGAAAATAAGCAAGAAATCAAATGTCATCTCATTAGGTGAGGTTAGTATATCAACTCAGGGACTTTCACCAAGTAGTTTTGAATTAGAACAGGAACGAAAAGAAGGTATGTTTCCATTTTTGTTGAAAGGTCAGGTTTATCAATATCTATTTGATGTTGAGGAAATTGCATTCACAAACATGGATGATAAACAGAATCTAAAGAAATTTTACGATGATTCACCGAAAATTCTCTTAAGACGTCTCATAAATAGACAGGATCGACTTACAGTTGGTTACAATGAAGAGGAATGTGTTTTTAAAAAGGACATAAATCCATTTATCATTAATGATAATCGTTTTGAACCTAAATATATTTTAACAATAATCGCAAGTAAACTAATATCCTTCCTATACGTTCGCACATCGTCAATTGCAACCAAGGATGATTTCAGACAAACCACTTTATCTGAATTGAGGCAATTGCCAATATTATTAATACAAAAGGAAAGTCAACTTCGGTTTATTGAATTGGCTGATAGAATGCTGAATAAGCAAAAGGCCATTTCAATTGAAAACACAAGGTTTGTAAGGTATATTTCAACAGTCCAAAATAACCTCAAAATATCAGGCAAAATTGAAAAGTGGTCTGAGCTTTCATTCTCTGATTTTCTCAAAGAGTTTAATAAGTGTTTAAAAAATATAAAACTTGAACAACTTACTAAGAAAGAAGAATTTGAATGGATGGAATTGTTTGAAGAAAACAAAAAGAAAGTCCTAGACCTTAAAACCCAAATAGACCAAACAGACAAAGAAATTGACCGCATGGTTTATGAGCTGTATGGATTGACGGAGGAGGAGATTCAGATTGTGGAGAATAGTTAAAACATAGCAAGTAAAGAGTTAGTCCTTGACACAACGGATACTTAATCCTGAAAATGTATACATATTTTGGTATCTATAAATCGAAGAGGGTGAAGACTGCAATTTTCTTGCATGAAGATTTGTGATGTTGCTTTCATTTTGGCTTTCAGCCCACCAGAATCCGCTATAACCTAAAGTAATAGGAATCGCCATTTCACCTCTAATTCCCCCAGGTAAAGCTCTAAATCCCGATGAATTATTAGCCGGTGTGCTTGGTGAGTTCCATCCTATATTAGATTTAAGTGCATTTCCCGCGTTTCCCCCTCGATTACCGGTAAGCTCTAAATCACTTAATATAACACCTACTGATTTTTCTAGAAACATCCACTCACAATCTGAAGGCGTATGCCAACCAATAGGACAAACACCTCTTCCATCTACTGCAGCATACCAATTATAAAGCTTTCCATACAGTTCATCATTTAACATAGACCCATTAGCAATGCTGTACATTCCAGTAGTTGCATTCATCCAATTCAGATTATCTTGGGGAGATAAAGGAACATCCTGTCCCAATAAATCCCCATTGCTGTATTTATCCGTCGCTAAATTCTCTGCAAACCAACATTGTCCGCCTATCTCTGTTAAACTGTAATATCGATCATAATACAACAAACTGTCTTGCCCGCCACATCCGGTTACTGAAATAAACTCATTTTGACACGTTGTATTTCCGGGCAACAAAACAGATCCGTAATTACTTGAACTTACCAGATTCGCCGCACTCACCCCAAGCACAATGCTCACCTGATCTCCAATAAACAAACTGTCTCCTGTCAAACTCACCCTTACACTCACATCCTCTGCATACAACGCATACGGCACGCTCATCATCTGCTGGGTGCCCAGATCAACATTACCATTGCCCGCATTCATTATCACTTGTAAAAACTTATTTCCAGCACCCCAATTGATATTGTCAAAAGCGCCTGTAACCACCGTTCCGCTGCCCACATTCATGCTCACCAACCCTTGGCTGTTGCTCGTTACCGCATGTGTCTCTTCATAAACCACCTCTCCAGTTG
>JACCEC010921595.1_pt1 | contig 11983 bp, 3 predicted proteins | sample 7450121 | NCBI WGS metagenome assembly JACCEC01 (sample SAMN15323455, study PRJNA562643) | freshwater metagenome | isolation source: river surface water | place: USA:Blue River Watershed | collected 2017-08-18 | reverse complement strand
GATATCAACGGAAAATTGGTGCAAAACATTTCCATAAACACAAAATTCATCACTCTACAACTATCCCCAGGCTTGTATTTTATCCAATACCAAAACGGCAAAGTTGAAAAATTAATTGTACAGTAAAATTTAAACAAATGAACAAATTATTTCCTATTTTATTTTTTATAATTTTTATTGTTAGCGATTATACAAAAGCAAACGATTTAAATGATCCTTTATTTAATGCTCAGGAAAAAGGAGAGAATGAAAAATTTGCTGGATTTAACGCTCCCGTTTTAAAAACAGTTTTGTTAAATAACGGACAAATTTTATGTTTAGGAGAATTTACAAAATTTGGCAGTAAAGATGTAAAAAATATTGCCATTTTAAATTCCGATGGTAGTTTGAATACCAACTTTAACTTTAACAATACCTTAAATGGACAGATTTATGATGCTGTTTTTGCAAAAAACAATATTTTTTTAGTAGGATCATTTACCTTACTTAATGGCAAACCACAAGGACGAATTTTAAAATTAAAATTAGATGGAAGTGTAGATGAACAGTTTAATTTAGCGTCTAATAATACAGGGTTTAATAACACAGTTAATACAATTGCAGTTGATAATTCATTTAATGGTGATTTTTTATTAGTTGGAGGAGTATTTACACAATATGGTTCAAAATTATGTAATAAACTGATTAGAATATCTCAAGATGGTGAAGCTATAGATGATGGATTTTCTAATGCATTAGATAAGTCATATAGTATTGTAAATCACATTGCTGTTCATTCTCCAGGAGATATTACTATTATAGCTGATGTTCTAACAATAATTCAGCTAGATAAAACAGGTAAAATTGATCCAAATTTCAATTTTAAAGGTAAAATAATTGGTGGAATGACACCTACTAAAGTTTTAAAATATAATTTTAATGAAATATTAATTCTTGGTAATTTTTCAATAGAAGATAATATAACGAAAAAGAATCATTATGGCATAGCTTTAATAGATAGATATGGAAATTTAAAACCTGATTTTAATAGTCCGTTTACAAAATCTAAATACATTACAACTTCATATAAAGATGTAATTGTTAAGGATAATTATATATATGTAGCAGGTATGTTACTTTTGAAAGAAAGTAATTTAGAAACAAATTTAATACGATGTAATTTAAGTGGAGAAATAGATACTACATTTAATTATCCTTCTGTAATTAATGGACCTTATCCTCCATTTATAGAATATAATGTTAACTCTATTTTAAATGTTAATAATGAAGAATTAATAATTGCAGGATATTTTTCTACCTACCAAAATAATCCAACTTTAAATATTGCTAAAATCAACAATAACGGTGATTTTATATCCAATTTTAAACCCTTTGATTCAAGTATAAATCTTTCGTTTAATGATAATATAAACGATATTCACATTCAAAGAGATAAAAAAGTAATTGTTGCAGGAACTTTTACTTCCTATTTTAATAAATTTCATAACGGAATAATCAGAATAAATGAAAATGGAGATGTAGATAATACTTTTTACTCGGGTTTAGGAGTTCAAGAAGGAATGGTAAGTTGTGTTACTACAGATAGTTTAGGAAAAATTTATTTAGCTGGTAATTTTAAAAAGTATAACAATACTAATTGTGGGGGATTTATCAAATTAAATCAGGATGGCAGTGTGGATTCCAGCTTTAATATTCCAATTGGGATACCTCCTTATTTTACAACTTTAAATAATGTTATTGAAAAAGTTATAGTTCAAAAAGATGGTAAAATTTTGTTGGCAGGAAGATTTACATCCTTTAACAATATTAATTCCAAACAATTTATTGTTCGATTAAATCCAGATGGTACAATTGATAATTCATTTAATATTGACGCTGAATTTAATTCGATTAGTAATTATGGAATTAATGATGTTGTTATATTAAAAGATGATAAATATTTAATAGTTGGTAATGTTAACATAACTAAAAATAAATATAGCTACGATTATGTCTTTAAATTAAATTTTGATGGTACATTAGATACTACTTTTAAAAAGTTATATCTTAACAATTGGCCTAATTGTGCATCTAGACAAAATGATGGAAAAATTTTAATAAGTGGGTTATTTAATTGGCCTGATGATCCAAAATCAAATCCTTATAAATATTTAATTAGAATTTATCCAGATGGAACAATAGATACTACTTTTAAAGCAACAAATGCTTTTAATAATTATATTTACAAAGTAAAATTTCAAAACAACAAAATTTATGTTGCGGGTGATTTTAATTCCTATCAAAATATAAATGCTCCAAATTTAGCAGTATTAAATAATAACGGAACTTTAAATTCAGATTTTGAGTTAATTAATGGAATTTCTTCATCAGATTTAAAAAATTCTTCACCTATCAAACAAGGTATAAGAAGTTTAGCGGTTTCAGATAGTATAATTTATGTTGGCGGCCAATTTACTAACTTTAATAACAAATTTAGATCAAGAATAACAAAACTCATTAAAGGATTTAACGACTTATATTTTAAAGATAATAATCTTAAAACAGCGCTTGTAAATCATGTTCCTAAAATTGATACAAACCATGATGGAGAAATTAGCTACGAAGAAGCATTGGCGGTTACTAAATTAAATTTAAGCAATCAAAACATTACTACATTCCCAGAGTTGGTGTATTTTCCTAATGTGGATACTTTAATAGTTACTAATAATCAAATTAACAACTTAAACTTACATGATTTAACTCAGTTACAGTATTTGGATGCTAACCAAAATCAACTATCGAGTATTGATTTTACTAAAAACGATAGTTTAAAATTTGTAAATATCAGCAATAATCAAATAAATACTATTCAGTATAATACTAAACATGGTATTCAAAAATTTTGGGCAAACAATAATCAAATTACGGATTTAGATTTTAGTGGTTTTAATCAATTAAAATTAAGTGCAGAGGGTTTAAAGTTAAACGAAAATCCATTACAGAAAATATGTGTAAATAAACAGCAAGTACAAGATAATCAATGGACTTACCTACCCCAAAATTTAGTTTTAGATACTATTTGTGGCGAAAATTTTATTCATTTTCCTGATAAATATTTTAAGGATTTCATGATTATTTGCTCAAATTTTGGGCAGGGATGGGATGTAAATAAAGATGGAGAAATTAGCTTTAATGAAGCGAAGTTAGTAGATAAATTATATTTGGGAGCTTTTGGCGGTGTTCAATATTGTAATGATACTGCCAATTGGGTTAGAGATATTAAAGGAATTGCATATTTTGATAACTTAAATGATTTATTTATTGGAAATTCATTCTTAGAAAAAATTGAATTAAACAATTTAAAAAAGTTACAATTTGTAAGTTTAATTAATAGTCCGATTGATTCAATTATTTTAAAAGGATTAGATAAAATTGTTATAGTTTCAATTTCAGAACATCAAGTTAGTTATTTAGAAATGGATGATGTGGTTAAAAATCATATTAATGAGATACAATTCAAAAAATCTAGTTTAACCAATTACGATATCACTGATTTTACTAACTTAACTAGAATATATGTTGAAGATGAAAATATGCAAGAACTTTGCGTTAGTCCAGATCAAATTACATCTATAACATGGGATATTCCACAAAATTTAAAACTCAACACCTATTGTGGCTCAAATATTATACAGTTTAACAATCCAAAACTTAAACAAGCTATTATAAATCATCAACCTCCTGTGGATACCAATAAAGATGGAGAAATTTCCTACAACGAAGCCTTACAAGCTGCAAATTTAGTTTTAAGTAATTTAGGATTAACCGATTTAACCGATTTAATCAATTTCGCCAACTTAATTAATTTGAATATTTCGTTTAACGATTTGGTAAATATAGATATTAGTGCATTCACACAATTGCAATCGTTAATTGCCAACAATAATCAAATTAAAAACATTTTGTTTTTTAACCAACAAACTGGACCGCAGTTCACCGAATCTGAAAATATCCAGAATATTACACTTACCAATTTAGTGTTAAACAACAACGATTTACGTTATTTAGATGTAAATAATTTAACCAATTTACAAAACTTACAAGTTAATGAAAATCCTAATTTAAAAGGCGTTTGCGTAAACCAAAACCAACTAGATAACTGGGTAAACGTTTGGGATAAAGATGCACAAGCCATTTGGAGTACCAATTGTGATGAAGTAACATCTAGCAACTACATCCAACAAAATTTAGCCCCAGCATACCCCAACCCCGCACAAAATTACATTTACATCAACGCTCCAGCTACTGGAATTTTTGATATCAACGGAAAATTGGTGCAAAACATCACCTCCAATGCAAAATTTATATCTTTACAACTATCCCCAGGCTTGTATTTTATCCAATACCAAAACGGCAAAGTTGAAAAATTAATTGTACAGTAATATCATGAAAAAATTAAACATAACCGCACTTATTATTTTATTATTTTTTAGTTTAACCAATTTTGCCCAGCATGCTAATGTTTGGATGATGGCAGATAATTATGGGATGGATTTTAATTATAATCCGCCTAAATTGTTTGGTAAAAGCACCTCTTATCATGATGAAAAAGCCTTAGCTGTATATTGTGATGAAAATGGTAAATTGTTGTATTATATCAATAGTAATGTTATCAGAGATGCTCAAAATAATGTAATTCCTAATGGAAATAATATTAAAGCTTCCTTTAATAATATCAAGGGTTCCATTTTTATTCCTGATAATCACTCGGATAGTATTTTTTTATTTTCCACAGGCAATGATAGATTTTTATATCAAACAACAATATATAACGGACAAGTTTACACCAAAAATAAATTACTTTTTAATAGAAAAGTTGTAGAATCGGTTTGTGTTGTGCCTAATCAAAAAAATTACTGGTTAATTAGCCATACAAATGATTCTTTATCTAATGATTTTTTAGTTTTTAATATCGATGAAAATGGGGTTTCTAACTCTCCAATTTTAAAGGATGTTGGAATGAAAACAGTTTGCGATACTTTAAATAGATGTGGTGATGTTCAATCCATTATTCCTAGTTCATGTGGCGAAAAAATAGCTTACTCTTACATGAATAATTTAGAAGTGTATGATTTTAATTTGTTAAATGGAGATATATCCAATCCAAATTTTACTTTAATCAACGACTCGGTTCAAGATTTCGATTATTTTTATGGCGTAGAATTTAGCTCGAATACAGAATATTTGTATTTAACACGAGGAGGAAATATAAAAAGATTGTATCAAATTGATTTAAAAACGGCTAAAGATAGTTTAAAATTAGGAGACATAAATTTAATGTCAACTTTTAAAAATACTCTAAGTAGGAGGGTAACCGATTTAGAAACAGGACCTGATGGGAAAATTTATCTTAAACATATGTATTGGAGTGAAATGCGTCCTACTCACTTAATGTTTTCAATTATTCACAACCCCAACAACAGCTATCAAGATTGTGGATTTGAAGGAAATGGAATTGTAATTAAAACAAATTATGATACTCGATTGTCTGTTGGTATGGGCTTACCCAATGTTTTAAAAAAATACGGAGGAAATAGCGGTAAAATTAACTTGAATTGTACCAATGGATTACCAGAAATTAGAGTTTCTGGAGGGGCATTATCTAATTATAACTGGGAGGTAAATCAGGATAAATTTACAACTACAGTTCCAGTAGTAAATTTTACAAAATCTAAAAAAGATATAAGTACAGTAAAAGTAAATTTTACTAATTATTGTAATGAAGAAATCTATCTTCAACAAGATATTCATATTGATTGTGGTACAAAATATAAAGTTGAAGAAATTATTGATTGTGAAAATGATAGATTATTAGTTTCAAATGCAAATAACACATCTCTACATTGGTTTATATGGGATAACGAAAGCAAAAAACATGATTTATTGGGTTATGGAGATAGTGTTTTATTGGAAGGAGAAGTGCCATCTAAAATTATTCTTTGGGATGTTAAAGCGCCTTATGCAAATCTTGGAAAAAAAGCTACGATTAAAAGTATTACATATGCAAAAACAACTAATTTTAAAGTATTACAACCAATTATTTTATTTGAAGCAGGTGGTTTTTTCCCAGAAAATACAAATATAGAAACTGTTAAAATTACAGTAAGAAACAAATCTTTACAGAATATTGAAGAAGTTGAGAGTTATGTTATAAACAACGAATTTAAATTGAATAAAATTATATATCTAAAACCAGGCGAATATTCTTTGTTATTAGTTGCTAATAAGTATCCTCTAGATGGATATTGGCAAGACATGAATAGTTATAAAAACGAATATGTAGAATTTGATTTTGGTGCATTTAGATATTTTAAAGTTGCTCCAGCTAAAGATTCTGTTGAAACGGTTTATTACACGCAAACCAAATGCGAAAAACGTAAGGTTATCGGAAAGGTTTATCACGACGAAAATCAGAATGGTGTTTTAGATGCGGAAGAAAAAGGTTTGGGAGGATATACGGTTTTGGTGAAACCAAATTTTAGATTAAAAACTACGGATAGTTTGGGCTTTTTTGAGTTTGAAACCGACCGTAAAGGGACTTTTGAGTTTGAGGTTAAAAAGAAATTGTACGATAGTTTTACAATGCCTAACAATGGTAAACAACAAATTGTAATTAACGAATTGTACGATTTGGTAGACACCTTAAATTTTGGGGTGTATCCGCCTTTGCCAATCATGGATTTAACTGTTCAAAATTCTACCCAAGTTGCCCGCCCTGGAATGTTAACATATTTAAATGTAGATGTACAAAATATAGGTACTGCTGTAGCACAAAATTATACTGTGAGTATTCAATATAATCCTATGTTAACCTTGGTGGATGCTAATGGTTTTAGTACATTAAATGATAGTACTTTAGTACTTACCAACACACCTAGTATTGCTGCTAAACAATCGCAAAAATTCCGTTTAAGTTTTAAATTACCCGAAACCGCCTCTATTTTAGGCGATACTTTAACTTACACTACAACCATCGATTTACCTAACGATTTAAGCGTTGATAATAATACAAACACGGTTAAAAGAGTAATTACCGGAGCCTATGATCCTAATATTAAGTTTGCCGACCAAGGTGATGGAGTGATTCCTATAGAAACAAGCTATTTAAACTACTCGGTATATTTTCAAAATACAGGTTCCGACACAGCGTTTACAGTAATTATTAGAGACGATTTAGATATTACAAAATACAATATCGAAAGTATAGAAGTACTAAGCTCTAGCCATTACCAAACCCTAGATTTAGATAGTACAGGAGCACTAAAATTTACCTTTCCTAATATACTTTTGCCCGATAGTTTAACAGATTCTTTAGGAAGTATTGGATATGTAAAATTTAAAATTCAATTAAAATCCAACTTAAAAGTGGGTGATATAATAGAAAATCAAGCCCGAATTTACTTTGATTTTAACGAGCCTATTTTTACCAATATTGCCAACAATGTACTATCGGATTTACCAACCTCCACCCAAAAAATTCAAAAATCAATTGGTGTAAAAGTGTATCCCAATCCAGCAAATAATTTGGTAAACATCACGAGCAATCAAAATATCCAACTAATACAATTATTGGATTTAAACGGAAAACTCATCCAACAAGTCCAAGCCAACAGCACAACCCAACAACTCCAAGTAAACCATTTAAGCAAAGGAGTGTATTTGTTAAATATTATAATAAACAACCAATTGATTCAAGAAAAGTTAATTATACAGTAATATGAAATACATCTTTTTTTCTAGCTTGTTTTTATTTTATTCTTTTAAAATTAAATCACAAACAACGGTTTTTGATACTAATACTACTTACAATATTGGTAAAAGTAAACATATTATCAGTTTAGTTAAAAATGAGATTAGAAAAAAGTCTTCAACTTTTCAAATCCCATTGTATATAAATCAAAATGATTCATTAATTGGAAAAGTTAATAGATTTAACTATGAAGGAAATGAATTAGAATTATTTGGTAATGAACTAAATAATGAATCTAACTTTACTTTTACAATTACAAATGATTCTAAAATTGAAGGTCGCTTAATTTTATTTAAAGATAAAAAAGCATTTATTTACTCAACAAATATAAACGAAGAACTTTTAATTAGCGAAGTTGATATTAATTCTGTAGTATGTATAGATTATAAAATTAATGATGAGATTGAAATACATAATGAAATAAATGAAAGCGAAATAGTTGAAAGCCAGCCTGATTTACAAAGTTTACCTGGTTGTCCTTATGTTTTATATATAGATATGGACGGAGAGGTGTCAACAAGTTCTTGGAATGGTGGAAATACAATTACAGCAGCACATTCAGGATTTAATCTTCAACAAATGAAAGATATCTGGCTTTCTGTGAGTGAAGATTTTGCTCCATTTAATGTAAATGTAACAACTAATCGGTCTGTGTTTGATGCAGCACAAAAAAAACAAAGAATGATGTGTATATGCACACCAACTAGAACAGTTGCTCCAAGCATAAATACTGTTGGTATAGCATATATTGGATCTTTTATAGCAGGTAATGATGATCCATGTTGGAGTTTTGGTAGAACAGTTTCAATTTGTGCAAAAACAGTATCACATGAATTTGGGCATACATTATTATTGAAACATCATGGAAATTTTTATGGTGAATATTATAATGGGCATGCAAATTGGGTTCCAATAATGGGTTTAGCTCATAATAAAGAAATTTCTCATTGGTGTAAAGGAGAGTATGAATTTGCAAATAATACAAAACAGCCAGATTTATTTGTTATTACATTTAATGGAATAACTGTGCGTGAAGATGATCATGGAAATAATTATAACACAGCTACAGTTTTAAATTTTGATGAAAATGGAATTGTATTAGGTAATCAAAATAAAGGAATTATAGAAAAAGATACTGATATTGATGTATTTAAATTTTCCACATTATCAAGAGGACCAGTTAAATTAGATATTCAACCAAATGAAAAATATCCAAATTTAAACATAAAAGTTAGGTTGTATGATTCTACTGAAAAATTATTACTTGAGAATTCCCCTGCATCAAGATTTTCAGCTTCTATTGATACAATAATCGAAAAAGGGGAATATTTTCTTTTTATAGAAGGTGTTGGTGATGGATTAAATCCAATAGTAGGTTTTTCGGATTATGGGTCATTAGGTAATTATTCTATTTCAGGTAAAGTATCGCCATTAAATCCATTGCCAAAAGCTAATTTTATATCTAATAAAATTTCTGGATGTCATGAAATGGACGTACAATTTACTGATTTATCTTATAATGCTAAATCTTGGCAATGGTATTTTGAAGGAGGAATGCCTAGTATATCAGAAGAACAAAATCCAGTTGTAAAATATATAAATAGTGGAAGTTTTAAAGTTTCTTTGATTGTGAAAAATGAATATGGTGAAGACTCTATTGTAAAACAAAATCTAATAAACTTATCTACTCCAGAAGTTTATTCAGCTTTTGCACACACAATATGTTCATCAAAAGATTCCATAATTTTAAGTGCTACTGCAAATAATGATAGTATTAAATGGTATCGGAAAAATTCAAATTTTGTTCTCCAAACTGGAAATGTTTTTAAGCCTAATATTAATAATAATACAAATTATTCTGTTTTAAGTTATTCAAATCCTAATAAAATTTTAGTAGGGAATTATATACGTGGAAATTTCGCCAACTATAGTAAAGGATTTATCATTTTTGATGCGCATCAGCCTTTTATTCTTGAGTCATTTACCACAAAGAATTTAGAAGATAAAACGGTAACGTTAATTTTAAAAGATGAAAATAATAATGTATTAAATTCCAAAGATATTTTTGTAAGACAAAGTTTATTCCCCAGCTATCAGACCAGAGTACTCGTTAACATGGAAATTCCTAAAGGAAAAAACTTGCAAATTGGGTTTGATGTTAATCCAAAATTTGAAGTATTTACAGGAAATATTAAGTATCCATTCACAGTAGATAATGTATTGACTATAAAATCTTCGTCAAGTATAAATACACCTTATGATTTATATTTTTTTATGGAAGGTTGGATAATTAATTCAGTACCTTCTTGTACAAGTAAATTACAAACAGTTGAAGTTAAGTTTTCTGATATGCAAAGTCCGTTTGCAAGAAATTTAGAAGTTTGTCAAGGATCTGAAAATATAATTACACAAAACAATCCTAATAATGTCCAAACTTTTTGGCTAAATAATGATTCGATTATTCATATTGGAAATGATTTAAGTTTAATAGCAGATACTACTTCATTAATAGATGTAAAAAATTATACTGTAATCGAAAATAAATATAAGGTAGGTAAAAAGCTACAATTAAATGGAGAGTTTTCAAGTGCTAATAATAATACTTTCTTAGTGTTTGATACTTCCAAAGATATTTTTTTGAAATCAGCACTTATAAAAGCTAAGTCAAATCAAGAAAGAACCCTAATTTTAAAAGATTCAATTGGTAATATAATAAATTCAAAAAAAATATTAACTTCAATAGGTGAAACAAGAATAGATATAAATATGCTTATACCACAAGGAACAAATTATCAAATAGGTTTCCTAGAAGAAACAGATTTATATTACAATGATAAAGGCGTAATTTATCCATATGCTATAAAAGATTTGATATCTATAAAATCTTCATCTCCAATAAATAATGAAAGTGGATTGATATATCCATTTTTATTTGATTGGGAAGTTCATGAAAACAAAGAGTGTTTTAGTGATACAAAATCTTTTTATGTTTTTGTAAATTCAGTTGATAACCCTATGATTAATAATGTTTCATTTTGTGAAAATGAAACTAAAATAGTATTACAAACTACAAATTTTAATACTGTTGCATGGTATAAAAACAAAACGGATATTGTACCAATTAAAATAAGTAATTTTTTAGAGACAGAAGTAAATAGCGATACTTCATTTTATTTATCATCTTTAAGTTATTCAATGATTAAAAGAGTTGGCGATAAAGATTTGAATATTATCAATGGTGAATTTTCAAATAATGCCCAATATTTAAAATTTAATGCCTATAAAAATTTCATTTTAAAAAGTGTGTGGATAAATTGCTTACAATCTCAAAATGTTACAATTGAACTTTTTGATGAAAAAAATCAATTGATTTTTAGCTCTCCTTTATATTTGTATAGTGGCACACAAAAAATTAGTTTAAATATACCAATAACTATTGGTGACAATTATAAAATTGGATTAAGTAATAATGCAAATTGCTTTGTAAAAACAAAATTCGTTACCTTTCCTTATTCTATTCAAAATATCATCAGTATAACAGGTAATTCTAATTTAAATAATTCTTATCCATATCTTTTTGATTGGGAGATTACGGATGTTGAATGTGAAAGTGAAAGAATTGAAGTTTCGGCTTATAAAGATATTTGTACTAATATTCAATATAATCATCAAGATAAAGTTTTAATTTCACCCAATCCTTTTTCAGATAATATTACTGTAAGTGGTTTAATAAAAAATAGTGTAATTAAAATATTTGATATAAATGGTAAGTTAATTTTAGAATGTAATAATTATGAAGGAACAAAAACTTTAAATTTATCTAATCTTAATCCGGGAGTTTATTTCTTAAATTCTAGTCATAATAATCAAAATTTTAAAATTATTAAAAACTAATACTTCGAATTCAATAACATGAAAACAATCCAACTAACCATTATCACAGTAATTTTCGTTTTATTTCAATTACAACTCTCCGCTCAGTGTAATCCTTTAAATATTCATGAGGCGGTGAGGAATGGAAATTTTGAAGCGGGATATTTAAAAAAAGGAATAGGTAGTAAACATGTTTTTATACCTGGTGGTGAGTTTGATTTTTTTAGCGATTTAAATTTTGCACCAGAATATACACCTAAAACTCAGGCGCCATTTTCGCAATGTAATTACTCTATGGGTAACTTATATGTAGTTGCACGT
>JACCEC010226535.1_pt1 | contig 11985 bp, 12 predicted proteins | sample 7450121 | NCBI WGS metagenome assembly JACCEC01 (sample SAMN15323455, study PRJNA562643) | freshwater metagenome | isolation source: river surface water | place: USA:Blue River Watershed | collected 2017-08-18 | reverse complement strand
TGGGGCCATGATGCTCGAGCATTTTGGTTATGCAGAGGCTGGGCAGGCGATCGTGCGTGCGATTGAGCGCGTGCTCGAAGCAGGTCCCGCGCATGCGCCGTTCACGCCTGATATGGGAGGGCGAGCCGGCACGTCAGATCTTGGCAGAGCCATCGCAGAAGCCTTGTAAATTTTGAAATTAATAAAAAAATAACCAAAGAAGATATCAATATGAATATCAGTACTGATTGATAAACCTGTTTAATTAGTCGCCCTAAGCCCTTAATTCTCTTGCGGATTTGCATTGATTTGCTACACTACAGTCAAATTTTGCAACATGGCATGGAGTTGGGATGCGACGTTTTTTCCTTGGCAAATTGATTTTCACTCTGACAGCAGCGCTGGTTTTTTCCTCTGCCTGGAGTGCAGCCCATCGCAGTGATCAGCGACAGGTTGTCAAAAAAGCCAGTCATCCCGCTGACGCTGGCAGAGGCTCGCGCAAGTTGGAGTCAAAGTCTCGCGTCATGAAACCTGCGGTGCTCTCAAACAAACGCAAGGCAGGCTTTCAGCGCGTTGCCTATGCTCCTACATTATCCGCGCCGCATTCAAGCACAGTGGGCGATCTCGCCGGTCTGGGCCTGACACGTGATCCACTGGACCTCAGCGCTAATGTGGCGCTGGTCATTGATCAGAGTTCGTCCGAGACCCTGTTTGAAAAAAATGCCCACGTCGCTTTGCCCATTGCCTCCATCACCAAGCTGATGACCAGCCTCGTTGTGGTTGAGGCGAACCAGAATCTGGATGAAATTCTCACGGTGACCGAGGAAGATGTCGATCGCAAGCGCTATAGTCATTCTCGCTTGCGCATTGGGTCCCAACTCTCACGCGCAAACATGCTGCACATTGCCTTGATGAGTTCTGAAAATCGCGCGGCGGCGGCGCTTGGCCGGCATTATCCAGGTGGCCTTCCCGCCTTTATTGCAGCGATGAACGCCAAGGCAGCTGAATTGGGCATGACAAATTCGCGCTTTGCCGATCCCACGGGACTCTCCAGCGCCAACGTGTCCAGCGCGCGCGATCTGGCGCGCTTGGTCGTCGCCGCTTATCAGCACCCATTGATCCGCGAATACTCGACGGATAGTCACTACGCAGTTGAGCCCGGTGGCCCCACGCTTGAATATCGCAATTCCAACGGGCTGATCGAAAATCCCGAGTGGGCGATTGGCTTGCAGAAGACCGGCTATATTGCCGAGGCAGGTCGTTGTCTGGTCATGCAGGTGAGCGTTGCCGGACGTCCTGTGGTGATGGTCTTCCTCGACTCCAAAACCAAGCAGTCACGACTCGCCGATGCTGATCGCATTCGCAAATGGCTGGAAAATCGTGCGGCTTCCGCGATGACGCAGCGGCAGGCAAACCGGAGCTAATCGCTCACGACATAAAAAAAGCGAACCGAGGTTCGCTTTTTTTATGTTTCAGATCGTCACTCGCTTTTCAATCAGGTTCAGACATTTTCCATTGCGCGAAAGCCCAATACATTGGAAATATCGTTGGCGGTGGCAATCAGATCATCCAGCCATTCGTCCTTGAGCCGGTCGGCCGGCGCGGAAATGGACAGGCCTGCGATCAATCGCCCCCCATCATCGCGAATGCCAGCAGCCATGCAGCGCACGCCGAGCTCGAGTTCTTCATTGTCACGCGCGTAGCCACGCGACCGTACCAGCGACAATTCACGTTCGAGCTTGCTCAAGTCTGTAATCGAATTCTTGTTGTGACCAGCCAGACCGGTGCGCGTTGCGTAGCTGCGCACCAGTTTCGGATCATCAACCGACAGAAACAGCTTGCCAGTCGAGGTCAGGTGCAAAGGGCCCCGTCCGCCGATGGCGCGTACCACTTGCATGCCTGAACGCTCGGAGAACGCGCGGTCGATGTAGACAATTTCATCCCCCTGGCGCACGGACAGATTCACGGTTTGCTGGGTCTTGCGATGCAGTGACTGCATGAAGGGCAGGGCGGCTTCGCGAACATTGAGTCGGCTTTTGACGATATTGCCCAGTTCGAGCAGGCGCATACCCAAGCGGTAGGCGCCCGGTTCGGTGCGGTCAACGAAGCGTTTGGCGACCATATCGTTGAGGATGCGGTGCGCGGTGGAGGGGTGCAGACCGGTGGCCAGCGAGAGTTCTTTGAGGCTGACCGGGTCGGGGTAGCCTGCCAGGGCATCCAGCAGGCTCATCATGCGCTCAATGACTTGAATCGAGGTTTTATCGGAGGCGGGTGTGGCGTCAGGTTTCATGGTGATACGGGCGGTACGTTGGTGCAATGCAATATGTGGTTTATACCACAATGCGAAAAGCCATCACAAGCCGCTGGCGCAAAGATTTACCCGGGAGACGCAAATTTTTTTCATCCCGAGTAAAGCAGTCGCTTGCGGTACAAACGCCGGATAATGCGGTCTCTGAGAGTCCAAAGAGTGGGGAAAAAATGCGTGTTGGATTACTGGTGACCTGTCTGGTCGATGTGATGCGTCCGGAGATTGGCTTTTCTGCGCTCAAGTTGCTCGAGAGCGCCGGTTGCGAGGTGATCGTGCCCGAGCAGCAAACCTGCTGCGGCCAACCTGCGTACAGCTCCGGCAATCGGGAGGCAGCACGCGAGTTGGCCAGAAAATTCATCGAAGATTTCGAAAGCTTTGACTACATCGTCATCCCATCCGGGTCTTGCGGTGGTACGGTCAAGACGCATTACGATGACATTCTTGGCGATCAGCCCGAATTGCTTGCCCGGTACCAGAAGATCAAGCCGCGTGTTTTCGAGTTGACTGATTTTCTGGTCAATGTCGCCCATGTCGACAAACTTCCAGCGCTCACGCAATCCAGTTTCAAGGGCAGCATCACTTATCACGATTCCTGCTGTGGCTTGCGCGAACTGGGTGTCCAGGCGCAGCCGCGCGAGCTGCTTGCCAAACGCGAGGGCGTGCAACTGACGGAAATGAATCAGGCACGTAACTGCTGCGGTTTTGGCGGCACCTTTGCTGTCAAGCACGGTGATATTTCAGCCGCCATTGTTGACGACAAATGCGACAACATCCAAGCCAGCGGTGCCGATGCGGTAGTGCTCGGCGATCTCGGATGCATGCTTAACATTGAAGGACGCTTGCGGCGCAGGGGCGATAACAAGACCCGCGTGCTGCACGTTGCCGAAGTTCTCTCGGGAGACGCATGATGCAAATCCAGTCGATGCATTTCAAAGCCCGGGCTGGCCAAAAACTGGCTGACCAGCGTTTGCAGCAGACGCTGAAAAAATTCTCGACCAAATTCGTTGGTGCGCGCGCGAGTGCCATCACCGAGCTCGATGATTTCGAGGCGACTCGAGACGCTGCCGTCGAACGACGCATGCGCGCGATCGAGAATCTGGATGTATGGCTTGCCACCTTCGAAAAAGAAGCTACGCGTCGTGGCGCAACGGTGCTGTATGCGGAAACTGCCGAGCAGGCATCGAAGCTGGTGGTCGAGATCGCCAAAAAGCATGAGGTCAAAAAAGTCATCAAATCCAAGTCCATGGTGTCGGAGGAGATGGCACTCAACAAGGCACTGGAAGCCGCAGGCGTGACGCCTGTGGAAACTGATCTTGGCGAGTACATTCTTCAGATTAATGACAATGAGCCACCGTCGCACATCATTGCGCCCGTGATTCACAAGGACAAGGAAGAAGTGGCCGATCTGTTCGCCAAAGTGCACAACAAGCCGCGACTGACTGATATTCACGAGATGACGCGCGAGGCACGCGAGGTATTGCGTCCTCATTTCCTGTCTGCGGATATGGGTGTCACCGGCGGCAATTTCATTGTCGCCGAGTCCGGCTCTGTGGCAGTGGTTACGAATGAGGGCAATGAAGGCATGTGCACCATCATGCCGCCCAAGGTCCATGTGGTCGTGACTGGCATAGAAAAAGTATTGCCAACCTTGTCGGATCTCGCCACGGTGATGCGATTGCTTCCGCGCTCTGCCACCGGGCAGTCGATATCGAACTATTTCTCATTGCTGACCGGGCCCCGCGCCAGCAATGAACAGGATGGCCCCGAGCACATGTATTTTGTGTTGGTCGATGCAGGACGTACGGGTCTTATTGGTACTGAGTTTCAGGAGATGCTGCGTTGCATACGCTGCGGCGCCTGCATGAATCATTGTCCCGTTTACAGCAAGATTGGTGGCCATGCGTATGGCTGGGTGTATCCGGGGCCTATGGGCAGCGTGCTAACACCTTCTTATATCGGCGTCGACAAAGCAATGGATCTGCCGCAGGCTTCGACCTTGTGTGGTGAATGTCATGTAGTCTGTCCGGTCAAAATTCCCTTGCCAGATTTGCTGCGCAAGCTGCGAGAGAAACAATTCGAAAAAGGTCTGCGTCCTGGTTTCGAATATCTGGCTTTCGGCATCTGGTCCTTTGTCGCCCAGCGTCCCGCGCTCTACCGCCTTGCGATGCGTGTGGCAGCACGTGCACTGAGTGTGATGGGTGGCAGCCGTCGCATGATCAGTAAGCTGCCACTGGCCGGCGGATGGACCGATCATCGCGAGATGCCCGCTCCCTCTGGAAAAACTTTCCGGGAACTTTATCGTGAGCGCAAAATATCCTGATCGATGACGAACCGCGAATCGCCTGTCAGCCAGTACAAGAGCAAGTCTGGCATCAAACGGATCTTTTCAGCCATCTTCAATTCGCTGGACGGATTGCGGACCGCATGGCGCCTTGAGCACGCTTTCCGTCAGGAGTTGGGTGTGGCGATACCGGGCGTCATTGTGGCTTTACTGCTGCCGGTGACTTTGCTTGAGCGGGTTGCTCTGATCGCCGTATTGATCCTGATGTTGATTACCGAGCTGGTGAATTCCGCCATCGAGGCAGTGGTCGATCGTATTTCGCTTGATCACCACGAACTCTCCAAAAATGCCAAGGATCTGGGCAGCGCCGCCGTGATGCTGGCGGTGATCTTGGCGGTGCTGACCTGGGCCGCAATTCTTGGCGCCTTGTGGATGCGCTGAGAGCGCAAGGCACAAGGCGGCTTGCCGATCTCTTACTGTCCGGGATTCATGAACTCCGCATGAATCTCATTGACGGCCTTCACTACTTCATCCGATAGCTTGATCGAGTACGCGTCGATGTCATACGCCAGCTGCTCTATGCTGGTGGCCCCAATGATGGTGGAAGCGATGAACCATCGTGTGTAGCACCAGGCGAGCGCGAGCTGGGTCGCTGTCATGCCATGATCCTTCGCCAATTTCATGTAACGCCGGGTGGCATCGACCACGCGGGGCCGCAGATAGCGTGGGCTCCAGTTCGGTGGGAAATGGGTGAGTCTTCCCGCTGCTTGAGGATTGTCGACGTATTTGCCGGTGAGTTGACCGAAGGCGAGCGGGCTGTAGGCCAGCATGCCGACATTCTCCCGGTAGCAGGTTTCATCAAGACCACTCTCGAAACTCCGGTTGGCCAGATGGTAGCCATTCTGTATCGACACGATGCGCGGCAGTCCCATGGTCTGTGACAGATGCACAAACTGTGAAACGCCCCAGGCACTCTCGTTGGAGACGCCAATATGGCGGATCTTGCCGGCCTTGATGAGCTCTTGCAGAACCGTCAGTGTCTCTTCGATGGCCACACATTCACGGTCATGCGCGGGATTGAAAAACAACTGTCCAAACACTGGGACGTTGCGGCTGGGCCAGTGCAGCTGGTAGAGATCAATGTAATCCGTCTGAAGGCGCTTGAGGCTGGTCTCAACGGCAGCACGAATATTGGCCGCATCAAAATTGCTCTGACCATTGCGTATCCAGGTCATGGCTTTTGACGGCCCCGCGATCTTGGTGGCGAGAATGATGTCCTTGCGACGCCCTGTTTTTTTTAGCCAGGTACCGATGATGCTTTCAGTGGCGCCCTGTGTTTCCGCGCGCGGCATGACGGGGTAGAGCTCTGCCGTATCGATGAAGTTAATGCCGCGTTCGAGTGCGTAATCGAGCTGACTGTGGCCTTCGGCTTCGGTGTTCTGTTCGCCAAAGGTCATCGTCCCGAGGCAGATTTTTGAGACCTGCAGATCACTGTCGCCGAGTTTTATTTTTTCCATGCTTGTCTCCGTCCGTTTATTTTTCTGAAGTTTTTGATGCAATCAATGGATGCTCGCGCACGCGTTGGCGCATTCGCTTATCAGTGCGGGGCCGCGATAAATCAGCCCGCTGTACAACTGAATCAGACTGGCACCTGCGGCCATTTTTTCTCGGGCATCGGTTCCGCTGAGTATGCCGCCCACGCCAATGATGGGAATCTCGCCTCGCAAGGCTTGATGCAGCGCGCGGATGACACGCGTCGAGAGATCTCGCACAGGTGCACCCGACAAGCCTCCGGTTTCATTCGCATGAGCGAGGCCTTGTACCGCCTCACGAGTGATGGTGGTGTTGGTGGCAATGACACCATCAATGTGATGACGCAGCAGGACGTTCGCGATGGTATCGATCTGTTCTTCGTCGAGATCTGGTGCAATTTTCAGCGCCAACGGCACATAGCGTCCGTGTGTATCGGCCAGTCGCGCCTGTGCCTGTTTGAGTGAGGACAGCAGCGCATCAAGTTCGGTGGACTGCTGAAGCTGACGCAGATTTTTCGTGTTGGGTGAAGAGATATTCACCGTGATGTAAGAAGCGTAGGGATAGACTTTATCCAAGCAGTGCAGATAATCGTCAGTCGCGCGCTCTATGGGCGTATCTGCATTTTTACCGATGTTCAGGCCCAGAATGCCTCGTCGTTCCTGATAGAAGCGCGAGGCTTGCACGTTGCGCACGAAAGCATCGACACCGCCATTGTTGAAGCCCATGCGATTGATCAGCGCCTGCGCTTCGGGCAGGCGAAACATTCGTGGTTTTGGATTGCCTGGTTGGGCGCGCGGCGTGACAGTCCCAATCTCGATAAAGCCAAAACCCAGCGCGACCAACCCATCTATGTAAGCGCCATCTTTGTCCAGACCTGCTGCCAGTCCAACCGGATTGGGGAAAGTCAAACCCATGACCGTGCGCGGATCGGGCGCGGGTTGAGGCATTAGTCGGGTCAATCCGGCAGATGCTGCAAAACGCAGAGCGGGCAGTGTCAGGTCGTGAGCCTTCTCGGGGTCGAGCGAGAAAAGCAGTGGGCGGGCAAGCGAGTAGAGAAATTTGTCTGACACGATGAGCGGGCGTTATAGGTGAGCCCGAGGATTGTAACCCTGAGTCAGTTTAATCGGCGGGCAGTACATCCCAGCGGCCACGACGCAATGCTTCGATTGGGCGGAAATTGACTTTGTAGGCCATTTTTTCGCTCTCTTCTATCCAATAACCGAGATAGACATACGGAATGCCGAGCTGTCTGGCCTGTTCGATTTGCCAGAGGACGTTATAGGTGCCGAGACTGGACTTGGGCAAGTCCGGATCGAAGAAGGTGTAAACCGATGACAGGCCATCGTCGAGCACATCGATGATGCTGACCATGCGGAGTGCGCCATCGGGCTCACGGAATTCCACCAGTCGCGTGTTGACTTTGCTTTGTAAAAGAAATTGCGCGTACTGGTCACGACTATCCTGATCCATCCCGCCACCGGAATGGCGCACCGACTGGTAACGCAGATAGAGTTCGTAATGCTCGTGAACATAGGCCAGCCGAGAGACCCAGGTCGAGAGGTGCTGATGCTGTTTCCATGAGCGACGCTGGCTGCGGTTGGCGACAAAGTCTGCCGCCCGCACGCGCACTGGAGTGCACGCCTGACAGCCATCACAATAGGGACGATAGGTAAAAATACCGCTGCGGCGGAAGCCGTTTTTTACCAGTTCGGAGTACACATCCGCATTGATCAGGTGCGAGGGCGTCGCCACTTGGGAGCGCGCCTGTCGGTCATCCAGATAGCTGCAGGGATAGGGTGCCGTCGCATAAAACTGCAGCGTCGAAAAAGGCAGGTCCTTAAGATGTGTCATTGTGCGTTGTGGCGATCAGCGACCATAGGCCAGAATTTACACTGATCGTACCGAAAAGCGCAAAGCTTTGCTGTCATGCGGGCTCAGGGAACATCAGCCTGGGAGCCCAATTTTCTATCGCTGGCTGGGCAATCGCGGATTTCATGTGCGAAATGAAAGCGTTGCGCGGCATGGTTCGCCCCCCCAGCGAGCTCAGATGACTCGTCTCTTGCTGGCAATCGATCAGTTCGACACCCTGGTCGCGCAGGAATTCAACCAGGTAGGCCAGCGCGGTCTTGGATGCGTCAGTGACCCGGGCAAACATGGACTCACCGTAGAACATGCGCCCTATGCAGATGCCGTAGGCGCCGCCCACGAGTTCATCATCCCGCCACAGCTCCGATGAATGGGCATAACCGAGTGCATGGAGCTGGCAATATCCGGTAACGATTTCCTCCGATATCCAGGTGCCCGAAGATCGCTCGCGTGGTGCCGCGCAGGCCCGAATCACCGACTCGAAGGCGGTATCGAAGCGAACCTGCCAGCGGCCACCCGTGCGCATGCTCTGGTCCACCTTCTTGAGGGTTTTGCGCAAGCTGTCTGAAATTTTGAACTCGGCGGTGGCGAGCACCATGCGCGGGTCAGTGCTCCACCAAAGTACCGGCTGGTGCTCGGAAAACCAGGGGAAAATCCCGTTCCGGTAGGCGTCCAGTAGCCGCGACGGCGACAGGTCGGCGCCCGCCGCCAGCAATCCTGGCGCACCTTCCGCCTCGGTCAGCGCTTCACTCACATCCGGGAAAGGGGTCTCTTTTTCAAGCCAAGGGATCATGCGCCTCACCAAGATAGACGAAGATTTGCACATCTTCGGTGCGATTTATCGTGACACATATTTTTACCTTGTAAAAATTTCTTTATATTCAATGACTTGAATTATGGTCCGAAGAGCACCAAAGAGGAACGAATATTGCTAACAGGCAGTCTCGTTGGCTTATTTGTGCACATAAACAGGGAGTTGTCATGGATTCATTCCGCAGCGGCGCGGATACGTTGTTCATTCTGCTGGGCGCCATCATGATTCTGGCGATGCACGCCGGATTTGCGTTCCTCGAGCTTGGCACGGTACGCAAGAAAAATCAGGTCAATGCACTGGTAAAAATATTAGTCGCTTTCGCTGTATCGCCGATCGCTTATTTCTTTATTGGCTACAGCCTTGACTACGGCGTTAATTTCTTCAGCAGCGCCGAGGTGCTGGCCCAGAAGAGCGGGTTTGAACTGGTCAAATTTTTCTTTCTGCTGACATTCGCCGCTGCGATACCTGCCATCATCTCTGGCGGTATTGCCGAGCGCGCACGTTTTCATCCGCAGCTGGCGGCTACAGCGCTGATGGTCGGGTTGGTCTATCCAATCTTCGAAGGAATCGCTTGGAATCAGCGCTTTGGCGTACAGGCATGGCTGGAGGCCAGCTACGGTGCTGCCTTTCACGACTTTGCCGGCTCGGTAGTGGTTCACGCCGTTGGTGGCTGGGCTGCGCTTCCGGCCGTGTTGCTTCTGGGGTCTCGCCGTGGTCGGTACTCCAAGGATGGCAGTATTTCTGCTCACCCGCCCTCCAGCATCCCATTTCTGGCGCTTGGTGCGTGGATTCTGGCTGTGGGCTGGTTCGGTTTCAATGTAATGAGCGCGCAAACGCTGGACAAGATGAACGGCCTGGTGGCTATGAACTCACTCATGGCCATGGTCGGCGGTACGCTGGTGGCAGTCGTGCTTGGCAAAAATGACCCTGGCTTTGCCTATAACGGACCGCTGGCCGGGTTGGTCGCCGTTTGTGCGGGCTCCGACCTGATGCATCCGCTCGGTGCTCTGGCTACCGGAGGTATTGCCGGTGCTGTTTTTGTCTGGTTGTTCACGCTCACACAGAACCGCTGGAAAATCGATGACGTACTCGGTGTCTGGCCACTGCACGGATTGTGTGGCGCTTGGGGTGGCATCGCTGCCGGTATTTTTGGAGCGCAAGCACTTGGTGGTTTAGGGGGTGTCGCGATGATGTCTCAGCTGATCGGTACCTTGTTGGGAATAGCGATTGCAGTGGTGGGTGGTGTGCTGATCTATGGCGTATTGAAATTCACCGTCGGCATACGGCTTGATCCTGAAGAAGAATACGAAGGTGCCGATCTCTCGGTGCACAAGATCACAGCGACAGCCGAACGCGAAACCAGTTGGTGATCGCTAGCTGCTGATGCGCATGCCCGGCGCAATGTCGAGTGCATGCACACCAAACGACCGCCCGTCACGTGATGCGGCCAGGTCGGCAAAGAAACGTTTCAGTGTGTGAGTGACCGTGGGGAAAGCAAGATCGCCCCACGGTATTTCCTGCTCATTAAACAAGCGTACTTCCAGACTTTCGATGCCTGCAGCGAAATCGAGATCGCACAAGCGCGCACGATAAAACAGATGTACTTGATGCACATGGGCGACGTTCAGCAAGCTGAACAGATCAAGCAACTCTATTCGTGCACCGGCTTCTTCCAGCGTTTCGCGTGCCGCTGCCTCCGCAGTTGTCTCGCCGTTTTCCATGAAGCCTGCCGGCAGTGTCCAGTAACCTCTGCGTGGCTCTATCGCGCGACGGCAGAGCAAAACCTGCGCGCTGCCGTCCTGATCCCATAGCGGGATGCTGCCAACGACCATCTTGGGATTTTGATAGTGGATCTCGCTGCAGCTATCGCAGACATAACGAGACCGAGTGTCATCAGGTGGAATTCTGAGTGACACGACATGACCGCAGCTGGGGCAGAAATTCATTCGATAGCAGGTGGTGAAAAACGCCAGAGCAGACGTTGGTTCGAGGCGGGCATCGAGTTTAACATTCGCGGCGGCGATAGAAGTCAGTTTGCATTGGTGGCCGATAGTCTGTATAGTGCAGTCCTTCAGACGCGGGGTGGAGCAGTCTGGCAGCTCGTCGGGCTCATAACCCGAAGGTCACAGGTTCAAATCCTGTCCCCGCAACCAAACATCGCATCAAACACAACAAGCCCCTGATCCTCAGGGGCTTTTGTTTTCCGCGTTGAGGCGACTGCGCTTAATGTGGTTCGTCAAACTGTTGTAATTGATCAGCGCTTTTTGAACTTCAGTTTTTCCATCAGGTCGTACGCATCCGACAGTTCGTTGCCTGAATCACCTTTATCGGCATCGCAGGTCATGCTCAAGGGCTTTTTGATGCCATCCACTGTCAGCTGGACCGAGATACCCTGTGGCGTCACTAGACTGTATGCCACTTTGCCACTTGTAAAGACGACACCTTTCATCCACTGAGAACTGCTGGGTCCGAACTGCTCAAAGAAGATTTTAGCCTTCGGAGATTTTTCATTCGGCAGTGTGATCTCCACTTGCTCTGGCGTTCCGAACTTGTAGAAGATCTGCTTGGGGTCGGTGTTGGACTGGCAAAGCGACACGGATTTCTTGGAGTCCTCCAGCTGGCAGCTGAACAGTGATTTTTCTTCGGGCGAGCAAAGCGATGCTGCTTGAACCGAGACACTTGCCATAAAAATAATCCCCGTAAAAACCATCTTTTTGACGACTTGCATTGCGATTCTCCAGTCATTGAAAGTAAGAGTTTGCTGCGGAATATGAGCGATTACGGGCAAACGATGCCGACCCGCATCGGTCCGGACAGGTGCAGTGATTTTCGGCCCATCCTCATTGTCGCACTGACCGCCATCGCAGCCGCCAGAACCCAAGATTGAGGCAATGACAATCGTATCGAAGTGGCCTATAATGCGGCCCAGCGCTGATGCCAGCGTGGCGTGATCCGGCGCCCTGTCGAATTCTCTAGCCTTACACCGGTCAAGACCGCATCGGTCGCCCCAAGAAAAACTCTACAACCGCGGGCGCTGATTGCCAGCAACAAAACCCATGCCTTACCCGCTTCAGTACGGCTGACGCGGGCTCAGGATTGAGCTTCTCACTGCAACCAACTCGTATTGTACGAATCGTAGATGAATACCGTTGAGGCGAAAAAAGTCCTCGAGACTGCACTGTTGTGCACGCACGAGGCATTGTC
>JACCEC010138933.1_pt1 | contig 11986 bp, 12 predicted proteins | sample 7450121 | NCBI WGS metagenome assembly JACCEC01 (sample SAMN15323455, study PRJNA562643) | freshwater metagenome | isolation source: river surface water | place: USA:Blue River Watershed | collected 2017-08-18 | reverse complement strand
TGCGCGACGCTTATAAAAAGTTACATCTCGTTTTGGATGTTGATGTTCGAATAGTTTGGGTGTCTCCTCTGCCCTCAAAACGAACCCAAACAGCAGTTCATCGAGTGAGGAGAATGTAGCCGCATTCAGACCCTCAAACCATCAGGGATTTCCCGCGGCATCCAAGGCCATCCAATGCGCTGCTTTTTCGGCAATCATGAGGGTGGGGCTGTTGGTGTTGCCGCTGGTGATGGTGGGCATCACACCCGCATCGACCACGCGCAATCCTTGAATGCCGCGCACTTGCAAACGGCTGTTGACGACGGCCATAGGGTCGTCGTCGCGGCCCATGCGGGTGGTGCCCACAGGATGAAAAATGGTGCTGGCAATGTCGCCAGCCAAGCGCGCCAAATCTTCGTCAGTTTGGTATTGAGCGCCTGGTTTGTATTCTTCGGGCGCATACGGTGCCATGGCTGCTTGCGACATGATGCGCCGCGTGACACGCAAACTGTCTGCTGCCACTTTGCGATCTTCGTCGGTGCTTAAATAATTGGGGGCAATGGCTGGCGCATCATTGAAATCTGCGCTCTTTAAACTCACGCTACCGCGACTGGTGGGATTCAAGTTGCAGACACTGGCGGTGATGGCGGGGAAATTGTGCAGCGGTTCGCCAAAGGCGTCCAAGCTTAAGGGCTGAACATGGTACTGAATGTTGGGCCATGCATGCTCGGGGCTGCTTTTGGTAAATGCACCCAATTGACTGGGTGCCATGCTCATGGGCCCTGAGCGTGACATGGCATATTCCAAGCCAATTTTGGCCTTGCCCCACCAGCTGTTGGCCAAGGTGTTGAGCGTCTTGGCGTTCTTCACTTTGTACACCGAACGGATTTGCAAATGATCTTGCAAATTGGCACCCACACCCGGCAGGTCGTGCGTGACAGCAACACCTTTGTCGTGCAGGCTTTGGGCGTTGCCAATGCCTGCGAGCTGCAAGATGTGCGCGGAGCCAATGCTGCCGGCACTCAATGCAACTTCGCGTTTGGCAGTGGCGGTAACCAATTGATGGCCATCCCAAACTTTCACGCCAGTGCAGCGCTTTAAGCCATCTTCACCCGTCTCAATGACCAGGCCCGCCACTTGCGCTTGTGTCCACAACTCGAAGTTGGGACGTGCATAACAAGTGGGTCTTAAAAAAGCTTGTGCGGTGTTCCAGCGCCAACCATTTTTTTGGTTCACATCAAAGTAGCCAACGCCTTCGTTGTTGCCTTGATTGAAGTCAGAGGTAGAAGGAAGACCGGCTTGTTGTGCCGCTTTAGAAAATGCTTCCAATACGTCCCAACTGAGTCGCTGTTTGTCGATGCGCCACTCGCCGCCGGCTTGTCTGGCCTTTAAGACTTTGAAATACTCGGTGGAATGATCGTCTTGAGCGTTGCCTTTTTGAAGTAACTCAGGCAAGACACCTTTTTCGCCATGAAGCGGTGTGGCACCCTTGTAATGGTCTTCATGAAATTTGAAGTAGGGCAAACACTTTTCCCATTGCCAATTTGCATCGCCTGTGATGTGGGCCCACTGATCGTAATCGCGCGACTGACCTCGCATGTAAATCATGCCGTTGATGCTGCTGCAACCGCCCAACACTTTGCCACGGGGATAGCGCAGTGAGCGACCATTCAAGCCGGGTGCCGCTTCAGTTTGGTAAAGCCAGTCGGTACGAGGATTGCCAATGCAATACAAATAGCCCACGGGGATGTGAATCCAATGGTAATCGTCGCGCTTGCCCGCTTCGATGAGCAACACGCGCTTGCTGGCATCGGCCGACAAGCGATTGGCCAGCAGGCAACCGGCAGTGCCGGCACCCACAATGATGTAGTCAAACGTGGTGTCGTTCATGTACGCTTATTTGGATGTGGGCATGACGAACTCGGCGCCTTTGCCAATGCTTTCGGGCCAACGTTGCATGATCGATTTTTGCTTGGTATAGAAGCGCACACCTTCTTCGCCATAGGCGTGCATGTCGCCAAACAAGCTGCGTTTCCAGCCACCAAAACCATGCCAAGCCATGGGCACTGGAATGGGCACATTGATGCCCACCATGCCCACTTGAATGCGCCTTGAAAACTCGCGTGCCACATTGCCATCGCGTGTGAAACAACTCACACCATTGCCAAATTCGTGATCGTTGATGATTTGCACAGCTTCGCCAAAATCTTTGACGCGAACGCATGACAGCACAGGGCCAAAAATTTCTTCTTTGTAAATTTTCATGTCGGTGGTGACATGGTCAAACAGGGTGCCGCCCAACCAGAAGCCATTGTCGCAACCGGCGCCTGCCTTGGCACCATCAAACACGCGGCCATCTACCAACAGTTTGGCACCTTCGGCCACGCCTGCATCGATATAACCCGTAATGCGCTGCTTGGCGGCCGCCGTGACGATGGGGCCCATTTCGGCATCCAAGTTGGTGCCGTTCAGGACCTTGAGTGCACGTGTTTTTTCTAACAACAGGGGCATTAATTTTTCGGCGACATCGCCCACCAACACGGCCACACTGATGGCCATGCATCGCTCACCTGCAGAGCCATACGCAGCGCCCATGAGCGCATCTACAGCTTGTTCAATGTCGGCATCGGGCATGACCACCATGTGATTTTTGGCGCCGCCCAAAGCTTGAACACGTTTGCCATGGCGCGCGCCGTTTTCGTACAAGCTGTTGGCAATGGGTGTAGAGCCGACAAAGCTCACTGCTTTGACATCGGGATGTTCCACCAAAGCGTCGACCGCTTCTTTGTCGCCTTGAACCACGTTGAACACGCCATCCGGCAGGCCTGCTTTTTTGAGCAACTCTGCCATCAACAAGCTGGGGCTAGGGTCTAGCGGGCTGGGCTTGAGCACAAAGGTGTTGCCGCAGGCAATGGCCACCGGAAACATCCACATGGGCACCATCACTGGAAAGTTAAATGGGGTTACGCCTGCCACTACGCCCAAGGGTTGGCGCAGGGTCCAGTTGTCTATGCCTGTCGAAACTTGGTCTGTGAAATCGCCTTTGAGCAACTGCGGTATGCCGCATGCAAATTCAACGATGTCGATGCCGCGCGTGACTTCGCCTTGTGCGTCGGTAAATACTTTGCCATGTTCGGCGGTAATCATGTGCGCCAACTGATCGCGGTGTTGGTTAAGCAACTCTAAAAATTTGAACATGACACGCGCGCGCTTGAGGGGCGGTGTATCTGCCCAAGCAGGAAAGGCCGCTTGAGCGCTTGCCACCGCTGTGTTCACATCGTGCGTGTTGGCCAAAACGACGCGACCGGTTACGGCGCCGGTGGCAGGGTTGAAAACGTCTTGCGATCTGCTGGCGCTACCGGCGGTCGTTTGACCCGAAATGAAATGGGCAATGGTGGTGGTCATAAAAAATGAAAAGACAAAATATACAAAAGCCTGTCAATGGTACTTGGGCTGCGCCGTTTGTTCACCGGCCACCAGAAACATCCAGAAGGCTCATAGTGGTGTAGCTGGCGTCATCTGATAGTAGCCAAACAATGGCGTGCGCCACTTCCATGGCGGTGCCGCCTCGCTTGGCGGGTACCAAGTGTTCTAAATCTTTAACGCGGTTGGGTAAACCACCGGAGGCATGAATTTCTGTATCAATCAAGCCAGGGCGAATGGCATTGACCCGAATGCCTTCGGCTGCAACTTCTTTAGACAGTCCCAAGGTAAAACTGTCGATGGCACCTTTGGCCGCGGCATAGTCTAAGTACTGCCCTGGCGCGCCCAAGCGAGCGGCTGCGCTCGAAGGATTGACAATGCTGCCACCCTGGCCGCCGTGCAAGGTGCTCATTTGACGAATGGCTTCGCGTGCGCAGAGCATGGAGCCCAAGACATTGATGTCAAACATTCTGCGCCACCGGGCCATGCTCATTTGGTCCAAGCGGGCAGACACATCGACCACGCCAGCGTTGTTGACCAAGCCTTGCAGGGGCCCCAAAGTGCTGCGAACTTTTTCAAACATGGCCAAGACTTGTTCTTCATTGGCCACATCGGCTTGTACCGACATGGCCTCGCCGCCAGCCTTTTTAATTTGGGCCACAACGTCATCGGCCGCTTGTGAGTTGGACGTGTAATTGACCGCCACAGCCCAGCCTTTTTGAGCGGCCAAGATGGAAGTGGCAGCGCCAATACCTCGGCTTCCACCGGTGACCAATAGAACTTTGCGCATGTTTGTCTCCTGCAGAAATGTTGGCAAACTGTTAAAACAGCAGCTTCAGGTCAAGCAGATTACCTTAATTAGGAGTTTTTTGTGCGTCACACAGTCGACTATTACTTTGCCCCGCAAAGCCCTTGGGCCTACTTGGGACATCAGCGCTTTGAAACTATTTTGAAGCAAGCTGGCGCTCAAGTCAGGGTCATGCCCATCGATTTAGGAGGCAAGGTTTTTCCCATTTCTGGGGGCCTGCCTTTAGGGCAACGTGCACCACAGCGACAGGCGTATCGCTTAACGGAACTTGAAAGATTCAGCAAATGGTTGGGAGCGCCTCTGCATCTCAAACCAACATTCTTTCCGGTCAGTGGTGACGATGCGGCCAGATTGATCATTGCCGTCGACATGGCGCTTGGCCCAGAGGCCAGCATGACCATCAGTGGTGCCGTGTTGTCTGCAGTTTGGTCTCAGCAGCGCAACATTGCCGATGAAAAAACACTGGCAGAATTGCTCAAGGAACATCAATTGCCCGACAGCTGTTTGGAACAATCGCACAGTCAAGCGGTTCAAATTCAGTACGAAAAATACACGCAAATGGCCATTGATGCGGGCGTCTTTGGCGCACCCAGTTACGTGCTGAATGGCGAAATTTTCTGGGGTCAAGACCGCCTCGACTTTGTTGAACGGGCATTGGTCCTCTAATTGGGAGTACGACATGGGAACAGTCATTCAACTTGCTGCAGCAGACGGCACACAAATTCCAGCATATGTGGCGCAACCCAATACAACCCCCAAAGCGGCTGTGGTTGTTATCCAAGAAATTTTTGGCGTGAATGTTCATATTCGCGAAGTGGCCGACGCCTATGCCAAAGAGGGTTATTTGGCCATTGCGCCCGCCATGTTTCATCGTGCAAAAGCCAATGTTGAGTTGGCCTATGCCGAGGCTGACATGGGTGCGGGCATGGCGCTCAAAACAGCCGTCGAAGCCTTGCCAGCCCCTGGTGCCATGCAAGACATACAGGCCGCCATCAACCATGTTCACACAGTGTGTGGCGGCAAGGTGGGCATTGTGGGATATTGCTGGGGTGGACTGCTAACTTGGCGTTCAGCTTGCATGCTTCAGGGTTTGTCTGCCGCGGCACCTTATTACGGTGGCGGCATTACCTCGGAAGCCGAAACCGCTCGTCAAGCCAAGGTGCCCGTCATGGCCCACTTTGCTGAAGAAGACAAGTGGATTCCAATGGACTCTGTGCAATCCTTCAAGGCGGCACATCCCGAAGTTCAGGTGTTCACGTATGCGGCTCATCATGGGTTCAATTGCAATCACCGTGGCACCTGGCAGGCTGAGGCTGCGCAGCTGGCCAAGGAAAGAACCTTGGCGTTCTTTAAATTGCATTTGAGTTGAGCTAAACAAGCCCTTATTTGCCAGATCGCAACAAATAACGTTTGCGCCAAAACAGCCATCCCAAAGTCATGGCGATGATGGCCATGCTGCCCAGCGTCCACCAAAACCCGGTGCTGGTATGCAGCAGCGGGATCACATCAAAGTTCATGCCGAAAATAGCGGCAATCAAATTCAGCGGCAAGAAAATGGCAGTGATCGAGGTGAGCGTGCGCATGGTCTCGTTGGTTCGATTGCTCTGCGCATTGAAATGAATTTGCACCGCAGTTTCAATGCTTTGCTCTAAGCGCCTGACATGGTGCACCACCCTGTCAATGTGTTCCAACACATCGCGACTGCGTACTTTCAAAATTTCGTGCTCTTTCGACGGCTGACCTTCGGTGGGTGCAGCCCAAGTGTTCAAAGACTCAAGCCAATCTTGCATGGCGCTTCTTTGGTCCTCGCAAATTTCATCCAATTGATGCAAAGACAAGCGGGCCTCTAACAAGGCAGACCAATTGTTAAAGCGAGTGTCTGGATTGATCAACTCCGATTGCCAGTGGTCTAACTGACGGGTGAGCTCACGCCGCAAATCCAAGTACACATCAACCACTTGGCTGACCATGCGCAGCATCAAGTCGGCCGGACTGACGGGGATGCCCCGCGCACCCGTTGAGCGATCGTCTGAGTTGTCAGTTGCAGATGTTGACGTTTTGGAATCTGCAGATTGCATCACTTCTTGGCTGGCCGCCAACAGTCTTGCAGCATAGGCCTCACGAATGACGCAGTCGTCGGGGTGAACAGTGACGAGGACTTTGTCAAAAACTGCGAAGCCAATGGGACTGGTATCAACGCGGCGCAATGCGGGCGGGCCACTCAACTTGCCTTTGGTTTTTTTCAATAAAGACGCGTCATTGATTTCGGTTGCACGCGCCGCAGTGGCCAACCTTCGAAATACAAGCACATCGTAGTAAGACGTTAGGTCAAAACGCGAAGGAAGTTGTGCATTCAGCAAATCTGAAATGTGCAAATCCAACAAGTTGTGACCCGTTAGATGTTGGAGTGACGCCTGAATTTGAGTTTGCTCACTTGCAAAGTAAGTGCGAGAGCAGGCCACCCAAACAAAGCCATTTGCTGGCAAAGCCTGTGGCAAAGACAAAGCTTCTTGCACATGCTGGCCTGAAACAATGAAGACGCGCATGTGCTTAAAAGAAAGCGTGCTTGCTTAGCTGTTCTTCAAGAGGCGAGCCGCATCGCGGGCAAAGTAGGTCAGGATGCCATCCGCGCCAGCGCGCTTGAAAGCCAACAAACTTTCCATCATGACGCCATCGTGATCGAGCCAACCATTTTGAGCGGCGGCCTTCAACATGGCATATTCACCCGACACTTGATAGGCAAAAGTTGGCACACCAAATTCGTCTTTGACGCGGCGCACCACGTCCAAGTAAGGCATGCCTGGTTTGACCATCACCATGTCGGCACCTTCGGCAATGTCCAAGCCAACTTCTCGCAAAGCTTCATTGGTATTGCCGGGGTCCATTTGGTATGTTTTTTTGTTGCCCTTGCCCAAATTGGCGGCAGAACCCACCGCATCACGGAACGGGCCGTAGAAAGAACTGGCGTACTTGGCGCTGTAAGCCATGATTTGGGTGTGAATAAAACCTTTGGCTTCGAGTGACTGGCGAATGGCGCCAATGCGGCCGTCCATCATGTCGCTCGGTGCAACGATGTCGACACCGGCCTCGGCTTGAACCATGGCCTGCTTGACCAATTGGGCCAAGGTCAAGTCGTTCAAGATGTAACCAGACTCATCCAACCAACCGTCTTGGCCGTGGCTGGTGAAGGGGTCGAGCGCCACGTCGGTCATGACGCCCAAATCGGGAAAATGTTTTTTGAGTGCGCGGACCACAGTCGGTACCAAGCCATCTGGGTTCAAGGCTTCATTGCCTTCAGGGTCTTTCAGTGCGCTGTCGATGACCGGAAACAAGGCCATGACAGGAATGCCCAACTTGACGCAGTCTTCGGCCACAGGCAGCAGCAAGTCCAAGCTAAGTCTCTCTACGCCGGGCATGGAGCCAACGGCTTGACGTTGGTTTTGGCCATCCAAGACAAAGACGGGATAGATCAGGTCGTCGACCGTGAGTTGATGCTCGCGCACCAAACGACGGGTGAAATCAGTCCGTCTTGAACGGCGAGGGCGGCTGGCTGGGTATGGGGCGTTGATAAGTGTCATCAGAAAATTGTGCCTTAAGTTTGATGAAATAGGGAGTCCCCAACGAGATTGCGTGCCGGATTTCTTCAACAGAAGCCGATTTTCTGCCTTGTATTGGGGGAAGAGGCGCGGCTACACTCTGCCCATGCTATGGATCAAAGCCTTTCACATCGTTTTCGTGGCCAGCTGGTTTGCTGGCTTGTTTTACCTGCCCAGGATCTTTGTCAATTTGGCCATGGTGCCCGAAGGCTCCGATGCCGAGCGCGACCGGCTGTTGCTAATGGCCCGAAAACTGATGCGCTTCACCACCCTGTTGTCTGTCCCCGCAGTCGCCTTGGGGGTGTGGCTGTGGTGGGGCGTTGGCATTGGATGGGGCCCAGGCAATGCTTGGATGCACGCCAAATTGGCGGTGGTCGTTTTGGTACTGGGCTACCACCACATGTGCGGCCGATTGCTTCGCAAGTTTGAAAACAATCAAAGCACCCGCAGCCATGTTTGGTATCGGTGGTTCAACGAAGCGCCGGTGCTCATGATGGTTGCCGTGGTGGTCTTGGTGGTGGTCAAGCCTTTTTAAAAGAAGCGACCCATGCAAAAAACAGCTGCATGGCCATTGGCATTCATTTACGCAGTGCTGATTGTCTACGCCAGCCTTTACCCTTTCGAGAACTGGCGCTCGCAGGGCGTGGACTGGACTGCCTTCTTGTTTGCACCGTGGCCAAAGTATTGGACAGGCTTTGATGTGCTCTCCAATGTTTTGGGTTATGCCCCACTGGGTTTTATTGTGGCCTTGGCATTGCGCCGAAGCGCTCGCCATCTCCCCGCTGTCATCTTGTCCTTGTTGGCGGGCTCATTGCTGGCCCTGAGCATGGAATCTTTGCAGCTTTTCCTTCCAGCCAGAGTGCCCTCCAATGTTGACTGGCAACTCAACACTTTGGGCACCTTATTGGGTGCTGTTTGTGCTTGGACCTTGGAGCGCTTTGGTTTCCTAGACCGGTGGAGTCGGTTTCGAGCCAATTGGTTCTTGCCAGAGGCCAAAGGCTCTTTGGTATTGCTGGCGCTGTGGCCCGTTGCCCTGTTGTTCCAGCGCCTGTTCCAATGGGCTTGGGCCAAGTCTTAGAGCGCGCTGAAGATGCTTTGGCGCTGCATTTACAAGACACTCCTTGGCTCGATTGGCTGCCTGTTCGGGAAGTTGAGTTGCAACCTTTGTTGCCCATTTATGAAAGTTTGTGTGTTTGCTTGGGCCTCTTGATTCCGTGCATGCTGGCGTTCAGCTTGGTTCGGCTTTTTTATCAAAAAGTCGTTGCGTGGGTTGTGGTGTTAAGCCTTGGGGTGGTGGCCACTGGCCTGTCAGCCGCATTGACCTACGGCCCTGTCCATGCTTGGGGCTGGATCAACGCACCTGTTCAACTGGCGCTGGTTGTGGCTGCATTGTCAGCCGTGCCCATGATGTGGTTGAGCGAAAAAATGCTCCAGGTCTTGGCCTTGGTGGGCTTGGTACTTCAACTAACCATGCTTAACAACGCATCAGCGAGTGCTTACTTTGCTTTGACTTTGCAAAATTGGGAACAAGGCCAATTCATTCGATTTCATGGCCTGATTCAATGGATGGGATGGCTTTGGCCTTTTGTCTTGTTGGTTTTTTTGATGCAAAGTTTGTCCGTGCCGCGCACCTCTAAAATGACGCCATGAGCCAACAAAACCCCCCTCAAACTGAAGCGTCGTCAGCCAGCCTAAAGGGCGCAGACGCCAGCCCCGACTATTACAAACACCATATTTTTTTCTGCCTCAACGAAAGAAAAAATGGTGAGTCCTGCTGCGCACTTCAAGGTGCGCAAGCGGCCTTTGACCATTGCAAATCACGCGTCAAGGCGCTTGGCTTGTCTGGCCCCGGCCAGGTCCGTGTCAACAAAGCTGGTTGCTTAGACCGATGCGCTGCAGGCCCCGTCGCGGTGGTCTACCCTGAAGGTACCTGGTACAGTTTTGTCGACACTTCAGACATTGACGAAATCGTGGAGAGCCACCTGAAGAATGGAAAGGTGGTCGAACGCTTGCTGACCCCTCCCCACTTGGGCCGTTGATGAATTCCGCAACCCAAGCCATTCGCCTCAACGGGCCGGCGGGCATGTTGGAGGGTCTGTGTGATGTGCCCGATGGCATGGCCATCAAGGGGACTGCCGTCATTTGCCACCCCCATCCCTTGTTTGGCGGCACCATGCAAAACAAGGTGGTTCAAACCCTGGCCAAAGCATTTGTTCAAAACGGTTGGCTTGCCATTCGTTTCAACTTCAGAGGCGTGGGCGGCAGTGCTGGCGCCTACGATGAAGGGCGCGGTGAATTAGACGACTTGCTGCACGTCATTTCACAGGCCCAAACATTGGGTCAAGAGGGCCACATGCCTCATGTGCCTCTTGTGCCTCATATGCCTCATCATCCAATAGGTTCTGCGCTTGCATTAGCTGGCTTTTCTTTTGGAGCTTTTGTCACCAGCCATGCAGTGGCTCAACTGGCCACCGACCCAAACTTAGACAAAGTGGTTTTGGTGGGCACGGCCGCATCTCGTTTTACTGTGGCACCAGTGCCCACAGAGTTGCATGACAAAACCCTGGTCGTTCATGGTGAAGTTGACGACACCGTGCCCTTGTCCAGTGTGATGGATTGGGCTCGACCTCAATCCTTACCCGTCACGGTTATTCCGGGTGTTGAGCATTTCTTTCATGGACAATTGCCCTTGTTGCGCAATTTGGTCAGTCGCCATCTAAGAGCTTAAGCCCTGTGCGGCCTGTTCTTGAGGGCGAAGTTCTACCTCTATTTTTAATACTTTCACCATGAAAAGTTTGTTCTCAAATTCTCGCCGTGCTTTGTTGAAAGCAAGTGTTTTCAGCGCTGTTGCGGCCTGCATGCTTAGCGCATGGACGGGTTTGGCTTGGGCGCAAACGCCACCGCCCCAGCCCCCTGAAGTGGCTGCGCGTGCGTATTTGCTCTTGGATGTCACGGCCAACCAAATCTTGGCTTCTCGCGACATGGACATGCCAGTTGAGCCTGCTTCTTTGACCAAATTGATGAGCGCCTATCTGGTATTTGACGCGCTCAAGTCTAAAAAAATCGACATCAAACAAACACTCAGTGTGAGTGAACGTGCTTGGAAAATGCCAGGCTCACGCATGTTCATCGATCCCAAAATGAAAGTCCCCGTCGAAGACTTGATCAAAGGCATGATTGTGCAATCTGGCAACGATGCCACTGTGGCCTTGGCCGAAGGCGTGGGCGGCACAGTAGAGCGATTTGTGCAAATGATGAATGACCAAGCCAAAGTCTTGGGCATGAACAACACCAGCTACAAAAATCCCGAGGGCTTGACTGAGGCTGGCCACACCACAACAGCCCGTGACCTGGCCACTTTGGCCACCCGCCTCATGCGTGACTTTCCGGACTTTGTGGGCACCTACGCCATCAAAAAATACCGTTATCCAGGTACGCCTGCCGCCAATGACAGCAATCGCAATTTGTTGTTGTTTAAAGATCCCACGGTCGACGGTCTCAAAACTGGCCACACCGAGGCTGCGGGCTATTGTCTGGTTGCCACGGCCAAGCGCGATTTCCCCAATGTGGGGCAACGCCGTTTGATGGCCATTGTGTTGGGTGCCAACAGCGAAATTACACGCGCCAATGAAGCGCAGAAGTTGCTGAACTGGGGCTACACCGCTTTTGAAGCCATCAAATTATTTGACCCAGGGCAAGCTGTAGCAAGCCCAGCCATTTGGAAGGGCAAGGCCAACACCCTCAAGCTGGGCCGCTCAGATGCACTGGTGGTGGCAGTGCCCGCCGGTTCTGCTTCGCAAATCAAAACGCAATTGGTTCGGCCCGATCCATTGGTCGCGCCTGTGACCAAGGGCCAAGCCATTGGCAGCCTCAAAATTTATCGAGGCGAGCAGTTTTGGGTGGAGATGCCCTTGCAAGCCTTGGACACCGTGGAGCAAGCAGGCGTCTTGGGCCGAGCATGGGATGCTGTGCGTTTATGGATTAAGTAAGAAAAGTTGGTACTTGCAAACTTCCACCCAAGTGGCCTGATTGCAGAAATTTTTGCCTAGGCCCCAATCCAACGCTATACTAGAAGGCTTTTCCGCATTTGGGGCGGAGAAGATTTTTTGTTCATTCCAAACGTTTAGGGACGTTTTTTTAAATGCCAACCATCAATCAATTGGTGCGTCAGGGGCGCGAG
>JACCEC012102272.1_pt1 | contig 11987 bp, 7 predicted proteins | sample 7450121 | NCBI WGS metagenome assembly JACCEC01 (sample SAMN15323455, study PRJNA562643) | freshwater metagenome | isolation source: river surface water | place: USA:Blue River Watershed | collected 2017-08-18 | reverse complement strand
TCTTTGTGTTGCAAACATGATTAAAACATGTTTTTACAGTCCTCATTTTCTTAGCGAAGCCTTCGCTTTAAGCGAAGGCTTCGCTGATACGAAAAACGAAAAACGAAGGACGAATGAAATTTTTTTTAAACTTCATTTTCTACCCCCTCAGTAGGGGCGGTTTCGACTTCCTTTTTTTTACCTGTTAAAATATAAATTGGGTCGAAATCGGGAAAATAGATGATTAAATTATATAACATCGTTTCAGTTAAACCTCTTTCGCCTTTTTCTATCTTTGGTAAATTTTTATAATCTATACCCATCTCTTTTGCAAATTCGATTTGGGTTAGCTCTTTCAACATTCTAAATTCTTTTATTCTTTTACCTATTTCTAATAATAAAAATGTTCTTTCATCTCTTTTCAAACTCATTTTATTAAAAATTTTTATTATTTTTAAGTAATTGATAAACAATTTAGAATAAATTTTAAAATATTTTTTTCGTCTAAATGACGTTTTTTTATTCTGAAAATTTGGAAGTTAGAAAAGAAAGTACTTATCTTTGTGTTGCAAACATGATTAAAACATGTTTTTCAGTCCTCATTTTCTTAGCGAAGGCTTCGCAGATACGAAATAACGAAATAATAAAAAAAAAGCGGCATGAAAAGCCGCTAACTATATTTAACTTTTTCTCTTTACCTTTTAACTAATTTTTCTTTATTTATAAGATTAGATTAGTAGAAGTGAAAGAACTGCAAATATACGTCTTTTCAAAAGACCGTTTAACTTTTTCTCTTTTACGTTTTAAATTTTTTTTTATTGAATATGTCGAAGAAGATGTCTAACAAAGACGCTGAAATGTATCGGCGCATCGTGGAAGATTTTAATGAAAAACCCGACCACGAAACGGAATTGGCAACCGTTAAAAATTTGGGCTTACTCATTGCTGCCCTGCATTGCCTCAATGTTTTGGCGTTTTGCGCCATTGTAGAGTATTTTCACTTTCAAAACTTCTTGAAAATCATTGCTTTATGCTTGATTGCGGTGATTGGCATTGCCTTAGAATCGTTGAAACGAAAACGCGCTTTTATGTATGCGCAAACCATGGTATTAGCCGAACATCACCCCGATAATCAAGTCCGCGAGCGGGCGTACAAACGCAGCAAAGGACAATTTCCGATGTTGGGCGTTACGTGGGCGATTGCGGTGGCAGTAGCGATTTTTTCGGGGATTGGCATGGCGCATTTTTTCATTCCCGAAATTGCACAAGCATCGCAAAATCCGCAATATGAAAACGCTTGGAAATCAAACATTCAAGCCTTAGACGCTGCCACAAAAGAAAGCGCACCCCTCAGTAAGATAAAAATTTTACAGTCCGCAGTCGAAAAAGCGAAGCAAGATTACGAACTCGATAAAAAGAATGTAGCAACATATAATGCCGAAAAACGAGAGGCACATATTAGCGAAATTTCTGTATATGCGTTGTTAGGTGGTGGGATAGGTTTGGCGTTAGAGTGTTGTTTATTTTTGGCGATTTGGGGATACTTTAAGAAAAAGTATGATATTGCATTGAGTTTGCAGCAAGCGCAAGCCCAAGCGCAAACACAAGAAGTTGACCCAAACGCGAATCGCCAAGTACCACAAGCATAGTTAATATTTCAAGTGTTGAAAATGAGCAGTATATAAAAAGTTTATTTCGACAATGTTTTAAAAATGAAGTTTCAGCACACACACCGAGTCTTTTCTCATTTCGAGAATTTGTGCGTGTACTTGGCGAAAAGCAAAAGTTCTTTGAAAAACCAGTTGTATATCTAAATGGCAAAGTGACGCTACTAACGGATTTTTTGGCGCAAGATAACAAAAATTTTACGTCAAGAAATTTGTATTGTTTTTATAAGGAGTTCGGAATATTTTTCGATGAGCAGGGTGAGGTAGCCTATCATTTCAACCGCACACAACAAACGATGTTTGTATTAAATCGCAGTGCGGTGGTCAATCGCTACAAAAACGCCCAAAAACGCGAACAAGAAGCTCTCGGAAAAGGTATTGCTTTTAAAAACAATGAGGCGTGGCGTATGTATTGGGAGGTGGCGCAAGAGATGACCCATCAGTAAGCCCCCCCTAAATCCCCCCCAAAGGAGGGGGACTTTTTACACTTTTGTGGGAAAGCCCCCCCTCAGTAAGCCCCCCCTAAATCCCCCCCAAAGGGGGGGACTTTTTACACTTTTGTGGGAAAGTCCCCCCTCAGTAAGCCCCCCCTAAATCCCCCCAAAGGGGGGGACTTTTTACACTTTTGTGGGAAAGTCCCCCCTTTGGGGGATTTAGGGGGGCTTACTGAGGGGACTTTTTAATGCTTATATCATAAATACAAAAAAATTATTTTATATTATGGACGAGAAAGAAAAATTTATCATCTATAAGACTGATGACGGCAAAACAGCGATTGCGCTATATGCCAAAGCAAATACGCTTTGGCTCAATCAACAGCAGTTGGCAGAACTTTTTGCCACCTCGAAGCAAAATATCAGTCTTCATGTGAATAACATATTGGAAGACAATGAGTTAGATAAAGATTCAGTTGTCAAGGAATACTTGACAACTGCCAAAGATGGTAAAAATTATATGCTAACTTATTACAGTTTAGAAATGATTTTAGCGATTGGCTTTCGAGTGCGAAGCAAACGTGGCGTACAATTTCGACAATGGGCAAACAGCCATTTAAAAGAGTTTATGTTAAAAGGTTTTATAATAGATTCGGAACGGCTCAAAAATCCTAACGGACGACCCGATTATTTTGATGAATTATTAGCAAAAATTCGAGATATTCGGGCTTCTGAAAAGCGTTTTTATCAAAAAGTACGCGATTTATTGGCATTAAGCAGCGATTACGAACCAGATGACAAAGCGACACAAATGTTTTTCGCGGAGACACAAAATAAAATTTTGTATGCTGTCACAGGTCAAACTGCTGCTGAAATTATCGTGAGTCGTGCCAATGCTACCGAACCAAATATGGCGTTAACGAGTTGGAAAGGGAAAATTGTAAGAAAACAAGATATTTACATTGCTAAAAATTACCTAAATGAAGATGAATTGGATAGTTTAAATCGGTTTGTAGTCGTGTTTTTGGAAACAGCAGAGTTAAGGGCTAAAAATCGCAATAATTTAACCCTGACATTTTGGCGCGAAAATATTGATAAAATTATTCTTTTCAATGATAAACAATTACTTACGCATAAAGGAAATATTAGCAATATAGAAATGGAATCGTTTGTAACTCAAATATATACAGATTTTGACGCAAGAAGAAAACAAGAAGAAGCAAAAGCCGCCGATAATGAAGATATAGAAGAATTAAAACAGTTAGCTTTAGATTTAAAAAATACTCGTCTTGCATAACATTATTAAGACCTCCACTTTGAGCGAAAGTTTTGATAAAAGTTATATTAAAATATATATATAATTGGTAAAATTGGAAATCAACGGTAGAAATAGTTTAAAATTTTTATAATGTGTTCTATCAACTCATTTGACACACTACCAATTTTTTTATACCGAAAAAATTTATCATTCAGTTATTGAAAAAAACATTAACTTTGCCACACTAAGATTTAGATTATACATAAACCATAATAAAAAAAGCGTTCATAATGGTTTATTCCATTGTGAACGCTCTATTCTTTATACATAAAAAAATAAAGGTCAATCCCAGACCCTTATTATTCCTGCTGCAAAGATACGATAATCTTTGGAAAAAAGCAGGAAAATAAGGGTCGGAGACAAAAAAAAAGTGACAGACCTTAAAAAAAAATCTTTTTCCAATGAAATTAAATATCAATATCTCGTATTTTGAGCAGTTACTTGATGTAACTTTTGTAGAAACCACACGCGGAAAATATCGCGCAAAAGAACATAGCAGTTATGCCATTTCTACGGCGAAGGACGGAACTTTATTGTTTTGTTCTTACAACGGCGATTATGGAGACAAGCATTTAAATGCTTATGGTCTCACTAAACGCATTTTCCCACACCTCACCCCTAAAGAAATTTGGGAAAAAATTGGGCAGAGGATTGAGCAAAAACTTGAGCAAGTTTCAAATATCGAACTTGCACAAACCACTATCGAAAAACAAACCACTAATATACCGACATCAAAGCCGATTTTTTTTCAAGAAGACGACAAAGCCTTGTCCGTTTTTCGTACATTCCATTATTTTCAGAAAAAAATAGGTATCAAATCTTTACAAGATTTGAAAGCGTACCCTATCAAGACCATCAAACAATACGGCAAAATCCGCGATGCCAGACTCAAAACGCCGCTTTTTGCGTATTGCGAAGGCGACAATATCAAGGTCAAAGACCCACAAAAAAAGATTTTCAAATCAAAGGTAGTGTTGAAAACGCCGATTCAAAATTATGTTTTTGGGTTTGACGTGCTGCAAAAAATCCCAAATGACGTTGCGAAAAAGATGTATGTGGTGATTACTGAGGGGGAAGATGACGCTTTCGCCATCAATTATCATTGTCAACAGGTGAAGGCAATTACTTTTGGCGGCGTGACAAATGCCCTTAATTCGTTTATTATCGAGCAATTGAGACATAAATTTGCAGGGGTTTTGATTGGGTTTGACAACGATGCCGCAGGTATCAAAAACGCCCCTATCCAAGCCGAAAAACATCAATTACCCTATTTTATTTGCCCAACTTTGATTGACAAAAATCAGCAAGCAGCCAAAGATTTTTGCGATTTATTAAAGGTGAACAAATTTAATAGCATTTATTTTGAAAATATCATTTTGGGCGAAATTGCCAAAACTCGGTTGGCACAACAAGACGCATTAAAAGAAAATGATATAAATTCAACTATTTTTAAAAACTTTCCATTATACATTTGTTCGCGTGAGGAGGCATTACAACTTGTCAAATATGATAATCATGCTGTTGTATTTTGCGAGACGAATTACCAAGATACCGCTCGAAAAATAGTAGATAGTAAGGATATACAAATATTTGATTATCAGGAGTTATACAAATTACGAGAAATGCCCTATCATATTTATTTTTTGGGCAGTCAACTATTGCAGCGCAATGCGTTTCAGAATGTATGGCAAAAACTTTTGGAGTTGTCGGCATATCATAAAGTTACGTTGTTTGCGGATACGGATACAAATTTGCCTGTTGTTTCAGAAAAATTTAATAGATTAAACTTTCAGACAGAATATAAGTTATTGATTGATAAAAATCACGATGCTGCTTTTTTAACGCTTGCGCAGGTGATGCCTGACGCGAAGTGTTTAGAATGTGGAAAATCTTTAATGAGTTTGATAGATACATCGCGTATAGTATGGAAGGCAGATTTAGGTTTTGCGGACAAAAAAGATACGTTATTAGTGTATGTGAATGAAGATTTGCATATTTTACCGAATGAATATCAAGGATATAAAGAAGTCATTTTTGTATGCAATGAACAGCGATACCCCTCAGTAATCACGATTAAACAAATAGTTGATGAGCAACGTCTTATCGCGGAGTCTATCATCAGGCGTTTAGAAAGCAATCCGCAGTATTATGTAGAGCGCGATATAATGGCAGGATTTAGTCATGCTTTAATCAAACCAATTTTTGATAAAGTTCAGAAAAGATGGATAGTTTCTGCAAGTGCTTTAAACGCATTAGCCTATCAGAAACAATGTAATATGTATGCAAAAGATTTTTTAACCTTGGCAAATGATACTGATGCTATCATCATTTCGTTTGACGAATTTATCGCTCCGTTTATGCCCGAATCCCAAACTGTTCAAGCACAAATTGAGGTGAACGCCCACACTATCAAGGCAAATGCTTTGACATTCAGAGAAGAAAAAAAACGCGACTTTAAGGCGTTAGCCCTTGAACTCAAACCCCATGCCACGACCCTCACCGATGCCTTAGGATATGCACATCAAACGACCGTTAAGTTGATAGACGAAAACGGCAATCAACAAGACATTAGCGAAAAGCGCGTTTTAAAAACAGGTGAAAAATTATTTGTCAATCGGCTGAAAACTATGTGTCAACACGTAGCTATTTCGATTGGTTTTGATTTAGTAGCCAATCATTTTCATAATTTCAATGTCGCTTTGCAACGAGCCAGAGTACAACAGGTGTTAGAGCGTCCGCCCGGAACGTGCGCTTATGCGGATAGGTTAAACGTTTTCGCGCATCAATTTACTACTTCGTGGCATCAAAAAGAGGACATAGCCGCCACTTTCATCACCTCCGACATAGGACACGCAGACGGTGACGCATGGAAGCAAGTAAAAAAAGCCTTCTTTATGAGGTCGAAAACCATGCGAATAAACGGCAAAGTAACGAGAGTGTATCAATTAGTTTTACTATCAGATTGAAAAAGTACATTGTTATACGCCCTAAAAATTAAATGGTAGTTTCGATTTAACGCAGCGTATAAAAGCCTCAACCTCCCAAAACTATTAACTTGCTTACCTTATAACAGTAAAAACTAACCATAACTTGTCAACTTATCCTATATGGGATTTGGTTTGACGAGATTTTTTTTTGCCTTATTGGAACGTAACGCTTGCTTTACCCATTCTTTGTGTAACAGACTGCCTTATTTTAAAAACTATTAATAGGAAATTTTGTTACACCCCGAATTTATGAAAATGAGCAGTTTAATGAGGCATAACACAGCTTGAATCTGTTGATTTTTTCATAAATTGTTAGATAACTCGTTAACTTTGTAGAATAATGATGCAATAATGCAATACTGAAAATTAAAAGACCTGCTTTGACAAGAATGTTAAAGCAGGTCTTTTAATTTTCAGTAATCTATGGAATGATAAATATATTATCCGATTAGAAAAAAACCAATATCTTTATTTAGTGACACGCTTTTTTTAGGATAATGTAACAAAGTTCAATTTGATGGGAGGAAAATGCCACTTTATCATACTAAACATGAAGTTTGCAAGAAAGCAATCATTTAATCAAAAAAGCATTGGTATATTTGCGAACAATTTAAATCTGTATAACTATAATATAGACTTTATTTACTATGTTTTTATAATTTATCAAAACTGCCTTATATTAAGACAATTACATTATATTTTTTAGATATACTATGTTAAACTTTTGACAATAATCTTTAGCAACAACTCTTTTTTTATAGAATAAAACATTAGACTACTTTATTATAATGCTTGTAATATAATATATTTTACATTGCATATTAACATTGGTTTGAGTGACAAAAACTGTTTTTAAACTATTTTTGTCACCTTTTTCAGATTAAAGGATAGCTTAAAGAGGTATAGCCCCAAAAAACATTTTTTTTAAAGAAGGTAAATTTTAGTGACCTTTTTTTAATAAACTTAGGGCAAAACTTGAAACAAGCATGATGTAACAGGCATAAAAATTATGCAACACGTAAAGTAATGATAGGGTGCTTTACGTGTTGTCATAGTCACTTATTCTCTTTCCTCATAGTATCGTGGTTCGATAAACTAAGTGTAGTTTTCCTAACACTATGTTAATATATAGTTTATTTTTAAAAACTACGTACAAAATAATACTTACAGACCAAAATTTATATTAAATTAAAAGTTTAGTTGTTTGCAGCTAAACTACTGAGGGGGTATAACAATTTGTTATGCCTTATCGTTGAATATAACGAATAAAAATATTTTATATATAATAAACAAAAATTAAATAATACTTTATGAAAAAATCAATTGTATCCATTCTACCTATTTTTTTACTATTAACATTCGCACACACACAATTATTAGCTCAAGTAGGCTTAGTTGATTTGCAGATGTGGAAAGACCGTTTGCAAATGAGCAAAAATGATAGCTTGCGGAGTCTTTGTTTTGTCCATATCGGTCAATTTTATCCTACTATTCCAGATAGTGCCTATTATTTTTTCGAGCGAGCAAAAGAAACAGCCAAAACAGTAAAAAGTCCGTTTCTTGACCTTTACATTGATGCTTATATTGCTCAATACGAATTAGAATTAAAGCCTTACAAATCGCTGAAAACCTATTTGCACGCCGAGCAAGTGATGCACAAAATGGAAGATGCCACCGAAAAATTTAAGTTTTATATCTACAAACACATTAGTTATTGCTACGATGCATTGAAACGAAAAAAAGACGCACAAAAATATGCAAAAAAGATGTTAAGTGTAAGTCATACGGATTTAGATTCTTTGGAAGCAAATATTCACATATTTGAAATGGCAGATACCTCGGATTATCCGCAATATATGGAATATTTTTATTCAGGCATGAAGGGAGTGAAGCCTTTAAACAGACCCGATGTAGAAGCGCAATTATTGTGTTTAGCAGGAAATTTATTATATAAAAATAATAAACTCAAAGAAGCAGAAACATTTATTAAACAAGCAATACAAATTTCAGAAGCAATACAAGATTCATTCTACGCATTATCTAATAAGGGTTTGTTAGGGGCTATATATACGAGAGATAAACAATATGATAAGGCGATACCCTTAATTTTCGAGGCGATAAAATATAATAAAATGGCGAGTAAAAACTCCTATCAAGAAAATTTGATGGATTTATCTACTTGTTATGCGGGTTTAAAAAATTATGAGAAAGCCTATTATTTTCAAGAAGAAGCTATAGCTATTGATAAAGAGTTGAAAGATATTGAAAATCGCAAAATGATTGGTGAATTGGAGGCGCAATACGAACTGAACGATAAACGAGAGCAGTTAGCCGCACAAGAACTTGCGAATAAACTCAAAGAGGAGCGTTTGCGGATAGAGCAGCAGCAAAAATATTTATTATTAGTGTTATTTATAATTTCATTAGGTTTATTTGTGTGGGCATTGTCGAGCTACCGCAGTCAACGGAGGTTAACTATTGATTTGCGCAAAGAAAAACAAAAAGTAGAAGAACAAGCTACTGCACTCAATAAGGTCAACTTGATGAAAGATAAACTATTTGCGATGATAGGGCATGACCTACGTAGCCCTATCAATAGTTTGGCGATGTTGGTCGGAGAATGGAAAGAAAACGGATTCAATACTACAAATAGTCATCAATATATAAATAAAATATACAATAAATTAGAGAATGTTCAGCTCATCATGAACAATTTATTAGAGTGGGCGACTTTGCATATTAAGGAGACGCAGCCTATTATTCAGCCGTTGAATATCGAATTTTTTATAAAAAATATGCTACGGCAATTTGATAATAACTTTGAAGAAAAAAGTTTAGTTGTTTTGAATAAGGTGGATTCCGTAGATATTTTAGCAGATGAGAGCCAATTACAAATAATTATTAGAAATATATTGAGCAATGCCATTAAATATTCTCATCAAGGGGGGTATATAAGCATCAATACGAGCAGAATTGAGGATAGTGTTTGTTTGTCCATACGCGATACGGGGGTGGGCATTTCGGAAGAAAAGCAACAATCTATCTTTGATTATCCAATACCGACCGTAGGCACAAAAGGAGAAAAGGGAACAGGCATCGGATTGAGTTTGTGTAAGGAGTTAGTTATAAAAAACAACGGTCACATAACGTTGAAAAGTAGCATTGATAAAGGTACGCAAATCAACATTATTTTACCTATAAGTGAAAAAGCACCCCCCTCAGTAGTAGGCGGTTTTTAGGTGCGAAGCCGTATAAATTTATAAGTTAGCATAGCTATTTATGGAATAGTGCATTTTGTCTTATAGGGCTGAACGTATCAACAAACCATGTTGTACTAATTTCACCTAAAAATTGAGGATAAAATAAACACTTTTACTTAAACTAACATATACACTAAAAATGAATTTCATTAGAAAAACCTCTCTATTTCTTTTGCTTTTATTGCAAATAGTTTACAACTCAAATGCACAACAAGATGTTTACGCCCTTTTGCAAAAAGTAGAAACTACTTCAAATGATAGCCTAAAAGTACACTATTTAGTAGATGTGGCAAAGGCGCAAAGAAATAAAGATAGTGTAAGTTTTTATTTTGATAAGGCTAAAAAACTTGCATTGCTATTAGGCAATACTTTTTTACAAGTATATGTAGATGAGCAGTTAGGATATGCGATAATAGTCGAAAATCCGCATCAAACGATAAGGCTATTCAAGAAATTAGAAGAGCGATTAGAAAAAGAGGAATACTTAAAAAGAAAGTTTGCTGCGGGCATTTGCCAAGCTCTATCTATTGCCTATCATAATATCAATAAAAAAAAGTTATCAAAAATATACGCCAATAAAATAATATACAACAGTAATACGCTGAAAGATAGCATTATGGGTATCGCAACAATTATTAATTGGTTAGATACCTTAGATTATGATTCTTGTCATTTTTATTTCAATTTGGGGTTGAAACTACTCAGCCGAGTAGAACCCCCGAAAGTAAAAGCAAGGTCTCAATGCGATTTACTTACTAATATGGGAGATTACTATATACGTACTAAAAAATTGAAAGAGGCAAAAACACTATATTTACAGGTGTTGGACGTGGCTCGTGCATATCAAATTAAGATTTTTGAAATGGGTGCTATTGCTTCTTTAGGGCAAATTGCCGCTCAACTCCAACAATATGAAGAAGCAATAAAGCATTTTGAACAGTCGCTTTCTTTTATGAAAGAAGTGAATAGAAGAATATATTTTGAGGAATTAGAGGAAGCAAGTGAATGTTATGCAAAACTTGATAATTATAAGAATGCCTACAAATATTTGGTAATGTCGAATGAAGTAAAAGCGGAGTTAGAAAATATTGAAAAGCAAAAAATGATTGAGCAATTAGAAGCCGAATATGAGTTAAATGACAAACATGAGCAATTAGTTGCGCAAGAACTTGCTAACAAATTAAAGGAAGAGCGTTTGAGAGTAGAGAAACGAGAGAAATATTTATTATTAGGTTTATTTATTATTTCATTAGGGTTGTTTGCGTGGGCGTTATTGAATTACAGAAATCAACGCAAGTTAGCAGTTGATTTGGGCAAAGAAAAACAAAAAGTAGAGGAGCAAGCCACCGAACTTAGCAGGGTAAACGTGATGAAAGATAAATTATTTGCCATGATAGGTCACGACCTACGCAGCCCTATCAATAGTTTAGTAATGTTGGTAGGAGATTGGAAAGGATACGGTATCAATACGGTTAATAGTTATAAATATATGGATAAAATATTGCATAAATTGGAGAATGTTCAATTGATATTAAATAATTTATTAGAGTGGGCAACGTTGCATATCAAGGAAATAGAGCCAAATATTCAAGTATTGAATATTGAATTTTTTATAAAAAATATGTTAAATCAATTTGATACAAGTTTTGAAGAAAAAAAAGTGGTAGTGTTAAATAAAGTAAATAATTTGGATATTTTAGCAGATGAAAGTCAATTACAAATAATTATTAGAAATATATTGAGTAATGCTATTAAATATTCACAAGAAAGTGGTTATATCAGCATCAGCACGAGTAAGACAGAAGATAATGTATGTTTGTCCATACGCGATACGGGAGTAGGCATTTCGGAAGAAAAGCAAAAATCCATTTTCGATTATCCAATACCGACCGTAGGCACAAAAGGAGAAAAGGGAACCGGCATCGGGTTGAGTTTGTGTCGAGAGTTAATTATCAAAAATAAAGGTCATATAGAATTAAAAAGTAGTGTTGATAAAGGTACGCAAGTAAATATTATTTTGCCACTTCATAAATAACAACATTTTTCCCCCCCTCAGTAAGCGAGTGGGGGATTATTTTTTTAGGCAATACTTAAAAATAGCTTTATACATTTTATCGAAAGAAGAATACATACTACTAAAACTCAAATTCGTATCAGGCTAATCCAATCTATTTTTACGTGGTATTTTATTTGGTATTAATATCATTGTTTATTGCATTTTTATATTCAATATAAAATATATTTATTTTTAGCAATTCATAAGATTTTTACCCCCCCTCAGTAAGCATTAAAAATTTAAACAACTCAAATACTGCCTTTCATTTGGTCAAGTCTTGACTGCC
>JACCEC013220011.1_pt1 | contig 11989 bp, 11 predicted proteins | sample 7450121 | NCBI WGS metagenome assembly JACCEC01 (sample SAMN15323455, study PRJNA562643) | freshwater metagenome | isolation source: river surface water | place: USA:Blue River Watershed | collected 2017-08-18 | reverse complement strand
GCATTCAGAACGTTGTGTTTAATTTTTCGCATCGAAAGAATGCGGCTCAATAATTCGGAAATTTCTACCGAGGTAGTACCCACCAAAACGGGGCGACCGGCTTCCACCAGTTTTACCACTTCGTCGACCACGGCGTTGTATTTCTCACGAGCCGTTTTGTACACCAAATCGTCCATGTCGTTTCGAGAAATGGCGCGATTGGTAGGAATGTTTACCACGTCGAGTTTGTAAATCTGCCAAAATTCTCCGGCTTCTGTTTCCGCTGTTCCGGTCATACCGGCCAACTTGTGGTACATGCGGAAATAGTTTTGAAGGGTAACGGTGGCGAACGTTTGGGTTGCAGCTTCAACCTTCACGCTTTCTTTGGCTTCGATGGCTTGGTGCAAACCATCGGAATATCGGCGACCATCCAAAACACGTCCGGTTTGCTCGTCAACGATTTTCACCTTGTTGTCTTCCACGATGTACTCCACATCTTTTTCGAACAAGGTGTAGGCCTTCAATAGTTGGTGAAGTACGTGAACGCGATCGGCCTTAACTCCGTAATCGGTTAGTAATTCATCCTTGGCATTGGCTTTTTCTTCAGCGGTGCCTTCCATTTTTTCGATGCGGGCAATTTCCAAACCGATGTTTGGAAGAACGAAAAGCGATCCGTCACCGGTGTAGGAAGCCATCAATTGAATTCCTTTTTCGGTGAGTTCTACGGAGTTGTGTTTTTCATCGATCACGAAGTACAATTCCGCATCTACCTTTTTCATTTCTTTCCCCTGATCCTGCATGTGAGTGGCTTCCACTTTTTGCAGAACCGTTTTAATGCCGGGCTCAGAAAGGAATTTGATCAAAGGTTTATTTTTAGGAAGAGCGCGGTAGGCACGCAACAAGGGCAAACCGAAATCTTTGTCTCCGGCGTCGTGGCCTTTTTTGGCTTCAGCCAATAAAGCCGTAACTTTATTGCGTTGCTCGCTCATCAATTTCTCCACGAAAGGTTTCAATTGAATGAAAGATTCCCCGTCTCCTCCTTTGGGAACCGGACCTGAAATAATCAAAGGCGTTCTTGCTTCATCGATCAAAACGCTATCCACCTCATCCACCATAGCAAAATGGTGTTTTCGCTGTACCAACTCATCGGGATGCGTGGCCATGTTATCGCGGAGATAATCGAAACCAAATTCGTTGTTGGTTCCGTAAACGATATCGGCCATGTAGGCTTGACTACGGCGGGCCGTATTGGGTTGGTGTTTATCGATGCAATCCACCGTTAAACCGTGAAATTGAAACAGCGGTGCGTTCCATTCTGAGTCACGACGGGCCAGGTAATCGTTCACGGTAACGAGGTGTACCCCTTGTCCGCTGAGGGCGTTGAGGTAAGCTGGAAGCGTAGAAACCAAGGTTTTTCCTTCCCCGGTGGCCATTTCTGCAATTTTTCCTAGGTGAAGAACCACCCCACCGATGAGCTGAACATCGTAGTGAACCATGTTCCAAACGACTTCATTTCCAGCGGCTAACCAAGTATTGCTCCACGATGCTTTTCCGTTTTCAATAGTTACATTCGAATGCGTTTGAGCATATTCGGTATCGTATTCGGTGGCTGAAACCACCAATTTTCCGTTTTCGGTGTAGCGACGGGCTGTTTCCTTTACCACGGCGAATGCTTTGGGAAGAATTTCAAGGAGTTTTTTCTCCAAGGCTTGGTCGCGTTCCTTCGCCAATGCGTCAATTTGGTCGAACAAGGCAATTTTTTCATCTTGCTGTTCTAAAGAAAGATGAAGAATTTCTTCCTTCAGTTTTGAAATCTTACCATCGATTTCGGCCAAAGCCGCTGAAATTTCCAGTTTGAAATGACGGGTTTGATGGCGAAGGTCATCGTCGGAAATAGAAGACAATTTGGCATATTCGGCCTTGATGGCTTCCACATAGGGCAACACTTCTTTGATATCGCGATCGCTCTTGGTACCGAAGATTTTCTTAATGGTAGAATTTACAAAAGAAAGCATAACGTTGTATTAGTCGCTGGTAAACAACAAAGATAAAGCCAAGTCGCCAAAGGCAGAACATTTGTCGCATGGAATTCTATCTTTGTCAGATGGAATCCATGAAAAGTTTAATTCGCGACGTGGCCGATTGGCCAAAACCCGGCGTAGGATTTAAAGATATTACGCCTATGCTGGCTTCTCCGCATTTTCCACGGGTGATTGATGCCTTGGAAAAGTTAACCGTTCGCCCCGATTTTTACGTGGGCATCGAGTCAAGAGGATTTTTATTCGCCTCTGCACTGGCTCAAAAAACAGGAGCTGGTTTGTTGTTATGTAGAAAAAAAGGAAAACTTCCCCCGCCAACGGTAGCTACTTCTTACAGTTTGGAATACGGGGAAGATATACTGGAGATGCAACCCGGAAACGGAACCGTGGTGATTGTGGATGATGTGTTCGCTACGGGCGGAACCATGCGCGCTGCCACCGAGTTGTGCGCCCAAGCCGGTTACACCGTGGTAGATCGATTGGTTTTGATCGATTTGTTGTTCTTGCACGAAGAAGTGGAAGTGAAGAGTTTGATCCAATATGCGGAATAAAATCCTGGTCGTGATGGCCTTACCCGAGGAAGGTGGAGCCAATGCACCCTTCCCCGTTGTGTACACCGGATGCGGAAAGGTCAACGCAGCCCTTCACCTTTCGCGCGCCATTCAACAATTTCAACCCGAATGGGTGATCAATTTCGGAAGCGCGGGCGGAGTAACGGTTCCCCAAGGATCTTGGGTAAATGTTACCCGGTTTCTTCAACACGATATGGATGCTACACCGCTCGGATTTGATCGATTCGCCACTCCGTTCGAGGAGGGGCCTTGGGTGTTGGATGTGCCGAATCGATTGCAGGAAGTGTGGGGAGATGGGAAATGTTGCGCCACCGGAGATCGATTTATGGAACATTCGGAAGGCGCAATTTGGGATGTGGTCGACATGGAGGCTTTCGCCTTGGCGAAGACGTGTGCCGCGTACGGTGTTGCGTTCAGTTGCGTAAAATACATCAGCGATGGCACCAACGAAAGCAGTTCGGCCGACTGGAACAAGGAGGCCGGAAGCGGTTGGGAGTTTTTTATCGAGCGAATGAAAAATTTAGGTTAATACGTCTTTTTTTCCTAAATATTCCTATCTTTCAAAAAAAAATACAATCATGAATTTCTTACCTTTATTATTGCTCGTTTTAGGCGTGTTAATTCTCGCTACCGGCTTAAAAACCGTTCAACAAGGAACCATTGCGGTGGTGACTTCCTTTGGAAAATACCGTCGAATTTTACGTCCGGGTTTAAACTTGGTCATTCCAGTGATCGAACAAATTTTCCGTCGTGTTTCCACTCAAAATCGTTCGGTGGAATTGGAGTTTCAGGCGGTAACTCAGGACCAGGCCAATGTGTATTTCAAGTCGATGTTGCTGTTTGCCGTGGTGGATGAACAGGAAGAAACGGTGAAGAAAGTTGCGTTTAAATTTATCGATGAGCGTTCATTGATGCAGGCATTGATTCGTACGGTAGAAGGGAACATTCGTTCATTTGTTGCAACGAAAAAACAAGCCGAAGTATTGTCGTTGAGACGGGAAATTGTGGAGCACGTGAAAGAGCAAATCGACGCGGTTTTGGACGAGTGGGGTTATCACTTGTTGGATTTGCAGATCAACGACATCACCTTTGATGAGGTGATTTTAAAGTCGATGAGTCAGGTAGTAGCCTCTAACAATTTGAAGGCCGCCGCGGAGAACGAGGGTCAGGCTTTGCTGATTACGAAAACGAAGGCGGCGGAAGCAGAGGGAAATGCGATCAAGATTGCTGCGGAGGCCGAGCGTGAGGCGGCCCAGTTGCGCGGACAAGGGGTTGCGTTGTTTCGGGAGGAAGTAGCGAAAGGGATGAACATGGCAGCCAAGGAATTGATGCAGGCGAATTTGGATACCAACATGATCATGTTCAGCATGTGGACGGAAGCGATCAAAAACTTCGCCGAGTACGGAAAAGGAAATGTCATTTTCTTGGATGGCTCGCCCGAAGGCATGAACCGCACCTTAGAACAAATGATGGGCATGGAGCAATTGAAGCGAAAGGACTAAAATTCCATCAGCCTTACCGCTTTCGACCAAAGGGAGAATAACATCAGTTAGTATAGTTTTTTAGGAAAAGTGGATTTCTTCGAAAAGTGTTTCAACTACTTTAATTTACATATTTTCGAGTTTTTCATCATGGAAGGTTTCACTAGAAGGGGGGGGCTGTAGAGAAATGTCGGGAGAATCAGGCTTCCCAACTTTTTCCCGTACCTTTACCGCATGCGGATTTACGGACTCCTCGGCACCCCTCTAACCCATTCTTTTTCCCCGGCTTACTTTAAGGATAAATTCCTGAAAGAAAACATCCTTGCCGATTACCGCCTCTTCGAAACCACCCACCCCAACCCGCAGCTTTTGTTTCAAGAACATCCCAACCTAGCAGGCATCAACGTAACCATTCCACACAAATCGGCCGTGATCCCGTTCTTGGACGAACTCGATCCCGTGGCCCAAAAAATTGGGGCCGTCAATACCATCAAAAAAATGCCAAACGGATCCCTCAAAGGATTCAATACCGATGCCTTCGGATTTGAAATCGCCTTTCGGAAGCACTGGCAACCCCATCAGAAAAATGCCCTCATCCTCGGAAACGGAGGCGCTGCCCTGGCGGTGAAATACGTCCTTAATTCCATGGACATTTCCATCTCCACCTGGACCCGAACAGAAATCGCCAACCCTCCCCTGCCCCTCCACGAGTTTTCCATCCTCATCCAAACCACCCCCGTTGGAACATTTCCCCACGAACAAGAATGCCTGCCGCTGCGATTCTCCGAAATTAAATCGGGAACAACGGTGATGGATTTGATCTATAATCCGGTAGAAACGGTATTTTTGCAACAATGCCGACTTCGTGGCGCGAACACACAAAATGGATGGTCCATGCTGGTGCAACAAGCCGAAGAAAGCTGGAGAATTTGGAATGGAATTTAAATTAGCAACCCCCTTTTCGCCTACGGGAGATCAACCCTCCGCCATCCGGCAGTTGGTGGAAGGCGTGAATCAGGGCGACCCCCATCAGGTACTTTTGGGCGTTACCGGATCGGGGAAAACCTTCACCATGGCCAACATCATCCAGCAAACCCAACGGCCCACCCTCATCCTCACCCACAACAAAACCCTGGTCGCTCAATTGTACGGCGAATTCACCCAGTTTTTCCCCGAAAACGCCGTCGAATACTTCGTTTCTTACTACGATTATTACCAACCCGAGGCCTATTTGCCCACGACCAATACCTACATTGAGAAGGACCTCGCCATCAACCAAGAAATTGAAAAACTGCGATTGAGAACCACGTCCTCCCTCATGAGTGGCCGCCGGGACGTGATCGTGGTTTCTTCGGTAAGCTGCATTTATGGTATGGGAAATCCCAAAGATTTCACCGAGAAAATCATGCGCATCAAGGTCGGCGATCGCATTTCTAGGCAGCAATTTCTTTATACGCTGGTGGACAATATGTACACCCGAACCACGGCCGACTTTTTGCGCGGCACTTTTCGGGTCAAAGGAGATCAGGTTGATGTTTTTCTGGCTTACGACGATTATGCACTACGTTTCACTTTTTTTGGAGATGAAATTGAAGAAATTGGCGTGATGGATCCGGAAACCGGACGCATTCGGGAACGGGTTCCCCAAGCAGCGGTGTTTCCGGCCAACATTTACGTTACCACCCGCGATTCCCTTCAAAAAGCGATGCTTCATATTCAAGATGATATGGTGAAGCAAGTGCAGTATTTTCAGGAAGTGGGAAAATTTCTCGAAGCGAAACGCTTGGAGGAACGGGTGAATTTTGATTTAGAAATGATGCGTGAACTCGGTTACTGCTCGGGAATCGAGAATTATTCGCGCTATATCGATGGTCGTGTTCCCGGCGATCGCCCTTTCTGCCTGCTCGATTATTTTCCGGAAGATTTCTTGCTTTTGGTAGACGAAAGCCACGTGACCATGCCTCAAATTCGAGCCATGTACGGAGGCGACCGTTCCCGAAAAACCAACCTGGTAGAATACGGATTCCGTTTACCATCGGCCTTGGATAATCGCCCGTTGAAATTCGAAGAATTTGAAACTCTCACCAATCAGGTGGTATATGTTTCGGCCACCCCAGCCGATTATGAATTGGAAAAAGCCGAAGGCGTTGTGGCCGAACAGGTCATTCGTCCAACCGGATTGCTCGACCCACCGATTGAAGTTCGTCCGGTAGCTTCTCAAGTGGATGATTTATTGATTGAAACCCAGAAGCGAATCGAGGCTGGCGAACGGGTTTTGGTGACCACACTCACCAAACGCATGGCCGAAGAACTGGCTCGCTACATGACCGATATTCACATCAAATGCCGGTACATCCACAGCGACGTAGAAACGTTGGAGCGCGTAGAAATCCTTCGCGATTTGCGTTTAGGCGTTTTTGATGTTTTGATTGGGGTGAATTTATTGAGGGAAGGATTGGATTTGCCTGAAGTTTCGCTCGTGGCGGTGTTGGATGCCGATAAAGAGGGATTTTTACGCAGCAGTCGTTCGCTGACGCAAACGGCGGGACGTGCGGCTAGAAATGCGAACGGATTGGTGATTTTCTACGCCGATAAAATTACCCGATCCATGCAACAAACGATGGACGAAACGTTGCGCCGAAGAGAAAAACAGATTGCCTACAACAGCGAACATGGAATTACGCCAAAAACGGTGTTGAAAACGAGAGAGGAAATTTTGAAGCAGGCGGGAGTTTTGGATATCAAAGGTTCTCAAGAGGTGGAGAAAGTGGAGAAGTACTACATGGAGCCCGACAAAATTTCCTTGGCCGCCGATCCGATCATCAAGGCGATGTCGGCCGAACAGCGCATGAAGGCGGCCGACGAGGCACGCAAAAAAATGGAGAAGGCCGCCAAAAACATGGATTTCATGGAAGCCGCCCGCTACCGCGACGAGTGGATGGCCTTGAAGGAGATGATTTAATCTACCCAATCGGCAACGAAAACGTTGGTATCCTTGGTGCCTTTGTTGTTGCGATTGGAGCTGAAAACAATTTTCTTCCCGTCGGGTGAAAACATCGGAAAAGAATCGAACACCCCATCGAAGGTGATTTGCTCAAGACCTGAACCGTCCACGTTGATTTTGTAAATATTGAAATTGAATCCGCGTTTGGATGCGTGGTTGGAGCTGAAGAGAATCGATTTTCCGTCGGGAGTGAAATAAGGCGCCCAATTCGCTTTCCCCAATTGCGTTACCTGCCGCAAGTTGCTCCCGTCAGCGTTGCAAACAAATATTTCCATTTGCGTTGGAGCAACCAACCCACGACTCAAATATCCTTTGTACTTCTCAACGTCTTCGGCCGATTTTGGGCGCGAAGCTCGAAAAACGATTTGCTTCCCATCTGGTGAGAAAAACGCGCCACCGTCGTAACCCAACTCAAACGTAATTTGCTTTATATCCGAACCGTCGATGTTGCACGTGTACAAATCCAAATCCCCGTTTCGGGTAGAAGTGAAAACAATTTTATCGCCTGTTGGACTCACGGTCGCCTCGGCATCGTACCCGTTGGAAGCAATGAAAACCTTTTGGTTCTCGCCTTTCAGATCGGAGGTGTAAATATCAAACTCGTTGTAAATGGGCCACAAATAAGGACCGTTTTTCTCCCGAGGAACGTCGGGCGGACACGTTTCCCCGGCCGCTTGGGTGGAGGCAAACAAAATGGAACGATCGCCGGGCAGGAAGTACGAACAGGTTGTACGCCCTTTTCCATTACTCACTGGATTGACCTTGAACTTTTTTCCCGGCTTCGCCGGCATCCAAAAGATTTGATCGCATTTGGCTCCAAATCCGGAATAATTGGACTGAAACGTTAAACTCTTTCCAGAAAACGACCAATAGGCCTCGGCATTATCCCCACCGAAGGTGAGCTGCTGAATGTTTTTCAAATGCTTCTCGGAAGGATAGCGAAGCGAATCATTCTTTTGAGCGGCGGCGGAAATTCCCATTCCCAACAGCACCACGAGCCAGGTCAATTTCATGGCCCAAAGGTAGAATTATTCAACCTCCGACGATGCCGCGAAAGAACCTTCTGACAATTTTGTGATTTTACTGCCCAAAACATAAACCGCCCCGAACGTGATGGGAATGGTGAACAGAAGTCCTACCCCCAGCGCTAAAAATCCGGCAATATTCAAAAAAATCAACAAAACAAGCACCCTAAAGAAAAGCGAAAAGTTCTTAAAGGCCCATTTTCTGCTGGTTTCCATGGCCTTCCAAGCACTTCCTTCACCCAAGGTTGCGAAGTAGTTTGCTAAAAAAAAGGCAACACCAAAAACGACTCCGTGAACCAGGATAACCAAATAACCCATCGCAAGTTTGCCTGGATCCAATGCCCCCTGATTGATTAAATTCTCTAAGGCGGATGGATCTTTTGAAATTTGTTCAAAATAGTCCCCATACATCAGCTTCAACACCAATTGCAAGGGAAGAATAACGATGATAAGCTGAAAGAAAAACACTCCAATCAACCGCAAAGATTTGGAATACCCTCCGAAGAAATTTGAAAACGTGTAGGCTTGATTTGTGCGAATGGCGTGATAAACCAAAAAGTAACCAGCGCTCAAAGGCACAATGGCTAAGGAAAAAAACCAAGAAAGGGAACCGGAGCCAAGCAAAGCAGAAATCAAATAGATCATCCCAAAAAGTAGGGAAAATGCTAAAAATTGACCAATATCGGTTTTAAACAGTTGATAGGATTCGGCAACGAGCGAGCGAGCTGAAAGCGAAATTCGTTGGGGAGCAATTGAATTTTGGGTGGGGTTCATGTTGTACCTTTGTTGCAAAAATAAGGAGAGAATCATGGAACTTTCATTGGAAGGAAAAGTTGCATTGGTCAATGGAGCCAGCGCAGGTTTAGGTTTAGCATCAGCCATCGAGCTGGCCCAATTGGGTGCGACCATCATCCTCATGGCTCGAAACGAGGAAAAGCTGCAAAAAGCCCTCGAACAGCTGCCCAAACCCCACTTTCAACATCACCGCATCGCCGTGGCCGACATGAGTCAGCTTGAAACGGTTTCCATCGCCGTGGAAAAAATTTTATCGGAACAACCCGTTCATATTTTGGTGAACAACACCGGTGGCCCCGCCGCCGGACCCGTGCATACCGCCGAACTTTCGGCCTTCGAATCGGCCTTCCGGCAGCACCTTCTGGGCAACCACCTATTAGCCACCTCGGTTTTGCCCGGAATGAAAGCCGCCGGTTACGGACGCATCATCAACATCATCTCCACTTCGGTGAAGGTGCCCTTGAAAGGACTCGGAGTAAGCAATACCATTCGAGGAGCCGTAGGAAATTGGTCGAAAACCCTTGCCACCGAAGTCGCAGCTTGGGGAATTACCGTGAACAATGTGCTTCCCGGTGCTACGGAAACGGAGCGATTGAGCAGCATCATCGACGGAAAAGCGGCAAGAACTGGAACTCAAGTGGACCATGTTCGTGACGAAATGATCGCCGAAATTCCGGCTGCACGTTTTGGAAAACCATTGGAGGTGGGTGCAGCCGTAGCCTTTTTGGCGTCGCCCGCTGCGGCCTACATCAATGGCATTAACGTTCCCGTTGACGGCGGAAGAACCCCATCGCTCTAATCATTTTGAAACTTATTTTCTAACCAAATCTTTTAGAAATTGTGAGTCAAACCATCGAAACCGATTTGTTGATCATTGGGGCAGGCCCCGTTGGTCTTTTCACCGTATTTGAAGCCGGATTGATCAAGCTTCGTTGCCACTTGATCGATTATCTTCCCCAACCGGGAGGGCAATGCACCGAAATTTATCCGAAAAAACCCATCTACGATATTCCTGGATTTCCTTCCGTTTTGGCCGGAGACCTCATCCACAATCTGATGGAGCAAATTGCTCCTTTCAAACCGGGGTTTACCTTGGGCGAACGAGCCGAAGAAATGCGTCAAACCGAAGACGGAAAATTCGAAATCATCACCACTTCCGGCACGATTCACCGAGCTCCTTGCGTGGCCATTGCTGCGGGATTGGGCGTTTTCGAACCCCGCAAGCCACCCATCGAGAACTTATCGAATTTCGAAAACAAAGGGGTGGATTACATCATCAAAGAACCCGAGAAATTTAGAAATCAACGCATCGTAGTAGCTGGCGGTGGCGATTCCGCCCTCGATTGGTCCATCATTCTGGCCGATATTGCCGCGGAAGTGGTCCTGGTGCATCGACGTTCTTCTTTCCGCGGCGCTCTTGATTCCGCCGAAAAGGTGACCGAATTGGCCCACGCCGGAAAAATCAAATTGGTGACCGAAGCCGAAGTAACCGGACTCCATGGCAACGGAAAACTAGAAGAAGTGGTCATCACCTTCAACAACGGCGAAACCACCACCCATCCCACCGATTATTACCTGCCATTGTTCGGATTATCACCCAAGCTCGGACCCATTGCCGATTGGGGATTGAACCTCGACAAAAACGGGATTGCCGTAGATACTTTTGATTACAGCACCAACATACCTGGAATTTACGCCATCGGCGACATCAACGAATACCCAGGAAAACTCAAACTCATCTTATGCGGTTTTCACGAAGGAACCTTGATGGTTCAAAGCGCCTTTAAACGCATCTATCCTGATGCTAAGCTTCAATTTAAATACACCACCGTCAACGGCGTAAACGGATTCTAATGGAAAATACGATTCAACTCACCGTTATTGATCGGGAAGGTGTTTCACACGAATTAGAAGCTCCTACCGACATGAACCTCAATTTGATGGAGGTTTGTAAAGGAAGTGGCCTTCCTGTAGAAGGAACATGCGGCGGCATGGCCCTTTGTGCCAGTTGCCACGTGTACGTTTTGAGCGATCACGATCTTCCCGAGCAAAGCGATGCTGAATTGGATATGCTGGATCAGGCCTTTTTTGTGAAAGACAACAGCCGTTTGGGATGTCAGTTGCGCATGAATGATTCTCTTCATGGTTTAATCGTAAAATTGGCCAAAGTATAATCCATGACGTATTCCTTGCTTATTGATCCGGTTGGTGCCCTCATGAAAGAGGTAGCAAGCTATATTGAAGATGCTCGAACTTCGTTTTCCGACGAGTTGGTTCGCGAAAAAAGCATCAACAGCTTAGTGAGTTATGTGGATGAAACGGCCGAAAAAATGCTGGTAGAAGGCCTTCGAGAAATTTTACCCGAAGCCGGATTTCTCACCGAAGAAGGAACCGCTAGCCGAAAAAATGAAATGTTGGTCTGGATCATCGATCCCTTGGATGGAACCACCAATTTCGTTCAGGGCATTCCATTCGTAGGAATCAATGTAGCGCTAATGGAAAAAGATGAGGTAGTGGCCGGTTGGATTGCCGATGTTTTCCATCATTCCATCTATCACGCCATCAAGGGAGAAGGAGCCTATAAAAATGGCCATCCCATTCAAATGAAAATCAAAAAAACGCTGAAAGATACCTTGATGGCGACCGGATTTCCGCACGTGGATTTCACCTATTTGGATTGGTATTTGCGGGTGATGGAAGCGATGATGCGCAGCAGCCGTGGATTGAGACGGATGGGCGCTGCCACCCTCGATTTGGCCTACACAGCTGAGGGGAAACTGGACGGTTTTTTTGAATTCAGCCTAAACCCGTGGGACGTCAGTGCTGGTGCTCTCTTGGTTCAAGAAGCCGGCGGAATCGTTACCGATTTTTCGGATGGAAATGACTGGCTCTTCGGAGGTGAAATTGCCGCTGGATGCCCCGAAATTCATCGTGAATTGTTGGATCTCATGACTTTGGCGAAAGGGGACTAACCGATTAATTCAAAATTTTTCGGCACTTCTTACAGAATTGCTTGGGTTCATTTTCAATGTTTACCCCTTTACCTTGGGCATCCTTCATCATGCAATGTGGGGTGGTGCAATGTTCCAATCCG
>JACCEC011533365.1_pt1 | contig 11990 bp, 14 predicted proteins | sample 7450121 | NCBI WGS metagenome assembly JACCEC01 (sample SAMN15323455, study PRJNA562643) | freshwater metagenome | isolation source: river surface water | place: USA:Blue River Watershed | collected 2017-08-18 | reverse complement strand
TGTGAATATAGAGGAATTATGATGTATATATAAATATTGCCTCATTTTAAATTTGATTTGATTTTGATATTGAATTGTAAATTGTTATAAAAAGAAGAAGAAGAAAAGAAAGATGTTATATCCGATCTTATTGATTCCGAGTATTGGTCTCTATTCGGCCTATATTTTGGGAAAGAGTGAATTTGAGAAGATTGAAAAGAAATATGCGTATCAAAGAAAGATGATACATGATTTCCAAAATTTGGCTATGTGTCAACATCAAACAATCCTTCCTGTAAAAGAAGAGCCATATGATTTTGATCCAAACACAATTCGACCCGAATGTGCCGATTTATATCAAATATATATACAATCCTCTTCATTGTATAAAAAGTATAAAAAAGATACATCCCGAGAAACTCCAAAGTATTTCGTTTAACGCTTACCACCACCCACAAATGTGCCTTGTGCGCCGTTATAATTACTAAATAGCCATGAATTCGTCCCGCAATTCACACCCGTGCCCGCTTCCGCATAATTGTTCACCCAGAAGTTCGGCTGTAATGGCAATGGCTCCGTCGATGAGCGCGTTCCCACACACACCTCATAATTGCGCTCTTTGCGATTTGCCGGGTTCGGTTGATAATAAATACCATCTTCATCCCATACATCGGATGGCGTTTTACAAGGATATTGACCCATATATTCGGGTTTGTCGGGGGTTTCGATCCAGCGATTTGCTTGACGCGCACATGGCTGAATCGGTTGTGGCTTATGCGATGGATGAAGATGCGTGTACTCCAATTTATTATCAATGATTCCGGCATCATCACCCACATCCATAATAAACTGTTTATCTTTTTGAATATGGGAATTGATTACCAAGGTACTATTTTCAAGATCCACGTTGTTCAAATACACATACTCCGCCTTTTCCACAGAATTGGGCTTTACGGATTTCGTCGATAAAACGATATTTCCGGTAGGGATCACTTCATGTGGAGCGGGAATCATCTGATCTTTACAAGGATAGCCGTTGTGATAAGTGGGGAAGATGTAGGGGGATGAGGAGATGTTGTAGGGCTTCATTTCACTACTCTTAACGAATTTAACAACATGAATATAAAACTTTAATTGGAAATAATGTTTTAATGACCATGCGAAGAGTTCAAATTTGTACTCTTTGTTGCCCTTTGCGTCGCACCAAACATGGACATCACCATAGTTGGACTTTTGGAATTGATACGAGCTCTTCTTATTTAATTGTGTGAGAACAAATTCGGAGATCTCATCCAATGTGCGGCGAAGGAGATCATCGGTGGTGGTTTGATTATAAAATGTATAATTACAAGGGGACTTTAAACGGATTGTCTTCTGATTCATCTTTAAAAGAAGATTCAATAACTCACGCTTTGCATAATTCGTTTCATCTTCAATCAAATAATTCGGTGTATAATGGGTTTCACTCATCTTCATCTCACTCATACTCTCCTTTTGAAAAGGCACTTCATTTGCATTTGAATGATCCGGTATGGTTAGAGTGGGAGTAGGGGCATCCTCTTTTGAACGTTTGTTTAACGCGTACAAAATAAGTAAAACCACAATCACGCATATAAAAATATATTCAAACATCTTTTATCCAATATACTATTATTATATTATCTTTTATTTTTACATAAAAATTGTTTATATAAAAATTGGTTTGCTTTATTTTTATTTTCAAATTGAATCAAACATAAGATATATTCACTTAAAGAATGACTTTCGCACATACTTCTTCCCTTCACTCTCCTTCTTCTCTTCAAAATCGAGCTCATAACAATCATCTCCAATCTTCTTCAAAAACTCAATCTTCGATAAGAGACCATTACTCTTTGAATACTTCAAAAACTTCTTCCGTTCAAAGAGCGGATCATTCAACATCTTCTCTATCTCTTCCATCTCACTTTGCGTGAGCAATATCGCCTTCTTCTTTATATAAAAACGAATATCCTTCATCAATTCGCGCACACTCATATCATTTAGATCCTTCACGGAAGATGAAGATGTTGTAGAATCGGTTCCAGTCGCGCCACCCATTTCAAAAATAGGGTCTTTTAAAATATTCACCTTCACACAATCTTCATCCTCTTCATACTCCATACGCTTCGCACTTCCCGGCTTCGTCTTATCATACTTTGCCTGCTTTTTTATATCCATGTGAAATGACTTGAAATCCTTACTACTCTTAAATTCCGTCTCCTCATAATTGACCGTTGTTTCCACCTTCGCATATAACGGTTCGACATAATGATACTTTTTATAATTCGCCTCCTTGATATTTCGCGTCTTCTCCATATATCCATGAATCAAAAAAGTATAATCCATCTTTCTCAATTTCAATCTCTACTCTTCTAATCTCCATTATCCTTTATAACAATTCACCAAAATCACTTTTTCAGATACATGATTATATATACACTATTTATCTATATTTGATATTTGATGATTGATATTTAATATTTAATATTTAATAATTTGATATTTGATGATTTGATATTTGATGATTTGATATTTAATGATTTATGTTGCTCTCACTTCGATCGGTTCTTCAAATGAGATTTGTTCATTTCCATGTGTAAAGATATACTTATTAACACATAAGTGTGATAATCCATTTAGTTTGATTTGGCAAAAATCATAATCCCACATCCCATTTTCCTCTATATCCATCGCGGATCCACACTTCCGTTTGCGATTTACATTTGCCGTACATCCTTCATACGTATATTCGCGTTTAGGCATCGTATACTTCATCACATGTAAACGAACTCGTCCGTCCAAAAGAAGAAGACTCTTCGATTCGCGCTTTATATACGATGGCGGTTCTTTATGCGGAGTGTGCGTCGGAAGTGTGATATATCCACTTACCCCATTCACATGCGTATAATACATGTACTTATTTGTACTCTTTCCAAGCGGCTCTACCAAATAATATAGATAAACATCGATCACATCAACGGGAACGATCGATTGCCCTATCTTCATTTCATTCAACTCATTGGATAATTCCGAAATGGTCGCATCATCCACCTTCGCCACCTTACGAACATACTTCCGTTTTGTTGCCATGTTTACTATTTTCTCTTTCTCTTTTGGATAGTGTGGCTGTATATGAAGATTGATGATCATTTTTTTTGATTACATATAAAGAATCTATTTTTCCTTTATATCAAAAAATGTAAAAATATATAATATATAATATGATGAAGTAAGATGATCATGACGACTCCCTGCTACTCTGCGCTCGATCTAGCAGAGTTGTATTAAGATTCGCAACACCATTTCCCAATTCGCACCGGCAAACGGGGCAATGTTTGCTCTCTTTGGTGAGCCATGGTTTCAAACATGCGTCATGAATGATATGTTTACATTTGGTGATCCGAACATTTTCGTTCTCTTGAAATGGTTCGCTACATATTACACACACTTGATCTCCGAAATCACCATATTGCTTCATTTCGATCGCTTCATACTCTTCTTCGGTGAGTGCGACTTTCACACGTTCATTCAAAAAAGATGTATTCAACGCATCGACCTCAGCATCTTCCACCGTTTCCGAAAACCACGGTACATCGAGATCGAGATCATCAAATATGGGTATTCCACTTTCACTCAATATTTGCGTAATCACACTCTCCTCTTCACCACCTGTTTGAAAGACAGATCGCAAAAAGTGATGTTCTTGTAAATGGATCTGCTCGGGTTGATATGGATCACGCATCATACCCAGTATTTGATGTTCGAAGTGCGTTAAATTCCGGTTTAATTGGCGATACTCATACGAAGCGTGTTGAAAAAGGCGGATGGGATGATCATTGAAAGGTATGCTGATATTTGGTTCATTCTGAATAAATGAAGAGGTCATGAAGATGCTCATCAACTCATTTCCGAAATTTGTTCCCAGCTCGAACGAGCCACTTTGCCCAAGTAGTGAAAAGTGCGGATTTCGCCGCACTCCAACTTCACGAATATAAATATGATCTATATGTGTTTCATCACCATCGTGAATCATATTCCCCCTTTCATCATAACAATCCACAATCACATTTTCAAGTGAGAGACCAAATAGATCACATGCTTTGCGCTTGATCGATGAGAGGCTTCGCTCTTCTTCGAGTGTGTTAAGATCGAAATCTTTCATTTGATGATTGTAATAAACATGCATTCTTCTTTTTATAACTTTTCTATTTTATATATACACGTTAAATATCCTTTATATTTGTGGTATATGATTTTTATGAGTTCTTTTTTTCTTTTTTTCTTTTTTTTTTCTTTTTTTCTTTTTTTTCTTTTTTTTCTTTTTTTAAATGAATGATAAGATCGTAAGATATATACAAGATAAGAGAACGTTCGTGAAGTTGTCGAATCCGCGAACCTCGCTCATTCGTTCCGAATGTGAAGGAGGAGATCCGCCTTACGCAAAGCACGACTTGGGGATGTTCGTGCGACGCCTCATACCGAGGAGCGGAGCATGTTCATCAGCCTCATCGGCAGCCTTAGCGACCTAAGCAGCAGCCTCATCGGCAGCCTTAGCCTCAGCAGCAGCCTCAGCGATGATCGTTTCATACTCCGATGGGTTCTGGTAAACACGCTTTAATAGATTGTTATTGCGCGGATCGTTCAGTTCGTACATCAGCTTCATGCCGGGATACCACTTGTCGATCGTGTTCAACATCTTAATCGCTTTCGCGATGAACTTTTTATTCTGAGTCATTTTCATCAACTCAAAAAGTTCATAGACGAACAAAGCAGTCTCGGTGATATCGTATTTCACACGTTCCTTTTCTATTCCATCAGAATCGAGATGTCTATTCTCCCATTTGATGTGGGTTGAAGTTGGACTTGTAATCATTAGATACCGTCCATACATCACCTCATAAATGATGCGAGCTTTTCTTGACACCGAATTACCCATTTTTGATTGAGTGGTTTCTTAATCTCTATCATACAGAAAATATGTTTAAATCATGTATACCTTCATTTTTTTATATCGTCCTCCTTCATATGTGAAAGGTTCGCGTTAGACTTTACGTTCTATATTAAATCAAATCTGTGAAATCATGACAAAAGACACACTCTTGATCCCTTTTGATCACATAATATGGGTTTACGCCATACTTAGAGGCCAAATTGTGCGGGTTTACGCACCCAAAATGCGCCGTGCTCATACAATCCATTTGCGCTTCGCCTTCCAAACAATCCTCACAATTCCCTCCACTAATCGATTTACGATAGCACTTTTTGGGATCTTTGTGGCACTTTTGACATGCTTTCAAATTCCGCTCTTGTTCATACATGATTTTACACTCCTTCTCCCCACACTTTTCATCGCAATCCGTACGGCGAACATCGCGATCGCGGATTTGTAATTTCGTAAGCTTACCGCGCTCCAAATTGCGCAATAAGAGATCTTTATATTGAACTGGATTCGAGACGTTCATGCTCTCTTCCTCTTGTTGCTGCGGATTTAGAAAGAATTCCGCGCTTCTACTTCGTAGATAAATACATACGATCAGTATGAGAAGATAGAAGATGAGGATCCATATATATAGATTACACATTTATATATATTACTACTTTGGGATATGATAAATTATGAAGATGGCGATGATTCATCGATATACGTACTTTCTATTTTGCGGAATTTATAAGGCACCGGTTTCGATATCGCATATGAGTACGCAAGGATCGCAAGAATGATCACAAAAATGAAGAAGATAAGTGTATAGATGCTCATTTGATTTATTTTGCGTATTACTATTATAATCAATGATTTAAAAAATAAGATACTTACTTATTGCGATTGTTGCGTTGGTTTTTACCGCAATAGTTTTTGTTAAAGTAGAAGTAGAGCCAGTAGAAAGGACCGATCATGAAAGCAATCACTAAACCGAGGATTTTCTCCGTTAAAGAACCCGAATAACCGAAGCAAACCAATGAGGCAATAAACGCAGCAATACCCAGAAGTACCCAAAGAATAAGGAAGATCACAAAAATCACACCACCCGCTGTAATCGCAGATCCTGCTTTCTTACCATCCTTCTTTTGATTCTCGGCATTCTCAATCAGCTCACCTGGGAATGAACCAACCATATCTTCTTTTTGAGCTTCCGTTTCCATGATTTGTTGTTGGATTTCGTCGAGTTCGAACATTCTTTTTTGTTTTTCTATATTATTCAAATATAAAAAATAAATGATCATATGATATCAATATCGATGACTTATACTCGTTTCATAAAGAATTGGGTGAAAATGTACTTTTTGAGCGCATACTCTTGATCCTCATTTAAATCCATATGTTCAATCAACTTATCTAACGGATAATCCATCAAACCCAGATTCTCCGGCACATATCCGAAAAGGTCATTCTCTTTCTCTTTCTCCGAAGATGGAGATGGAGATGGGGCAGAGTGGTTCAAAATATATCGGATGGCAATATTTGGATGCGCCATACTCCTTAAAATCTTACAATGTTTCGTATCATTGATAAGTTCATAATCCAAATACTCCAAAATACGATTGAAAATAAGCGGATCTTTATGTGTATAGAAATCGAGCTGATCCATATTTATCCGCTTACTCATCTTCATCGGCGATTTATATATATACAGATCTTGCGAATTCGCATAAAGAAGTGGACGATATGTCGGATCCTTAAAGATCATCTGATTTGTCCCCTTTTCCGATCGCGAAACTACATACACACGCTGATTTCCTATAAATGACGTTTCGATATGACGCATTAAACTTTCCGGTTGTAAATATACATCACTTCGCATCATATAAATAATATCTCCCATATACTCGGGTTTATTCATTTCATCAATGATATGCGCAAAATAAAAACCTCCATTTTGTGCGTTCATCTTAATAGTGATCTTTTGAAACCATTGATTCTCTCCATTATACTTTTGGAACTCTTCACGCAAAGAATCACCCAACTCTTCCGTATCCACATATACAAAAATATGAGTGAAGTAGGGACTCTTCGCATTCTCAATAATCGAGAAGAATTGAAGATCATTGGTATTCCCATCTTCATGGATTTTATAATAAGTACATAATATATGACGCGTACTCTCCATCTCTACCTTTTCACCATCAATACATATATTCATCTTGATTATTTCATTCTTCTTCTTCTTCTCCTCCTCTTTCTCTTCTTCCTCTTCTTCTTCTTTCTCTTCTTTCTCTTCTTGGATAGAAGGTGGAAAAGGTGGGGAAGGTGGAAGAACAGCTTCTTCTTTTTGTGGTAAAAGGCTCCATGGATTCATGCTATGTCGTTCAATTTGATTCATCTTCATTCGATGATAAAAGTTTTGATAAGTTGGGCTATTGGAATCCGCCAATTCACGGTAATAATCATAAAATTTATCATTCGCATAATCATGATTCTCCAACACAATGCTCTTCAATACACGGATAAGAGCACCATACTTGTCAATATTTTGATACAAGAAGAACTTCTTCCACTTATACAGATCTTCGATAATCGCCGTGAGCTCATCACATTTGCGCTTGATAAAGTAGAAGATACCGATCGCATGGATCATAATCGACGCATACGCGGGATCATCGCGTTTTAAAAGACGAACGCTTTGAAGATTTTGTACAGGTTGATCAAAACATACATATACACCCACATTTTGATCCTCACACTCTTTCAAAATGGTACGTATCCGGTCTCGTTGTGAATGCCAAATAATCGTATTCACATAAATCACAATATAAAAATCATGATTCATTCTTATTTGTAATCGTAATCTCTGATATCAACTCCCCAAATTACTCTTCTTTATATGAATGTTCTTTATATTCATATTTTTATATATAAAATGATGATATGTCATCTAATTCATCAGGTGAATATAGAGGAGTTTCACACATAAAGAAGTAGAGCAATACATACTTCTATAAAAATGGCATCTCAAACAAACAACAAGGCTACTGCTTATCAACAACTTGCTCAAATTGTCGACGACATTAAGCAAGAGAAGATCTCTGTGAAACAAGCAATTCAAAAGCTGAAAATCCGCGAAGGTCCCGTGCGCCCATATGCCAAAGTGAGCCGCAGTGGTGCTGTAGCTCTTTTCGGTATTTCAAAGGAGCCCATCGTTCTCTACGAATCACAATGGAATCGTCTTCAAAAGACGATTGAGAGCGGTTATCTCCGCAAGTACATGGAGTACAATAAGGATCGCATTAGCCATGGTCGTAAGAAGGAGGATGAAGAGGCGACTGGTGCGGGTGCGGGAGCAGGTGCTGATGAGGTGATCGCATCTTCGGTTCAAACCGAGGTCGTTGAGCCAAATACTTCTGCTTAAATGTGATATTCTTATTTCTTTTTGAATATTGATCATATATAAAGGATAGATTATATGATTTATATATATATTGTTAAATAAAAATGGAGTTTACCGCTCAATTTTTTGAGGAAGCTTCCACCGCATGGAGAGCAAATAAGATTTCTCTCGAAAATGGGATGTTCAAATATAAAAATATGAATGAAAGTGCCACATGTGGTAGGACTCCGTTTCAAGCGAACCTATCACATGCGATGGTCGTAGACCAGCCAAGTAGGACGCGAAGTGGAAAGAAGTTCAAAAAAGAGTGAAGAATAAGAATAAATATATTTCAAACATATAGATATATATATTTGAAAATGAAATTTCCGCTTTATTTAACAGCGCTCATCGCATTGAGTGCGATCTTCTTGATTGTGAGTTATCCAGTACTCCTTGCGGGTAATGCCGAGAAGCTATGGGGGCCGATACGCGGCAATCTGCGAACCCTTTATTACATTTCCATCTTTCTCGTGCTACTCGGATTCATCCCCTTCGCATATTACCTCTTAACATGTGGTGAATGGTCAAAGAGCGAGATTAATGCGATCTTTTATACGCTAATGGTACTTATTTTCGCGTCATGGTTATGGATCGTATTGGCCGTACTCTTTGCGACGAAGCCGAGCGATTTATTGAGGGTACTGATTGTGATCATTTTACTAATCGTTTCACTCTCGATACTCTATTTGATTTATATATTACGAAATCATTCACATTTTATCAAAAGTACTGGATTCTTAAAGACTCTGATTTATATCGGATTGATATATGGATTCTTCCATACATTCTTCATGGACTTCATCTTATGGGCTTATCTCGTTTTACGCAAATAATTGGATTCGTTTTTTGTTTTCACTTGGATTTATAAAGAATTTCTTTATAAAACATTTTTATTTTGTTTTTATTTTGTTTTTATTTTGTTTTTATTTTGTTTTTATTTTGTTTTTATGTTGAGATATAACGACACTAAGCATCTATCACTATTACTAAAAGTCCTCTGAAATTTCGAAATTCTCTTCATTCTTCGCCTTCACATACTCGCCCACACGCACTTCGAAGAAGTTCGATTTGGGACGGAGAGAAATGAGTTCCATCCACTCAAATGGATTCTCCGCATTTTCATACAGTTTAGAGTAGCCAAGCTGAACCATCAGACGATTTGCCACAAATTCGATATATTGACACATCGACGCCGCATTCATTCCCAAAAGATGAACCGGAATCGAATCACACACAAACTCCTTTTCGATCTTCACCGCTTCATCCATCATTTGATGAATCTGCTCTTCGGGAATGCGATGTTGAATCTTCGAATAAAGGAGTGTGGCAAATTCACAATGAAGTCCCTCATCCTTACTGATCAGCTCATTGCTAAACGTCAGACCCGGCATCTTTCCACGCTTCTTCATCCAATAAATCGCACAGAAAGAACCCGAGAAGAAGATACCCTCCACAATCGCAAAGGCCACCAAACGCGTCGCAAAAGATACCTCCTTATTCTCGATCCACCGTTGCGCCCAATGCGCCTTTTGCGCCACACACGGGATCGTTTGGATCGAATTGAGAATACGCGTCTTCTCTTCCGGGTCGCGCACATAGGTATCAATCAAAAGGGAGTACGTGAGCGAATGTACCGCCTCATTATAAATTTGATACGAGTAGAAGTTGCGCACCTCGGGGATCTCGATTTCACGCAAGAAACGTTGCGCCAAATTTTCCATCACAATTCCATCACTTCCCGCAAAGAAACCGATCACATTCTTGATAAAGTGGCGCTCATTCTCCGATAACATCTCCCAATCACTCATATCTTTCGCCAAATCGATCTCATCGGCACGCCAAAACGTTGACTCCGCCTTCTTATACATCTCAAAAATGTCATGATGGACAATCGGAAATAGAACATGACGCGACGCATTCTTGGCAAGCAACATCTCTCCCTCATCATACTCGCGACCATGAATGCTCATTTTTGACTTTTGATCAGATCAGGATTTGAATTCAAATTTGAAAGAGAAAATCTTCTTTTCTACTCTTTACTCTTATTTCTTTTCAACTCTTTATATCCATATATGGATTTATCTTTTTTATAAAAAATAAATACAAAAATAAAACAAACAAAAAATAGAATCATCATTCATGATGACGATAGATCAAACATATCACAAAAGTGAGATATATCTTCATTCAAAATATATTCCAAATTCTCATTAATCTTTTGATCCGGCCAATCCCACCACTTGATCCGCAAAAGTGCCGCAATCTGATCTTCGGAAAAGCGATATTTAATCACCCGCGCCGGATTACCACCCACCATTGCGTACGGTGGAACATCTTTCACAATATGCGAATTTGCCGCTATTACCGCTCCATCTCCAATCTTTACACCACTCATGATCGTTGTATGACTCCCAATCCAAACATCGGATCCAATATGTACATCTCCCTTTCCATAAGATCCATTCAAATTCAAATTGGAAGATATGCTAAGCGCATTTGGAAAGATATCATTCTTGATTAAACCAAACGGATAGGAACTTACATATTGCGTATAGTGATTCCCTCCCAAATAGATCTCAATATCATCCGCAATCGATGTGAAGTGGCCTATATACACTTTATAATGCGTCTTCATCTCACTCCATCGACGAAGACGAATATGCTCCACCCCATACGTATGACGACCTACAAACATTATTTTTTATTAAGGATTGAATAAAAAATGGCATATTTATATATTACTCAAAAAGTTCTCTATATTCAATTGAATAAGAAAATTTGTGAATAAAGAGTATATAACATCACAACTTTTTCTAAAATGGAAACACCAAATCGTCCGATCCGTTCTGTGATGCCCAATTCTCCCAATCGTAGCAGAGCTCCTGGCGCTGCTGGGAATGGTTTACGCATTGTTGGAAGACTGAATTTCGGGAATGAAACCGAAGAAGAGTCTCAAATTCCAAATCTTCCAAATCTTCCTCAAAACACAAGTCGCTATGTGCCCATCACGTCAAATACCCGTGCTATTTCTACTATGCCTAGAAGAGGTCTGGGTACAGGTATGATGTCGCCACCTCCACGCTCACAAGGTGGTGTCAAGAAAGTGAAAGCGAAGAGTACAAAGCCAAAAGCGAAGAGTACAAAGCCAAAAGCGAAGAGTACAAAGCCAAAGGCGAAATCGATCAAAAAATAAAAAGACGTTTCGCGATTCTATTACATGTGATGCTCAATGAACGAAGTGAATAGAGCCAAGATGGATAGTACTACTCTTTATTGATCCACTGTGGGTTGATGAAGATCCGTGCGCCATATTTGTTCTTCAACTGCTCATGAAAGGCAACATGTTCACATATTTCACCATATTGACACAATCCCATATATTTGATCTCACCCTTTCCTTCCATCAATTTCTTGATTTTATAGATCCCCGCACCACCAAATGCGGAGATCACTGGTATAAGGCCGCGCTGTAATGCGTAGGGCTTCTGATACTTTTCAATATGATTCTTATAGGAAATTTCATAGGGGATTTGTTTTGCTAAATCACACTTTACCTGAAACCAGCAATCATACTCGATGTATCCACGCTTTCGGAATGCCCATATATCATAATACTCCTTCGAT
>JACCEC011843240.1_pt1 | contig 11992 bp, 11 predicted proteins | sample 7450121 | NCBI WGS metagenome assembly JACCEC01 (sample SAMN15323455, study PRJNA562643) | freshwater metagenome | isolation source: river surface water | place: USA:Blue River Watershed | collected 2017-08-18 | reverse complement strand
TGTCACGATTGAACGCTGACCAAATCCATTTGCCTCAAACATAATTTACCTCTTAATAAATCGGGTTTAGGATCTAGGATGGAGGTCTGTTGACCATTAACCCCCATTTCTTCCTGATTTCTCTCGAAAGCCTTTGTTAAATTAAGTTAATCCTAAATTTGGGTTTGCAAACAATCTGGGCTAGTCTATAATAATAAGGGGTCACACCCCTCATGGGTTAAACCCATCTAGGAAGGACAACTGATTTTAGGAGCTCAATCGATTGATTCAGTTGTACTCCCCTAAAAGATAGCAGTTTGACACCCAAACGGTCGAATCCACCCTATCGTATCCCTTATTGGGTTGTGGGTCATGATGAAAAGCTTTATGATAGACGAAGACTTTCCGGCGGTTGATTGTATTCAATCCTTGAAGTTAAAAACTCCGATTGATGATGAATCTAATTCTGCTGAAATTATTGTTTATCCTCAACGGGAAAACTCAGATCCTCAACCAGAATTTGAAGTCAATCCTTCAACACCAATTCGATTAGCCTTAGAAGCCTTAAATTGTTTTGAAGTCGTTGAAAATCAATTTCAACACTGGGGAATTACCTTTGAGAATGCTATTGCATTACAACCTTCTAATCCCGCTTTTGTTTTAAAACCTGCCACAACCGTAATTATGGCAGCACCGAAAGGAGGAGTCTTAGAAATTAACTTTAAATATCCCGTGCAGAAAGTTTTTGGACTGATTACCAGTTCTCGTGCAACGGTTTTATCCGCTTATAATGGGGAAGGTCAAAAAGTAGCAGAAACCAGGATGAATGTTTCTCCTCATCTCAATTCTGATTCCCTTAATTTTCCCAATGCTCAATTAAAATTAAGCGGGTTAAATCTGCAAAAAATTATCTTTGAAACCTTTGATGGTCAATTGATTTTACATCATCTTCAGGTGGAATTCTAAATCGACCTTGGGTTAAATAAACGCTGTGATCCGGTTCCAAAATTTGTAATCCTTCTAATAACGCTTCACGAACGAGGGGTTCGTTTTCCTGGTATAACATGAGTTGAAAATACTCAACAAGGTGAGTTTTATCAAGTTCTTGAAAAGAGTGCAAAGGCGGTAAGGGTTCCCACCGTTTCGCCTCTAATAATAATTGAGGATTTCCTGAACGTTGAGGAGAAAATTTAAAGACATCCGTGAGTTGACGCACAGCAATCAAGCGTTTCAGAGGATTTTCTTGTGTTAAATCGCCTAACCATTGGTTCAGTTGAGATTTGGCGTTATTAGAGTTTTGTTGATACCATTGCCATAAAATTAAGCTTAAAATTCCTAAAATACCTAGATTTTGTCCAATCACACTAAAAGCCATTTCTGGACTTTCAGCACTAGCCCACAGGGATAAAGAAAGATAGAAGAAGATAGCGGAACTTACCCCACTGGCCATTGTCAACAACCACTGACGTTGAGAGGTTTCTAGTTGTCGATACCAATTCCAACCCTTCAGGTTAACAGGAAATTCCCCTAGACGGTAAACCCAAGCCATGACCCCCACAGCCAAAGCTGTTGAAACCAGTAGTTTACTATTCCACCAGCCCCAAATTCCCAACCCGATGAGAAGCAATAACCAGGTTTTCAAACGTTCAGACCGACGTCGGCGAAACGGTTTCCAAGGCTGAACCCAGCGAGAAGATTGAAACCGAGGTGTTAGAGAAAAATCCGAAGACGGAATGACAACTCCATGCCTGGAATATAATAACGTTTGAACTTGATGCAAGAAGTGTTGACTCTGGGTTAAGAGGCTAATCCGAATTAGCTGAAGATGATCAAGGGTTTTACTGACTTTATCCATTCTGAACATCCAAACCGAAGTATTGTATTGTGTGATCTCAAATTTGATCTAAAATTAGAGTGGTATTAACGATAGTTTATGTCATTCTGTCGCATCATTTCGGATTGATACAAGATCAACCTCGGTTAAGATAGGATGAGTCTTAATTTTAAAGGTTTCAATTAAGTTTTTCCAATCAAAACTTAATCCGAATCAACTTAACCCACTCAACCGCCTAACTCCAACTAGCAATAACACCTATGTCTAATGTACAAAACCAATTCACGGTTCACTTTTGGGGAGTAAGAGGGAGCATCGCGTGTCCGGGTTCTGAAACCGTGCGCTATGGGGGAAATACTCCCTGTATTGAAATGCGAGTGGGTTCGGAACGATTGATTTTTGATGGAGGTACGGGTTTACGAGTTCTCGGACAATCTCTCCTGGCTCAAATGCCAGTGACGGGTCATTTATTTTTTACTCATTATCATTGGGATCATATTCAAGGATTCCCTTTTTTTGTTCCCGCTTTTATTAAAATTAATACGTTTTATATTTATGGTACTATTGCCCCCGATGGTTCAACGGTGCAGCATCGTTTGAATGATCAAATGCTTCATCCTAATTTTCCGGTTCCGTTACAAATTATGGGAGCCGATTTAAAGTTTGTTGATATTACGGTGGGAAATCCAATTAAAATTGGCGATGAAATTGTTGTGGAAACAGCTTTATTGAACCATCCGGGTGAGGCGGTCGGGTATCGAGTTAACTGGCGCAATTATTCAGCGGCTTATGTTACGGATACAGAACATTTTCCTGATCATTTAGATGAAAATGTGTTATTTTTAGCTCGCAATGCGGATGTTTTAATTTACGATGCCACCTACACCGATGAAGAATATTATTCTGAAAAAAGTAGTAAAGTCGGTTGGGGACATTCCACTTGGCAAGAAGCTGTAAAAGTGGCAAAAGCGGCTAAGGTCAAGCGATTAGTCATTTTCCATCATGATCCGCTTCACAATGATGATTTTATGGATAAAATTGGTGAACAAGTCGCCGAACAGTTCCCTAATAGTTTAATCGCACGGGAAGGGTTATCGATTCAGTTAAGTACCCCCTTAAATCGGATTAATTCAGCCGAACAAGAAGCTGTCACCCGGAATTTGTAAGGTTTTAACAGATTTTCGGACAACGGCGATCGCAGAAATCCAAAATTATGTCAAAATGTAAAGCGTGTGGATAACATCATCGCTCGATACGGTATTAACGCCGACTGCCATTGCTCTGGGGAATTTTGATGGTTTACATCGTGGCCATCAACAGGTGATTCAGCCGATTTTAAAGCAGCTATCACCCCTAGTAGATTCCCGACAACGGACAGAGATGCTTTTAACGAACCCCGTCACCCTGTTGACGTGGGATAGAGGTTTATTGGAGAACCAAGTTGGAGAATCGCCACCCTTTTATAGTACCGTGGTGACGTTTCATCCTCACCCTCAAGAATTTTTTACGGGTCAGCCTAAAAAATTACTTACTCCCTTAGATGAAAAAGTTGAATGGTTAAAAATCATGGGGGTAGAACAGTTAGTTTTGTTACCCTTTGATGAACACATGGCGACCTTAACACCAAGGGACTTTGTTGAAAAAATTCTGATTCAAAAATTACAACCCTCTTGTATTAGTGTGGGATTTGATTTCCAGTTTGGAAAAAAACGAACGGGGACGGTTAAAGACTTAGAAAAAATTGCTGGACGTCACGGAATTAAAGTTAAAACTGTTCCTTTATTTTTATGTGAAAATGGTGAACGAATTAGCAGTTCAGAAATTCGCAATTCTTTAGAAAAGGGCGCAATTCGTCGGGCGAATCAATTATTAGGAAGATCCTATCATTTAGTGGGTTCAGTGGTTCACGGTCAACAGTTAGGGCGAACCATTGGATTTCCCACTGCTAATTTACACCTTCCCCCAGAAAAATTCCTCCCTCGGTATGGGGTTTATGCGGTTAAAGTCTCTGAAACTGGGATAAAATCCCATCCAGAAACAGGGAGTGATGCTAATTTAGATTTGGTGAATCATCCGGGGGTGATGAATATTGGCTGTCGTCCAACGGTTGCAGGTCAAACCGTTACTATTGAGGTTCATCTGTTAGATTGGTCAGGAGATTTATATGGTAAAACCTTAAAGGTTAGCTTAGAAGAATTCTTGCGACCGGAACAGAAATTCCCTTCTTTAGAGAGTCTCAAAACTCAAATTCAAGCCGACTGTTTACACGCAACCCAGGTGTTAACTGTTGAGTCGAGGAAATCATAAACCTCTGACTCCTGATGAACTAACAACTAACTTTTACACTGATAACTGTTAATATGAAAGAAAAAATTGAACGTCTAAAATACAATTTAAGCCAGACAATTGTAGGGAAAGAAGATGCCATTCGCTTAACGTTAGTGGCATTATTGGCTGGGGGTCATGCCTTATTAGAAGATGTACCAGGTGTGGGAAAAACCTTACTCGCAAAATCTCTCGCGCGTTCCATTGCGGGACAATTTCAACGCATTCAATGTACACCAGATTTATTACCGACAGATATCACTGGAACGAATATTTGGAACCCGCGTACCGGAGAATTTGAATTTCTTCCAGGGCCAATTTTTACGAATATTTTATTAACGGATGAAATTAACCGAGCGACGCCTCGAACTCAGTCGGCGTTATTAGAAGTCATGGAAGAACGACAAGTCACCGTTGATGGGGTGTCTCGCTTTGTTCCGAAACCGTTTTTTGTGATAGCGACTCAAAATCCCATTGAATATCACGGGACGTTTCCTTTACCGGAAGCGCAAATGGATCGATTTTTATTATCCTTAACCTTAGGATATCCCAGCGAAGCCGAAGAATTGCAAATGTTACAACGTTTATCCGATGGGATAACGGTTGATGAGTTAGAGCCTTGTATTTCTCAGGATGAAGTCTTAGCACTGCAACACTCGTGTCATCAAGTTAAAATGGAAACTTCGTTACAACAATATATTCTCAATTTAGTGAGAATAACCAGAGAATCGGAAGAAATCACATTAGGGGTGAGTCCTCGCGGGGCTATTGCTTTACATCGAGCGACTCAAGCCTTAGCCTTTTTATTAGGAAGAGATTATGGCATCCCCGATGATGTGAAATATCTCGCACCCCATGTTTTATCCCATCGTTTAATTCCAGCCGGAGGAAGACGGGCAAAAACGATTATTGAACAGTTATTAAGAACCGTTCCCATACCCTAAGTTGTGAGGCGTTCACGCCTATGAAAGGATGCGCTCAAGCGCAACAACCACAGAAGAGAGTTACTCCAATTTGATCAATGCAACCCCACCCTAAAATCTCTGCTTCTCTTTTAACTCTATTTATAACCACCTATTTATTTTCACTTATCGATGCCGGGAGTAGGTACGTCCAATGCGGCTGATCACCCGCGTTACCAATTCCTGATCCAGTATGGGTTTATTAATAAAATCATCGGCTCCCGCAGCAAAGGTGTTTTGCAAAGATTCGATATCTTGATGGGCGGTGAGTACCAAAATGGGTAAGTTTTCCCATTGGGAATCTTGTCGTACCATCTGACACAACTCTAAACCACTCACGATGGGCATTTCCAAATCGAGGATCACTAATTCTGGTTGAGTTTGGTTCAAGACTTCCCAAAATCGTTGGGGTTCTGTCAAGGTTGTAACGTTTAATCCCCAAGGACGAAGCAAGGTTGATAATTGAGCCAAGATAGTGAGATCGTCATCCACAACTAAGATTTTGGGTTCTACGGTTTGAGGTTGGGGTAAAACCCGCAGAAGGGAGCGAAAAATTTGTTCAGGGGTTGCGGGTTTGGGGAGAAATTGCTTGGCACCTAAACGAGAGACCGCTAAACGGTCGGCAAAGTTATCTCGTATCGTCAACACAATGATGGGAACCGAGGTTGTAGATGTGGATGTTATTGGGAAACATTGATCCTTGAGTTCTTGGAGTAAGGTTAATCCATCTTCTTCTGTTTTCGGAAAATTCAAATCTAGTAAAATGGCATCGGGCCTAGATACACGCAGATAAGATCGAGCGGCTTTGAGATCTGGGGCAATCTGCAAGGAAAGTCCCCAAGCTTTAGCTTCTGCTCTTAAGGGTTGTGTAAAAGATCGATCATCATCAATCACCAGCACCCGATACCTTGAAGTTGCAGGAAGGGGTGAAGAGGTAACGGTGGTAACGGTGATGGGGGGTTGGTTGAATTCCTGTCTTAAGGCGGTGACTTGTTCAGAAAACTGGGTGATTTCTGCTGAGGTTAGGGGGCAATCATGGCTGAGTAAATGTTCAATCATCCGGGCTAGGTTGGAGCCATTGGGATATCCAAAGGTTGCTAATGATCCGGCTAATTTATGGGCTTCTAGGGTAGCAGATTGTTTTAATTCTGGGTCTAATGTTCCTGTCAATAAGGAAATTTTTGCTTGTTCTAATATGGCTATTTGTTCACTAATCACGCCTCTAAAATTGTCCAATAATTTACTAATTTCAGCTTTAACTTTAAGGTGAGATTGTTCTTTAGAATTACCCTTTTGGGTTGAATTGGCAGGCTGGGGAGCAGGATTAAGTCGATATCCCATCCCATAAATTGTTTCAATCATTTCTTCAGTTAAGCCACCATTTTTGAGTTTTTTGCGTAAATCTTTAATATGAGTAATAATAGCCCGATCCGTTGGGGGATCATCAAATTCCCAAAGCCGATCCAGAATAGCACTGCGGCTAAAAATTCGTTCAGGATTTCGCAGGAATAATTCTAGTAAATTATATTCGGTTGCTGTCAAAGGAATAAGGGTTTGATTGACGCTGACTCGACCTGAATAGGAATCTAAACAAAGATTTCCCCAAGTTAATTGAGTTGATGGCTTCTGAGTCTGATATTGGGTCGCAACTGCGACAGAACGTCGTAATAATGTTCGTATTCTCGCTAACAATACTTCTGGGTTGCAAGGTTTGCTAATGTAGTCATCAGCACCCGCATCCAAGCCAGCTACAATATCGGCATCTGAATCTTTTGCTGTTAGAAGTAAAATCGGTTTATGGTAGTTTTGCGATCGCAATTGCCGACACAAACGAACCCCATCGAGTTTAGGAACGTTCACATCGAGTAAAATCAGGTCATATTCAACGGTTGTTGCTAAGTCTAGCCCTGTTTGTCCATCACTAGCGAGATCAATAGCATAGTGATTTCCCCTTAATTCCTGAGTTAAGGCGGTACTCAGCAAAGTATCATCTTCTACTAAGAGTATTTTGGGTTCGGGGTGACTCATGGCGATATTATTTTAATTTTTTTGATGAAAGCTTAGGTCTAAGGTAAACCCAAAATGATCAGAAAACACTAAAGCTGGTAGAGCAGTTGTAGTCAATTTCACCCCCTCAATCGTAAATACAGGCTACAAGTCAGAACCTCTTAACAAAAATACATTATCATATTTTGTGAAAACATTGTATAGCATTACGCAAAGCAGGAACAGGCAACAGAGGGGAAAAGGAAACAGGAATAATCAAGATAGCTGACCTTTGTATAAAATTTAACTAATGTTGCCAAATCCAATCAGAAATAGCTGAATTCTCTGACAACAGGGGTTCTTCCTCTGGAGATTGAAATAGAAGAGATTTTTGCCTAAAAGGATGATCAATTAACCGTCTTTTTACACGGCTTGGAATTCCATATCCATAAACAATATGACCTTGACCTGCTAAGACAATAATTTGAAAATTCGGGTTATTTTTAACAAAATTTGCGATCGCATCTGCCATGGTTTCATCCCATAAAATTTGAGCTTGAAAAAATCGCTCAAAATTCTCACTTTCACCGTGACTTTCTTGATGATAGTCTTGATAAATTTTAAATAACATTTCTCGATATTCGGAAGAATTGAGATCGATTTCTGTCAAAGGCGGAATATATTGTTGTTCAGATTGTGTTAAACTTTTTAATCCTTCTCGTGCGACCTTTCGGGTGATTTCTGTAGGAGTGTTCATGGCTAAAACTGGAATTTTATTAGCTTGAGCAAATCGTAAGATTTGAGCGTAATTTTCCCAAGGAAACCCCCAACGTTGATGATATTGACTTTGTTCTATTAATTGGGATTCTGTTATTTCTCCTTTTAAATATTGGTCTAAAACATTTTGATAGGGACGTTGAAACATCTCCATTGCGATCGCTATTTTAGGATTTTTTTGATATAAGGTCTGGATAATTTGCAATTGCGCTTGATGATCTTCAACGTTATTGTGAGTTTCTCCCAAATAAATTACGTTTGCTTGGGTCAATTCTTGCATCAAATTATTGGGATTCATTGAATTAACAACAACGGGAGCATTTGATAAAGGAACTGCCAACCCGGGTTGAGTGAAGGTTGGCAGACTAAGTAATAAGTAAATTCCCAAATAATAGGTTAAAACTGGTGTTAAGGAATAAATATTCATCTGCTATTTTTGACCCTAATTCAACATTTAAGTATTTAACTGAATGACTCTACAGCCTAAATGTCCACGTCCTGCACCGCCTTTGAATTCTGTTATTATGATCAGAATTTTTGGTTTTTACTCTCGACTGAGGATATGATCTTGATGAACCCCTCCAGACCGAAAAACTCGACCAATAACATCTTCAATGGGAGGATCAGTAACGGTTAAATCAAGGACATTAAATTCTGCTAATATTTTAGCAACGGTTGTGGTTAAAGTATCCCGTTCTACTAATAATCGTACTACTTGACCTTCCATTGATTCTATATCGCCATAAGTTAATAATTTCTGACGACAACCTTCTAACATTTCTCCTGAACAATGTTCTAATTCAATTTTTACTTCTCGATAGGGTGCAAATCGTTCTAATAACCCTTCTAAACTGCCATCATAAATTAATAATCCTTGATGAATTAAAATCACCCGTTTACAGAGTGCCGTAATATCGGCCATGTAATGACTTGTTAACAATACTGTTGCTTGATAACGGCGGTTATATTCAGCTAAAAATTCCCGTACATTAACTTGAGCATTAACATCTAATCCTAACGTGGGTTCATCTAAGAATAACACTTGGGGACGATGTAATAAAGCTGCCATTAATTCAGCTTTCATGCGTTCTCCTAAAGATAGTTTTCGCACAGGTTGTTTTAATTTTCCTTCTAAGGATAACATTTCGGTTAATTCCCCGACCCGTTGGCGATATTCTGCATCCGATATTCCATAAATGGCTGCATTAATTTTCAAAGAATCTAAGACAGGTAAATCCCAAATTAATTGTTGTTTTTGTCCCATCACTAGCGTAATTCTTTGTAAAAACTTAGACTGACGTTTAAAGGGGATATGATGAGCAACTTCGACAAATCCACTAGAGGGATAAATTAACCCAGTTAACATTTTTAACGTGGTGGTTTTCCCGGCTCCATTTGCCCCTAAAAACCCAACTACTTCTCCAGATTCAATTTTAAAAGAAACGCCTTGAACTGCCTGTATATTTCGATAATTACGTTTAAAGAAATGACGAATTGTTCCTTGAAATCCCGGTTCTTTAATCGCAACCGGATAAAATTTACTTAACTGTTCAGCAATAATAATTGACATAGGTTGATTTAAAAGTTTCTGCTTAGACATCAGAAACCGGGTTTCTGTCGTAATCTTTTGTTGTTGAGTCCAGATTGTTTGAGAAACCCGGTTTCTCGGAGTCAGAAACCGAGTTTCTGTCGTAATCTTTTGTTGTTGAGTCCAGATAGTTTGACAAACCCGATTTCTTGTTAGAAAATTCTAGGGTGCGCCAACAATTAGTGTAACGCACCCTAGATAATAATTGCAGCCTAATTTAAGCCTAATCAATTAATTAAAGACATTTTCTGAACTAGAGGAGGGATCACTTCCTCCTTTGACTCTGGCTTTGGCTTTAGCTGCACTGCGTTTGAGGGCTTGGAGTCGGGCTTCATAACGCGCTTTTTGACGTTTTTTCGGCGTTTGATCCACTAAAGTTTTTAACGCACTTCCTAAACTTTTGTAAGCATTAGGTAAGGTATAACCGAAACGGGTGGCTAGAGAAATAGCTTTTTCATCGGCGTCTAATGATTCCTGTAGCGTGCGTTCTCCGTTATTTTTCTGATAAAGACGATAGCCGGAAACGCCACATAATGCCAAGGCTAATAATAATAGCAGTCCGTCCTGTACCCACAGTTCTCCGACGGCGCCCCCTAAACCAATAGCTAAGGCTGCCATTTCCCAACCATCTCTGGGAATGGTATCATTTTGAATCCGGGCGACTTCATGCCAAAATAGCAAATTGCGCTGATCCATTGCCAACTGTTCCCAACGAACCAAGTCAATTTGAATTTCAACTTGATCCTTGCCAATTTCTTCGCAACGGATGAGAGCGGGGTTGACTTCGACGGTTTTCTCCACCGTTACCCAACTCTGCAACTCAGGGGGAAGTAAGCCTTTTAGTCGCCGGAGTTCGCTCATTTCGGATCTGGCAGTGGAGGTTGCATAGGATGTCATAGTTTCCGGCTCACGAAATTTCCAAAAACAACGGGTTGTATTTGATCATATTGTATCGTAATTGGTTTGCAACTATCTGGAGACAGTTAACGGTTAACCATTAACCGTGTTTAAAAACTGTCGGACGTTTTGTAAATAGGTTTCGGGATCTTCTAACATGGGAAAATGGGCGGTATCTTTGAGAATGGCTAACTGAACTTTAGGGTTTAAAGCGGCAGCTTGTCGTCCCATTTCTGCGGGAATAATTTGATCATGTTCTCCCGCTATTAATAAGGTGGAAACGGTTAATTTTTTGAATTCTTCGGGTAGCCATTCTGTTGCTTCTTTACAAACTGAGGTTAAAACGGTTCCATAGGCGGCATCAAAATCAGCTAATAAGAAATCTTCTAAAAAAGCTTGACTTAAAGGCCGGGGAATGGGACGGTGAAGAAATCGAGCCATAAACATTTTATCAACCCCTGGAATTAAGGTTAACCATTTGGGGCGAAACATGACGACATAACGGCTAAATTTATGAAAGGCATTAAAGGTTTTTTCGTCATATTCAAAAATACCGCTACAGGTTAAAATTGCTTTTTTGACTCGTTCAGGATATCGATTTAAAAATAAGATGGCGATGGAGCCTCCCATCGAGTGAGCATTGAGATAAATTTGATCTAAATTTAATTGATCTAATAAGGTACATAAATCTTCTGCATATTCAATTAATTCATAGCGTTCTGATGCGCCTGTATCGGTAACGGCTAGGGGTAAATTTGACCGTCCAAACCCCCGTAAATCATAAATTAAACAATCAAAGTCTTCGGATAAGGCTTGGGCGGTGGTTTCCCAATAGCGTCCCGAACCGCCCCAACCATGAATAAACACCATCACGGGTTTTGTTCCGGGTTTAGAATTACCTGTTGTTACCCACTCGCAGTAATGCTCGACACCATTAACAGAAATTAAGGTTTTATTTAGATTTGTGGCTACAGTCATTTTCCTAAAAATTAAATCAATCAGTTTGATTTTAAAATATTTTGAATAAAGGTTGCGGCGGTTGTTGGTGTTGCTGTTTTAAGTCCCGTTGCTGTTTCATGGTTCCACCATCCTTTTGTGGTTTGGGGCGATCGCCATAAGTCTAAATGTTCAACGGCAGGTTCAGCATAAAAACTTTCGTTTCCTCCTCCTAATAAAGCTGAACTCCAATGGGTAAAATAATCATGACTCATCCGATAAATGGGGAAATTTCTGACCAATGGAACCCCCCAACCATCAATAGCAATAAAGGCTTTAATCTTACCCCCCAACTGTTGCCAAGCCAAAGCTGCCCCAATTGCTCCCACAACTCCCGCACTAAAACTAATAATTATTATAGCAGATTTAGGGTTATTTTTTTGAATAAAATTATAAATATCCAAACTTGAATAAGCGGGATATTTCTGAGTTGGAAAAATCAATAATTCTCCTAATTGTTGCTGCTCTCTCCAATTTTCTACAATTCCATTTAAAAAACATTCTGTTAATTCAATTTCATGAATACCCGGACAAATTAATAACATTTGTTAACAGTTAACAGTTGACAGTTGACAGTTGACAGCAAGCGAGATTAGCCACAGAACTCCTCTCCTCCCCTCCCCTCCCCTCTCCTCTCCTCCCCCTGCT
>JACCEC011932031.1_pt1 | contig 11993 bp, 10 predicted proteins | sample 7450121 | NCBI WGS metagenome assembly JACCEC01 (sample SAMN15323455, study PRJNA562643) | freshwater metagenome | isolation source: river surface water | place: USA:Blue River Watershed | collected 2017-08-18 | reverse complement strand
AAGCCGGGTGCGTCAACCGGGAAAGGCTCATCCGGAGCCGGCAAGCACCGTGTGCAGCTGCTGGGCTCCGGCTCCATCCTGCGTGAATCAATTGCCGCGCAGACGCTGCTGGCCACCGACTGGGGCATCCAGGCCGATGTCTGGAGTTGCCCGAGCTTCAATGAGCTGGCCCGAGACGGTCAGGCCGCCGAGCGCCACAACCTGCTGCATCCGACCGAGCAGCCGAAGATCTCGTTTGTGGAGCAGCAGCTGGGAGCGAGTTCCGGACCGGTCATCGCCTCGACCGATTACATGAAGAACTATGCCGAGCAGATTCGACCCTTCATCCCCAAGGGCCGCAGTTACAAGGTTCTGGGCACCGACGGTTTTGGCCGCTCGGATTTCCGCGGCAAGCTGCGAGAGCATTTCGAGATCAACCGACACTACATCGTGCTGGCCGCGCTCAAGTCGCTCGCTGATGAGGGCGCGTTGCCGGCCGCCAAGGTGGCCGAGGCAATCAAGAAATACGGCATCAAAGCGGACAAAGTGAATCCACTCTACGCCTGAGCGGAAAACGGGATTCACTTTACAGCAAAGACCCTATCGCGCAGCGATGAGGTGTCGAAGCCGCAAGGTCTGTCCCACCAACCTAACAAGTGAGACAAAACATGGCATTGGTAGAAATCAAGGTCCCGGACATCGGGGATTTCGATGAGGTGGCAGTGATCGAGCTGCTGGTCAAGCCCGGCGACACGGTCAAGGCCGAGCAGTCGCTGATCACGGTCGAGTCCGACAAGGCGTCTATGGAAATTCCGTCCTCGCATGCCGGCGTGGTCAAGGAACTTCGGGTCCAGCTCGGTGACAAGGTCAAGGAAGGCTCGGTGGTGCTGATGCTTGAGGCCGCAGGTGCCGGGGCAGATGCGGTTGCTGCACCCGCGCCTGCTGCTGTGCCAGCGGCAGCCGCCCCGGCGGCTGCCGCCGCCGAAGCCCCCCCGTCCGCTGGTCCGGTACAGGTGTTCGTGCCCGACATCGGTGACTTCAAGGATGTCGCTGTCATTGAGGTCTTCGTCAAGCCGGGTGACACCATCAAGCTCGAACAGAGCCTGATCACCGTCGAATCCGACAAGGCATCGATGGAAATCCCGTCCAGTGCCGCAGGCGTGCTCAAGGAGCTCAAGGTCAAGGTTGGCGATACCGTCAATATCGGTGACTTGCTGGCCATTCTGGAAGGCACAACAGCCTTGCCTGCAGTGGCTGCCACGCCTGCAGTGTCGCTGCCCCCCCCGGCGGCAGCCCCCGTGGCCGTGCTGTCTCCGCTCTCGGCCGCTGTTGTGGCTGCGAGTGCCACGCCGTCCCACAACCCCACCGCCTCGCCCACACTTGGCTTGCCGCACGCATCCCCTTCGGTGCGCAAATTCGCCCGCGAACTTGGCGTTCCGCTCGACGAGATCAAGGGCTCGGGCCAGAAGGGCCGGATCACGACCGAAGACATCCAGAAGTTCACCCAGTCGGTCATGAGTGGCGCCACCCAGACCAGGGCCCAGGCTGCCAAGGCGCCGGCCGCTGGCTCCGGGGTTGGCCTGGATCTGCTGCCCTGGCCCAAGGTCGACTTTGCCAAGTTCGGTCCGATCGAGCGCAAGGAGATGTCGCGGATCAAGAAGATCAGTGGCGCCAACCTGACGCGCAACGCCATCATGATTCCGGCCGTCACCAACCACGACGACGCTGACATCACCGATCTCGAGGCTTTCCGTGTGGCCACCAACAAGGAAAACGAGAAATCAGGCATCAAGGTCACCATGCTGGCCTTCCTGATCAAGGCCTGTGTGGCCGCGCTCAAGAAATTTCCCGAGTTCAACAGCTCGCTGGATGGCGATGCCCTCATTTACAAGCAGTACTGGCACATCGGCTTTGCGGCCGACACGCCCAATGGCCTGGTGGTGCCGGTGATCAAGGATGCCGACAAGAAAGGCGTACTGCAGATCAGCCAGGAAATGTCCGAGCTGGCCAAAAAGGCACGTGATGGCAAGCTTGGCCCGGCTGACATGTCCGGGGCAACCTTCACCATCTCCAGCCTGGGGGGCATTGGCGGGCGTTATTTCACGCCCATCATCAATGCCCCCGAAGTCGCCATCCTCGGCGTCTGCAAGAGCCAGATGGAGCCGGTCTGGGACGGCAAGCAGTTCGTGCCACGCCTGATGCTGCCGCTGTCGTTGACCTGGGACCACCGGGTGATTGATGGTGCAGCGGCGGCCCGTTTCAACGCCTACCTGGGCCAGATTCTTGGCGACTTCCGTCGCGTGTTGCTGTAAGGAGCTTGTGATGGCATTGGTCGATATCAAGGTTCCTGACATCGGTGATTTCGATGAAGTCGCGGTCATCGAGTTGTTGGTCAAGCCGGGTGACACCGTCAAGGCCGAGCAGAGTCTGATCACGGTCGAGTCCGACAAGGCCTCGATGGAGATCCCATCGTCTCATGCCGGTGTGGTCAAAGCGCTCAAGGTCAAGCTCGGTGACAAGGTCAGCGAAGGCTCGGTGGTGCTGGTACTCGAGGCGGCTGAAGTCGCAGCTGCATCGCCTGCAGCCAGCGCACCAATGGCACCACCTGTTGCTGCGACAGTGGCGCCAGTGGTTCTGCCGGTCGCGGCCAGCTTTGGCGGCGCTGCAGACATCGAATGCGATCTGCTCGTGCTTGGCGCAGGGCCAGGCGGCTATTCAGCGGCCTTCCGCGCGGCCGATCTGGGCCTGAAGGTGGTGGTCGTCGAGCGCTATGCGACCTTGGGTGGCGTCTGCCTGAACGTGGGTTGCATCCCTTCCAAGGCGCTACTGCATGTGGCTGCGGTCATGGACGAAGTCAGCCACATGGCCGATCTGGGGGTGGACTTCGGTAAGCCCGAGCTCAACATCGACAAGCTGCGCGGCCACAAGGACAAGGTGATCGGCAAGTTGACCGGCGGCCTGGCGGCCATGGCCAAGATGCGCAAGGTCACGACTGTGCGTGGATACGGCGCCTTCGTTGGTCCCCAGCATGTCGAGGTGGAGGAGACAACCGGTACCGGGCAGGACAAGACCGGCACAAAAAAGGTTGTGGCCTTCAAGAAATGCATCATCGCTGCAGGCTCCCAGGCGGTACGCCTGCCGTTCATGCCAGACGACCCGCGCGTGGTGGACTCCACCGGTGCGCTGGCACTGCAGTCAGTCCCCAAGAAAATGCTGATCGTCGGTGGCGGCATCATCGGCCTTGAAATGGGCACCGTCTACAGCACCTTGGGCGCGCGCCTGGATGTGGTGGAAATGATGGATGGCCTGATGCAGGGGGCCGACCGTGACCTGGTCAAGGTCTGGGAGAAGATGAACAAGCACCGCTTTGACAACATCATGCTCAAGACCAAGACCGTGGGTGCGCAAGCCACCCCGGAAGGCATCAAGGTGCAGTTCGAAGGTCTGGATGGCAGCAAGAGCGAAGGGGTCTACGATCTGGTACTCCAGGCCGTGGGCCGCACGCCCAATGGCAAGAAGATCGCTGCCGACAAGGCCGGTGTGGCCGTGACCGACCGGGGCTTCATCCATGTCGACATCCAGATGCGCACCAATGTGCCGCACATCTTTGCCATCGGTGACATCGTGGGCCAGCCCATGCTGGCGCACAAGGCGGTGCACGAAGCCCATGTGGCGGCCGAAGTGATCGCCGGAGAACTGCAGGGCAACAAGGAACTGGCTGCCGCTGCATTCAATGCCCGCGTGATCCCGAGCGTGGCCTATACCGATCCCGAAGTGGCCTGGGTGGGCCTGACCGAGGAGCAGGCCAAGGCCCAGGGTATTCGGGTCAGGAAAGGACTGTTCCCCTGGACTGCATCGGGTCGGGCGATTGCCAATGGCCGCGACGAGGGCTTCACCAAGCTGCTGTTCGATGATTCGCCCGAAGCCCATGGCCACGGCAAGATCCTCGGCGGTGGCATGGTGGGCACCCACGCCGGCGACATGATCGGCGAGATTGCGCTCGCCATCGAAATGGGCGCCGACGCAGTGGACATCGGCAAGACCATTCACCCGCACCCCACGCTGGGCGAAAGCATCGGCATGGCGGCGGAAGTGGCGCACGGCTCGTGCACCGATCTGCCGCCGGCAAAGAAATAATCTTTTTGTCCTCGAGACCAAGCCGTCAGTCCGCAAGGACAGGCGGCTTTCTATTTTGTGGCAGTTGAAAACTGCCGGTCGGCTGTCCTGCCGGGCCAAGCTTGTGGGAAAGACTCACGCGCCTGGCTGCAGGGTCGGTGGTCCCGGACGAAACCAGTACAGAGACAGGGCCAGTGCCAACAGCATCAGTGTGGTGGCGCCTGCAGCGAGCAGGGCGCTGATTTCCGTGTCTCGCCGTTCCAGAGAGAACTGGGAGGACAACTGGGTGTAGATCTTCTGCAGTTCCTGCGCGGTCGTGGCCTTGAAAAATTCGCCTTCGGTCGCCTCGGCCACGGCCTTGAGGGTGGTTTCGTCGACCTGGGTGAAGAAGGAGGCGCCTTCAAATCCAGGAATCACGCCATGCGGGGTGCCGAAGGCCACGGTGTAGACGCGCACACCCAACTGGGCCGCCAGCCTGGCCGCATCGAGCGGGTCGGGCCCCAGGGTTCGCCGGCCATCCGAGAGCAGCACAATGGCCCCACCGGTGTAGGAACCAGGCGGGACCGGTGCCAGCGCCTTAGGGGGTGGGGCGGTGCGCCGCTCCTCCAGACTTTGCACCTTGCGATCAGCGCCGCCGTACAGGGCGGATTCCAGCTGCACATCGGCCTCGGGGCGCAAGGTCGAGAGGGCCAGCAGCAGCCCGCTGCCCGTGGCGGTGCCGCGTTGGAGCTGGAAGCGGTCGATCGCGGCCAGCCATTCCTCTCGGCGGTCACTGACGTGTTGCACCACCTGAGCGGTGCCGGCAAATGACACGATGGCCACGCGGACATTGTCAGGCAATTCCTGCAGGAATTGTCGAGCGGCTTTCTGAGCGGCTTCGATGCGGTTGGGCTCCACATCGGTGGCCAGCATGCTGCGCGACACATCCATGGCCAGTACCAGGGTCATGTAGTCGGCGGGCAGGGTGATGCGTGCCATCGGTCGAGCCAGCGCCAGCAGCCCCAGGATCAGGGACAGCAGGACCAGGGCCGGCGGCAGGTGACGCCGCCAGACCGAGGCGCTGCCCAGGGCTGCCCGAACCAACCCCAGCGATGAAAACCGGAATACCTCGCGGCGCCGTCTGCGCAGCAGCCACAGGTAACAGCCCAGGAGCAGGGGGGCGAGCCCCATGGCCCAGAGCCATTCGGGTTGCAGGAAATGCATTGTCCACGACAGGGTTGTTGGGATCGCACCCAATTTACCATCGAAGCCTGTGTTATGGTGAATCCATGAAGCGCGCCGTGGTGTACAGCAAACGCCATCGTCCCCCGCCGTCACCCGCTGGCACGGGAACCGCAGGGCTGGGCGCGACCGGGCCTGGCGATGGCTCCGCCGCTTCGCCTGCTGCTTTTGACGCCTTCCGATGGAAAGGTCTTGCGCTCTTCCTGCTGGGCGTGCTTTTGACCCTGTTGGGGCTGCAACTGGCCGGGCGCCTGGCGCCCCCCAGCCCCCCCCTGACGCAGAGAGACATCGATGCAGCTGTACTGCACACGCTGACAACACAGGACCTGCCGTCCATTCCGGCCCGCGCGGCAGCGGCCGTGCAGGGGGCCGTGGTGCTGGTGCAGGGGTTCGGGTCTGACTCGTCGCCTTCCCGCCAGGAGGATCGGCAGGCCGGTGTCGGTACAGGTGTGGTCATCAAGGACGATGGCACCATCCTCACCAATTTCCATGTGGTCTCGGGCGCCCGCCGTCTGTTGGTCACATTTGCGGATGGCACCGAATCCCCGGCCCTGGTCATGGGTGTGCATCCCGACAAGGACCTGGCGGTGCTCAAGCCCCAGAAAATCCCGGACGATTTGCAGCCGGCCGTGCTGGGTTCGAGCCGCCAACTGAGCCCTGGTGACGGGGTGGTGGCTGTCGGTTTTCCATTTGGTGTTGGGCCTTCGGTCTCGTCGGGGGTGGTGTCGGGGCTGGATCGGGAATTCGTGACGCCCCAGGGGGCCCGCAAACTCACCGGACTGATCCAGTTTGACGCCGCTGCCAATCCGGGCAATTCGGGTGGACCGCTGGTCAACCTGGCAGGGGAGGTGGTCGGCATTGTTACCGCCATCCTCAACCCGACATCGGCGCGCACATTCATCGGCATTGGCTTTGCCACCACCATCGAGGAAGCCGGCATGGCCGTGGGTCTGCCGCCTTTTTGACACACTCTGACCATGAAGGGCCTGGCATGAATTCTCCTCAAGACTCCTGGCGTTCGCCCACAGCAGCACCCCAGGTGGCCGATGCCGCCGCCCAGATGCAGCGTGTCCTCTACGAGGTCAAACGCGTGGTGGTAGGCCAGGATGCCTTTCTCGAGCGCGTGCTGGTGGCACTGCTGGCGCAAGGCCATCTGCTGATCGAGGGTGTCCCCGGTCTGGCCAAGACCCTCACGGTCAACACCCTGGCCAAGACCCTGCGCGGTTCCTTCCGGCGCATCCAGTTCACGCCGGATCTGTTGCCTGCTGACCTGATCGGCACGCGCATCTTCAATCAGAAAACGAGCGAATTCAGCACCGTGCTGGGACCGGTCTTTGCCAATCTGCTGTTGGCCGATGAAATCAACCGCGCCCCCGCCAAGGTACAGAGCGCATTGCTGGAGGTGATGCAAGAGCGCCAGGTCACGCTGTCCGGTGAAACCCACCGGGTTCCGTCCCCCTTTTTGGTGATGGCCACCCAGAACCCGATCGAGACCGAGGGCACCTACCCTTTGCCGGAGGCCCAGGTGGACCGTTTCATGATGAAGGTGCTGGTCGACTATCCGAGCGAAGACGAGGAGTTTGTGATCGTGCAACGGGTCACCGGCGATCCGGTTCAGGTCACCGGCGTCGTCTCACCCGAGGCCTTGCAGCAGATGCAGCAGTTGTGCCGTCGCAGCTACGTTGACCCCGGCCTGATCCGTTACGCTGTCCAGTTGGTGGCGGCCACCCGCCAGCCTGAGCGTGTCGGTCTGGCGGATTTGCGTCGCTTTCTGACCTTTGGCGCCAGCCCTCGCGCCACCATCGGCCTGATCGAGGGCGCTCGGGCCCTGGCCTTTCTTCGCGGCCGCGACTATGTTTTGCCTGAAGATGTCGTCGATCTGGCACCCGATGTGCTGCGCCATCGGCTGGTGCTTTCCTACGAAGCCTTGTCTGAAGGGCAGACGTCGGATCTGCTGCTGGTCCAGTTGATGCAGGCAGTGCCGGTACCCGACAAACCTCTGGAAACCCATGTTCGGGTGGCTGCGTCAGCGTAGGCGCAGTCGTGCGGATGCGGTCGCAGATCCCGCGACCGTGCCGCAGGCTGAGCGGGCCGACATGCAGGCCCTGCTTCACCACCTGGAGTGGAGCGTGCTGCGCCGGCTTGACGGCGCCTTGCAGGGCGAGCACCGCAGTCTCTTTCGAGGTGCAGGCCTGGACCTGGCTGACTTGCGCGAGTACCAGACCCATGACGACGTCCGTCACATTGACTGGAACGTCACCGCTCGCCTGCAGGTACCGCATGTGCGCCTGCACCAGGAAGATCGGGAGGTCAGTGCCTGGTTCCTGCTGGACATGACCGGTTCCATGGGCTTTGGTTCAGGCGAACACAGCAAGCGTGCCCTGATGCTCTCATTTGTGGGCCTGATGGGCTTGCTGCTGGCGCGCCGCGGCAATCGTGTCGGCGCCCTGATTCTGACGGGCGATCCAGCCGCTGCGTTGCGGCATGTGCCCGCCCGCATGGGGCGAAGGCACCTGCTGCACCTGCTGGACACGGTCCAGCAGGTGCCTCAACTGCACACCCCCCATGGGTCACCGCTCGAACCCTGGCTGCGACGCGCACAGTCACTGCTTCAGCGACGCGCCCAGGTTTTTGTGGTGTCGGACTTCATCAGCCCCCCCGGCTGGGAGCGGGCGTTGGCCGGTCTGGCCCGCCGCCACGATGGCATCGCGGTACGCCTGTCAGACCCGCTGGAGTCGCAGTGGCCGGGATCGGGCCTGTTCTGGTTGGAGGATGCCGAAACTGGGGAGCAAATGCTGCTCGACAGTTCCGACCCGCGATTTCGCCAGCGCTATGCTGAGCTCGCCCTGGCACGTGAGGCTGCCTTCCAGCAGGCCTTGAACCTGGCAGGTATGGACGGGTTGGCCCTGTCGACCGATGAGGATCTGGCCCTGGCTTTGCGCCACTATGTGGCTATGAGACAACGGCGCCAACGCCATGCCTGACTTTTCTTCCATCCACTTTCTCTGGCCGCCACTGCTCGTGGCCCTGGCCCTCCTGCCCCTGCTGCTGTGGGTCTATCTTCGCCGGCGCCCGCATGCCGCCTCCAGCGCTGACACTCTGCGGGCCGCGCTGTCCGGTCATCTGCCTTTTGTGCTGTTGCTCATGGGCATGGGTGGCCTGGTGCTGGCCATGGCGAGACCCCAGGCGGTGATGCTCACCCCGGTGCGTGAGGCCACCGTGGTACTGGCCATTGATGCATCGGGCAGCATGCGGGCGGGGGATGTACAGCCCAGCCGTATCGACGTGGCCCGCGCCGAGGCCCTTCGGTTCATCGAGGCCAAGCCGGGCCGCCTGCGGGTCGGTCTGGTCACCATGGCCGGTACAGCTGCCCTGGTGCAGGCGCCGACCGAACGGCGAGACGACCTGATCCGTGCCCTGGAGCAGTTGCCGCTGCAGTACGGCTCTGCGTTGGGTTCCGGGGTGCTGATTGCACTGGAGACCTTGTTGCCCGCTGCAGGTATCGATGCCCAAAAGATCATCAACGACGCCTCGAATGGCCCCCCCCGCAACAGGGCCGAAGCCCAGGCCTTGCCCAGCCCTGGCCGGACGCCTTCTGCCAGTGCGCCTGCCGCCAGTGCAACTGACGGACGTGCCATGGCGATCGTGCTGTTCACCGATGGTCAGGGCAACATCGGTCCCGATTTGCAGGAGATGGCGCAACTGGCTGCTCAGTACCGGGTGCGCATCTACACCGTGGGAGTGGGTACGCCCGAGGGCGCCATCGTGCAGGTTCAGGGTCGCAGCATGCGCGTACGCCTGGAGGAAGAGCCTCTGCGCCAGGTGGCGCGGACAACGGGCGGTGAGTACTTCAGGGCTGCCAGCGCCCAAGACCTGCAGCAGGTATACAACCAACTGGGTCACCGATTCCGCTTTGAAAAACGTGAAGTCACGGAAATCACGGGGATCGTTGGTGCCGTGGGCATGCTGTTGGTGTCATTGGGCTGCCTGCTGGCAGTGCAACGCCATGGGCGGATTGTCTGATCCGGCGCGCAAGCTCTGCCACGCGCTTGCCCCTGTCACAAGCGCGTGGCGCCGCGTCTCGAGGTATTGCGGGCTTTGGCCTGGGCAAATGCCTCCTTGCGGGCCGACCGGTCCGCATCAGCTTTCTTGCCTTCGGCCAGCCAGCGGGCGAATTCTTCTGGCGTTTCAAGCGTGATCCGCCCCAAGGCGCCTGACCTCAGATCGTGGATCACCAACTCGGCCGCCTTGGTGCTGTTCACCCGTCCGCCGCTCTGGATGGCGCCGCGCTGGCGTCCGATGGTCTCGAGCAGGACTTCGTCCGTCATGCCCGCGACATCGTCCAGTTTGTAGCGCGACATGAGTTCTTCGGGGTAGTGGTGCAACAGGTAGTTCAGCAATTCCAGCGCCACTTCCTCATCGTCGAAGGCATTGACGCCGATCGCTCCGCTGGCGGCCAGGTTGTAACCGCTTTGCAGCACGATGATGCGCGGCCAGAGCACGCCGGGGGTGTCATAGAGGTAGAAGTCGTCGGCCAGGAGGATGCGCTGTTCGGTCTTGGTCACGCCAGCGATGTCTCCGGTTTTGGCCGCGGCCTTGCCCTTGAGGGTGTTGATCAGGGTCGATTTGCCCACATTGGGAATGCCGCAGATCAGCACCCGCATGGGCTTGGCCAGGCCGCCTCGGTGCGGAGCCAGCATGTGGCAGGCGTCCAGCAGGGATTTGGCGGGCTGTTTCATGCTGTTGTCCAGTCCGATGGCGCGCACCCCGTCCTGGCTGTTGTAATGGTTCAGCCACTGGGCAGTGCGTGCTGGGTCGGCCAGGTCCTGCTTGGAGAGGATCTTGAGTGCAGGTTTGCCCTGGATCAGTCCGGCCAGCATCGGGTTGGCGCTGGAGCCGGGCAGGCGGGCATCGAGCATTTCGATGACCACGTCAATGTTCCGGATGCGTTCGGCGATCGCCTGGCGCGTCAGGTGCATGTGACCGGGAAACCACTGGATGGCCATGGCGGTAGGCGAGGGTGCGGAAGTGTCGTTGCTCAGGCCGGGATCAGGCGCACGCCAAAGACGTGGCCTGAGGCGATGATGTCGAACAGGCGGTCGATGTTCGGGTGACTGCCCGGCTGCTGGCGCGCCGACGCAGTGTGTTCGGCAAACAGCAGCAGGCCCTGCTGCGCTGCAGTCGGGTTGATGTTGCCGTGCTGAACCGCCAGGGCGTGGTAGACAGCCAGCGATCCGGCCTTGCCGGGCTTGTTTTCGATCCGTGCGACCACTTGACCGGTGGCGTCGATGAGCTGGAGTTCCGCCAAGTGTGCGATGTCAGGCATCTGGCGGAGATTGTCGGCGAAGGTGGTCATGTGAGAAGGTGGATCGGAGGCCACCATTGTGCCTGTTTGCCGCCCCACCCGCGTGACAGGTCGCCATGGGCTTGTCGCCGATACTTGTGCCCATGTCTGAAGATTCCCGCCCCGAACTGCTGCCCTGGCAGGTGATCAGCGGGGGCATCTGTGGCCTCATCCTGACCATTGGCCTGGCCCGTTTTGCCTACACGCCGCTGTTGCCCGTCATGCAGGCCAAGACGGGTCTGGGCGATGCGGCAGCCGGGGCACTGGCCGCCATCAATTACGCCGGCTACATGAGCGGCGCATTGGCGGTGGCCTGGCTCGATGATGTGCGCTGGCGCCACCGCTTCTACAGCATGGGGCTGTGGCTGGCCCTGTTGACCACCGCCGCCATGGGGCTGAGTGCCTGGTGGCCGGCCTGGGCCCTGTGGCGTTATCTGGGCGGCCTGTGCGGTGCCAGCGGCATGCTTCTGGGCTCGGGCCTGGTGTTGGGCTGGCTCATGCAGCAGGGGCGACGGCCTGAACTGGGCCTGCATTTCATGGGCATCGGCTTGGGCATTGTGTTTTCGGCGCTCGGTGCCTGGGGACTGGGCCGCTTGTGGTCCGACTGGGCAGTCCAGTGGTGGGCGCTCGCGCTGCTGGGGCTGGTCTTCTGGCTGCCGGCGTGGCGCTGGCGACCGCCTGTGCCTTCCGTCCAGGCGCTCAGGCCGACGATCGCGAGCGATGAACAATTGCCGCGTCGCTGGTTGTGGACCCTGCTGGCGAGCTACTTTGCGGCGGGCTGGGGCTTTGTCATCAGCGCCACCTTCACCGTGGCCATTGTCGAACGCGAGCCGGCGCTGTCCGGCCTGGGTCCCTGGGCCTGGGCTCTGGTGGGTCTGTCCGCCACCCCTGCCGTCTTCTTCTGGGACCGCGTGGCCCGTGTGCTGGGTGACGTGCGCGCGTTGATGCTGGCCTTTGCACTGCAGATTCTGGCGGTTCTGCTGGCTTCTGCCACGAATGAGCTGTGGGCTGCGCTGGCAGGGGCAGTCGGTTACGGGGCCACCTTCATCGGTATTGTGAGCCTGACACTGGCGCTGGTCGGGCGCCGATCACCGGCCAACCCGGGCAAGGCCATGGCACGTTTGACACTGAGTTACGGCGCAGCCCAAATCATTGCGCCAGCGGTGACGGGGGTCATGGCCCAGGCCTCGGGCAGTTTCAAAAGCGGCTTGTGGCTGACCGCCGGTGTGATGGCAGTCGGTCTGGCCTTGCTGGCCAGCCTCGATCGCGAACCTTGATCAGCGCTGCCCGCCGTCTTCGGTTTGAACGCGCCGGGCTCCGTTGAAACGTTTTT
>JACCEC010231347.1_pt1 | contig 11994 bp, 7 predicted proteins | sample 7450121 | NCBI WGS metagenome assembly JACCEC01 (sample SAMN15323455, study PRJNA562643) | freshwater metagenome | isolation source: river surface water | place: USA:Blue River Watershed | collected 2017-08-18 | reverse complement strand
CCTTCAAATCCTTGCGGCCCTTGTAATCCTTGAGGTCCTTCAAGTCCTTGCGATCCTTGTGCACCTTCAATTCCTTGAGGTCCTTCAAATCCTTGTGGTCCTTGCAATCCTTGAGGTCCTTCAAGTCCTTGCGGGCCTTGTGCACCTTCAATACCTTGAGGTCCTTGAAATCCTTGTGGGCCTTGCAATCCTTGAGGTCCTTCAAATCCTTGTGGTCCTTGTAAACCTTCAATTCCTTGAGGACCTTGTGCACCTTCAATTCCTTGTGGCCCTTCGAAACCTTGTGGACCTTGAAAACCTTGCGGCCCTTGAGGTCCTTGTAATCCTTGTGCACCTACATCACCTTGTGGTCCTTGAGAACCAGTAAAACCTTGTGGGCCTTGTAATCCTTGTGCACCTACATCACCTTGTGGCCCTTGCATTCCTTGAGGACCTTGGGAACCAGTAAAACCTTGTGGTCCTTGAATTCCTTGAGGACCTTGGGCACCAATTAAACCAGGTGGTCCTACTACACCCCTGAATCCTTGAGGCCCTTGAGGACCAGTAAAGCCTGTAAATCCAGTTGCTCCAGTGTTTGTTGCACTTCCTGGAATGCCTTGCGGACCTGTATATCCAGTATATCCCGTTACGCCTGTGTCACCTTTTATTCCAATTGGTCCTTGCGGTCCAGTATATCCTGTTAACCCAAATCCAATTTGTCCGTTGACATATACAAAACCATTCTGCGAAGTTAAAATAGATATTTCGCTCATTGTTATATAATTATTAAACAAAATAATTTATTCAAATATAATAAATAATCAATAATAAAATCACAAATTAATTGTTGTTTTTATGAATATTTAGATGACATTTTTCACAAACCGCCATCAAGTTTGCTAAAGTGTTTTTATGAAACGAATAATTATCGGTTTTAATTATTCCTTCATTATTTGCACTTGCTTGATGATGTATATGATGTACTTCTGTTGACATATTTTTACCACATTTTTCGCATAACCCTATTATTTTTTTTGAATTGTAACGCGATTGTTTAAGTGAAAGCATACTCTTACAATCAGTATTGTATTTTACTCTGATTTGATTAGCCGATTCTAAGAAGTCAGTCGGTAGATTGAGTGATTTGCAAACTTCAAGACCATAAACATTGGCACCTGAACCATCTTTTAATTTACGATTATATATTAGCATATCCTTTTCTTTATTATATATAACTTCCATATGTTTAAGACGTACACTTGTCAGTTCTGTTATTTCTTCATAATCAACAATTTCGTGTAAATGAGTAGCAAAAATAAAACTACTTTTTGCTGCATGTAGCTTTTGAATTCCAGCGACAAAAATACTAATTGCACTTATGGTTTCTGTTCCAGAGCATAATTCGTCACCTAATATGAGACTATTTTCATCCATGAGACGTAATATGGTGCGAAGCTCCGACATCTCGACTTCAAAAGTTGACAATCCTTTGAAGATGTTATCGTTACCAATTATACGTGTAAATATACTCTTATATGGTTTGAATTGAAACTCAGAACAAGGAACATATAGTCCTGCTTGAGCCATAATAACAGAAATTCCCAACGCTCTAATAATGGTAGTCTTACCAACCGCATTCGTTCCAAATAATAAAATACCATCTGTCTCGCCATCACCGAGAGAAATATCATTTGTAATATATAGCTCATTTAAATTAAATTGTTCAATTAAACAATGACGTAATCCTTTTGCATTAACAAACGACTTTTCTGCGTTGACAATAGACGGCTTACAATAATTAAATTTCTTTGCAATCGACGCTTTTGTATAAATGATATCAATTAAGGTAATAAAATTAATTATTCTCTCTAACTCTTTCTGAAAAGACCCAAATTGGTCTACTATTCTATTGTACACTAGTGTTATCTGGTCTTTCATGGAGATTTTAGTTGATGAAATATTCTTACAGAGAGAATTTATTTGAATGTCGGTAATATAATTATTTGAAGACGATTGTTTTTCATAACTAAATTGCGTTTTTGAAATTGTAAACGATATAGGTTTGTCGTTTGTTGTTTGTAATGTTATAAATGATGAAGTAGCTGGCAATGCATCTTGTAAAATCTTGCATCTTCTACTAGTACAAACTAAACTATAATTATTTTTCTCTGTTTCATGTATTTTAACAAATTCTGATAATTTTGATGTCTTTTTTTCCTTATTTTCAATCAAATTACTTAAATACAATCTTATTGCTTCTAATCCAGCCTCAGAATCTTTTAATAATTCCGATTTTTTATCTAATTCTGCATCCACGGATGGTTTTATAAAATTAACTTCAAATTGTTGAAATTGGTCAACATCTTTGGCAAGCGTAACATCAATATTTTGTTCAATAAAATTAATTAAATTTGTGCATACCTCGCCAATTTGTTCGATATTTTTGTCAAATGCCTTTAAATAAGCAATTATTGTTGGATTATTTTCAACAAGATTAAATATAGATAAAATTACTTTTAAATTAGAATGCAAAAAATTAAAAGATTTTGGTGAAATTTTTTTCAGAAATATTTGTCTCTCGAACTTAGAAATGTCTTTAATAGTAAATAATTTTCCTTTTAATTCTCTCTCAAAATAAGATATATTATCTAACATATATTCAGTAATATTATATTCACGTTGTAATTCATTAGCATCACAAATAGGATTTAATATGTTATAGAAAAATCGTCGTCTACCCATGGCTGTTAAACAATCATTTAATAAATGGGAAACGCAAGAATACTTAGTATCTTTCACGCTGCCATCATTAATTATATTTAATTGTTTAAGTGTATGATTGGCTAATGTTAATCGTTTAGATGTGTTTTCAAACACTGGTTCTGAAATTTTGTTCACTAATTGTGGGTTGTGTTGATAAATAAAATCTAATAAATAGCAAATCGATTGTGTAGCGATATTGTTGTCATTAAAATTTTGAATAAATACATCAAAATTGTCAAATGTGTAGAATTTAGAGAGAATTTCTCTTTGGTAAGCTTGCTTTTCACAATTTTTAACCATTGCAGCCTTAGATTTAGTTAATAAATTGGGTTGGTTTAGATTTATTTTATGAATTAAGTTACAAGATATGCCAGCATAACTAATAATGCAATCCATTTCTTTTTCTTCCGGCAAATTTGATATTAAAATGACTTCACTTGGATTATAAATGGATATAAATCTCTCTAACTCATCATATGTGGTTGGATTATTCACATACATTTCCTTAAATTGATACATAGTTGTTCTTCCAGTATAGATATCAACATTTGCAATTCCAACAACAATAAATTTTCCCTTCATAATAACTTTATTCTCAACATAATCAATCCAAATGCAAGTTGTTGAGTTTGTTAGACTTTGAGACTCAGAATGAAAATATGTTCCTGGAGAGAAAATACCAGCTAAACTACGTGTTGTATTTTTCATATTTTCATCTTGTGCATATACAACAGCTGTGAATCCAGCATCTTGAATTTTTTTGATATATCTCTCTATTTGAATATCCTTAAACCCAGCCATTATTACACCACTCTCACCAACACATGTATTTTTATCGACAATATTAAGCTCACATATTTGAGAGAAATCTTGGATTTTACTACCTATTATACTTTGAGTATCTTTGTCATTAATTCCATAAACCTCAAAAAATGCACCAACCTGCATTAGTAATATTGTTTTCTCTCCATATTCATCTTGATACTTTTTAGTCAGGTCAAAATATTCCTTTACTAACGACATGTTATAATATATTATAATGTCTTTAATATATTATTCTAATTATCTACAGAAATAAATCTAGTCTCATTGCTTGGATTTATCAACAATTGTTTAAGTTTTCTATAAATTTCATCAGGCAAAAGTCCCAATGTATAATGGAAAAATTTGAGTATCATTATTGCTACTATTATATGAAATGGAAGGCAACTATAGTTGTTATGGTCGTAAAGTACAATGTTTTTATATTTATCATTATAAACTGATATTTCTACATTTATCTTTTTTGATTCATCTTTAAATTTTGTTTTGAACCCATAAATCATTGTATTGTTTATCTTGTAAACTATTTTGTTAAATACACTTTTTTTAACATCCAAAAAAGTACATAACTTTTGAATTGTACTAGATTCATTATCTGTAAAAATGTCAACATCTATATCGCTTTTACCTTTTATATAATCGGGTCTCTGAATGCTACCATAAAAATACACTTCCTTATCTATGTAAAGCGATAAATTATCAAAAAAAATAGTTTCATTTTGTGTTAATTTATTTTTTATAACATCCATATTAAAATACTAATATATTTTAATTAAAAACAACTATTTTATTTGAATGTGTAAAAGTATTAATTAAAAATACCTTTATCTTATAATATAATTTCTTATTCAGTATATTGTAATTGCGCATGTATTTTAATATTAACAAAACAATTGTAACCATAAAAGGAATATTAGCAGATTCATCATAAAAATCCAACATTATATTTTTAAATTTATTATCATAAATGACAAGTTCAATATCAATATCATTGTTTTTGTATATCAATTTATATCCATGAATAACATTATTATTTCGAGTATGAACAATACGTTTAAAATCATTACCTATATTTAATAATCCAATTATTTGATAAATTAATGAAATCGTATTATCTGTAAACATAGCCATATCTATATCACACCCTTGAATATAATCTAATCGTCTTGAACTTCCAAAATAATATATTTTATGGTTTGTCGAATCCTCAAGATTTTTTAAAAAAAATTGCGTATTTTCAGAAAATTTTAAAAATGGGTCAGTTTCCATATTAAATTATAGTTATATTAAATTTTACAACGCTTTATCTTCCTTTGCAAAATTATGCATTAATGTATCTGAATTAATATTTGTAATCTCACCAGATAACATTGCTGCTTCATAAAGCTTTCTTAATACGTCATTTGGTGCATTACTTCCTACTTTTATAAGATTATGGTCTCTCAAATACTCTTTAATATCATTAATATTTCTACGCTTTAAATCTTTTTGTGCTGTCAATATTTTTTTTCTTGTGCCTCTATCTTTAATCAATACTGCTACTTTTCTTTTTATATTAGACTTTCCTAGTGTATATTTTCTCTTAATAGTCTTTTTTGTGATATGTTTAGTTGCAATAATTTTTTCACCACCGGTCTGATTTTGGTGATGTTCTTGCAAATTAACTTCAGTGTGAATTGGTTGTTGAAATGTTTGCAGAGGAACTGATGATGGTAACAATAATTCATTTACATCAGATTTCTTGATTAAATTTTCATTTAATAAAGGGTCAAATTTGTTAGTTAAATTTTTTTGTTTTAATTTTTCCTTTAATAAATTTAACCTATTTTCTCTGGCTGTTTTTTCAGACGACAAATTGCCTCCTTCGATTATTAAAGATGCACTCGGATTTGTAACTATATTATTTCTTTGAGTACGAGACCATTCACGATAACTAGGTTTTAATCCACCTTTGAGAACGCCATAAGGAATATTATCACCTTTGTAATGATTATTAATAGTATATGTTTCATTGTTAATTTGTGGTTGAATAGATTGCAATAATTCATCTGGCAAATCAATATTCACATTTGGAGATGAATTATTTACTTGACCAATTGAATGATAGTTTCTGATAGTTCTTTTCTCTAACTCTTCTTTTTGTTTTTGTTTTTGCGTTTCATATATCTTCTTTTCATCATTAATACGTTTGTGTTTTGATAAAGTTTGTAGATAATTAATGGAGTCATTAAATTCATCACTAAAATTAAGTATTTCATCATTTTTAGACGACTTAGCAATGTCAATATTTGGTGTTAAATTTTTTTTGTTATTATCTAAATCTTGTGTCTCTTTCTTTTTATGTTCTTTAATTCTGTTTAAAAGTTTATTCTTTAATACATTTGGAGAGATAATAGGTAAGGAAGTTTTTGGTTTTTTTAATCTATTTTTTTTAGTTTTTGACCCACCTAAACTAAACAATGCAGGATTTATTGAAATTGTTTTATTTGACATCTATTATTATATCAAATAAAAATAATTAACTAATTCATTCGCGAACTTATTAACAATAAATACTGCTATATAATTGTCGTTTTAATGCTTCTTCATCTCTTTTATTTTTAATTTCATCATTTTGTAAATATATTTCAAACCCTTTATCTAAATCTTTTGATGTTAATTTTTTCTTTTCTATTTCCGGACGACAAAACACTCTTCGACTATGTGCTATTTTGGTTTTGCTTAATAATGTTTCGATATCACGACCATAAAATTTAAAACAATCTTTATTTTTTTTAAACCATTCTACACCAATAGCGACATTTGAACTATTGTCTATTTCCCAACCAATATCTTTAACTTTTTTTAGAAATATTCTGTAAAGGTCTTCGTGTGTATAATCATCCGTTTTAAATCTCCAATTAAATCGCGAATCAAGACCTTGATTAAAAGAAAAAAAACATTCTTTTAACTCTTTTTCATAGCCTGCAATAATAACCATTAAGTTTTCTTTGTTGTCACTAAGAGCTTCACATAATGTATCAATACATTCCTTTGAAAAACTATCTTTTTTTTCTGGATTTCCAAGTGAATATGCTTCATCAATGAATAACACACCACCTAAAGATTGTTTGATTACATCAAGTGTTTTTAATGCTGTTTGACCTAAATAACCTGCAACTAAATCGCTGCGAGTTACCTTTTTAAAAGTGCCATTAGAGAGAATTCCGATTTTGCTATAAATTTTACCCATTATTTTGGCAATTTCAGTTTTTCCTGTACCAGGTGGTCCATAAATGACTGTATGTAAAAATTCACCAGTTGAATCTTTATTTTTATGCAGTTCTTGAATAAAATATAGAATTTGGTCAACTATATTATTCTTCAAATCTTTCATACCAATCATATTGTTTAATTCTTCAAGTGGTTCTTTAATTTCGTGTAAAGCTTCCATATTGATATTATATTTAATGGATGGGTCTATCTTATAGGTTTCAATTAATTGCAATAAATCAGCAACATTGTTTATTTCTACATCAATGTTAATAGTTTCTTTAATTTCTACACCAGGTTTATCATGTTGTTTAGTCGGCAATGGTGATGGTTTAGGTTTAAGAATTTTGTATATTTTTACATTTAAATCTTTGTTTAAGTAATTAATATATAAATTAGGGTTATTTGGTTCCATAAATGTGGATGCTATATCATTCTCAGTTTGTCCTGTAAAGTTGCTAGATGACATATTATTTAAATGAAAATTTTTTTCAATAGTTTCAATAATTTTGTCAATCTCTTTTTTTATACTATCTTCATCAGGCATAGTTCGCCTGATTTCTTCAAATTTACTTTCTTTCTTTGGAGGGTTTAAATTATTATTGTCCAATATTGTCAAAAATTTGTTATAATTGTTTATTCTTGTTGGGTCCATCATGTTTTTTCTTTTGTTTGACATTAATTGAATATAACAGAATTCATTTATATTATTTTAAAAGAATTTAAATAATAAAATATTAATGTCACCAATTGAAACTACATTTGCAGACTTAATTATATTATCAAAACAATTTAAAAATAAATTGATATGATAAATAACTCAATAAATGACATCAAATACGAACGATTACCGAACTAATACAATGAGTGAAACAAATATTAAGGAAGAAATGAAGGAAGAGTTTGATATTGTGAATGAACCATATATTGAAACGCCATTTAATATTATTGAATCATATTTTAAAGGACAACAACTTGAAAGATTCGTGAGACATCAATTGGAATCTTACAATAATTTTGTAGGATACCAAATTACAAAAACTATTGAAATGTTTAATCCTGTTCATATCGCATCTGAAAAGGATTATGATGCATTGTCTAAAAAATATGCACTAGAGATTTTTATAACTTTTGAAAATTTTAACATATATAGACCACAAATTCACGAAAATAATGGCGCTATTAAGTTGATGTTTCCTCAGGAAGCTCGTCTTAGAAACTATACTTATGCTGCTGCAACTACTATTGATATAAATGTCAAATACATAGTAAGAAATGGACCTAATCTTGAAAATACACAAATTATTTGTAAAACCATTCCTCGCGTTCATATTGGAAAATTGCCAATTATGTTGAAGTCAAACATTTGTGTATTAAATCAATATAAACATTTTGATAACACCCAAACAGGTGAATGTAAATTTGATGCGGGTGGATATTTCATTATTAATGGTTCAGAAAAAACTGTATTGGGACAAGAACGTGCAAGTGAAAATAGAGTTAATTGTTTCAATGTAGAAAAAAATGATAATAAATATTTATGGAAAGCAGAAATTAAATCAGTTCCTGATTTCAAGTGCATTTCACCTAAACAAATATCTATGCTTATATGTTCAAAAAATAATGGTTTTGGATTTCCTATTGTTCTTGAAATTCCTCGTGTAAAACAACCAATTCCTTTATTCATTGTTTTTAGAGCATTAGGCATCATATCTGATAAGGAAATTTGCGAAAAAATTTTACTCAACATAAACGACGAAAAAAATCATCAATTATTGGAAGCACTAAATGCATCAGTTATTGAAGCAGACAAATATTTAACGCAAGAAGAATGTATCAAATATATTACTACTTTTGCTATGTACACTCCTATCAATATGGATAAAGAAACTGGTGCAAAAAAGAAACACGAATTTACGTTAGATATTATTAACAATGATTTATTTCCACATTGTCATAATATGGAGCAAAAAATTTACTTTCTTGGTTACATGACAAATAAGTTATTAATGGCTTATTTTAGTATTATAAAGCAAGATGATAGAGATTCTTATTTAAACAAGCGAATTGATGGAACAGGTACATTACTTAATAATTTATATAGAAACTATTTCAATAAATTAGTGAAAGATATGGAAAAACAAATAATTCGTGAAATTAATACAGGTTCTTGGAGGTCAAAAGATGACTATGAAAATATAATCAATCTCACTAATATTTATAAAATTATCAAATCAACTACTATAGAAAATGGTATTAAAAGAGCTTTGTCTACTGGCGATTTTGGTATCAAACACAGCAATTCAAATAAAGTTGGTGTAGCTCAAGTATATAATCGTTTGAACTATGTCTCAAGTTTGAGTCACGCCAGAAGAATTTCCACGCCAACAGATAAGAGTGGTAAATTAATTCCACCTCGTAAATTACATAATACTACTTGGGGTTTCTTATGTCCTGCAGAAACTCCAGAAGGCCAATCGGTAGGTGTTGTAAAAAATATTAGTTACATGACTCATTTGACAATTTATTCCAATTCATTGCCTTTGTATGAGTATATATTACCCAATATTATTAAACTTGACGACCCAGAATTAAAAAGTGAGTTTATTTATGACAAAGTTAAAGTATTTATTAATGGTGCTTGGGTTGGCATTAGTTTAAATCCAGAAGAACTTTATTTATCATTAAAAGACAAAAAACATAAGGGAATAATCAATATTTACACATCAGTAGTATTTGATTATAAATTAAAAGAAATTAGAGTTTGCAATGATAGTGGAAGATTAACTAGACCATTATTAAGAGTAAAAAATAGAAATATTTTAATCAATAATTCAATATTAAAAAAATTACAGAGTGGTGAATATAATTGGGATAATCTTTTGACATCATCTAAACTTGATGATGCAGTGATTGAATATATTGACCCGGAAGAACAAAGCTGGTCTATGATTGCTACTAAACCTAAAGACTTAATTAATCCTGAAAATGCTTTGAAGAAATTTACACATTGTGAAATTCACCCTTCAACCATTTTTGGAGTTCTTGCATCTTGTATCCCTTTTCCAGAACATAATCAATCACCAAGAAACACATATCAATGTGCACAAGGCAAGCAAGCAATGGGAGTTTATGTAACAAATTATGAAAATAGAATGGATAAAACTGCTTATATTCTCAATTATCCAATGAGACCATTAGTTGAAACGCGTATTATGGATTTAATTAATTTAAATAAAATTCCTTCAGGCTCTCAACTTATAGTGGCTATTATGACTCACACTGGTTACAATCAAGAAGATTCATTGCTTATTAATAAAGGTTCAATTGATAGAGGAATGGCACTTGTAACTGTTTACCATACTGAAAAGGACGAAGATAAGCAAAAGATTAATGGAGATGAAGAAATTAGATGTAAACCAGACCCAACAAAAACTAAAGGTATGAAAATGGGCAACTATAATAAAGTTAACTCGAAAGGCGTTATTCCAGAAAATACACTCGTAGAAAATCGTGATATGATTATTACAAAAGTTGTCCCCATTAAAGAAAATAGAAATGACCATACTAAAATAATTAAGTATGAAGACCAAAGCAAGATTTATAAGACATTAGAAGAAACTTATATTGATAAAAATTATATTGACAGAAATGGAGAAGGATATAATTTCGCAAAGGTTCGTCTAAGAAATGTAAGAAAACCTGTGATTGGTGATAAATTCTCATCAAGACATGGACAAAAAGGCACTGTAGGTAATATTATTCCAGAGTGTGATATGCCATACACTGCTGAAGGTGTAAGACCAGACATTATAATTAACCCACACGCAATTCCGTCTCGTATGACAATTGGACAACTTAAGGAAACTATTTTAGGCAAGGTATTAGTAGAGCTTGGATTATTTGGTGATGGAACAGCATTTGGTGAATTTGATGTAAAAGAAATTTGCAATCTCCTATTGAAAGCTGGTTATGAAGCGCACGGAAACGAGTTATTGTACAATGGACTTACTGGTGAACAAGTTGAATGTAGTGTATTTATGGGTCCGGTATTTTACCAAAGACTTAAGCACATGGTTAATGACAAAGCACATAGTCGTTCTATTGGTCCAATGGTAAATCTTACTCGTCAACCTGCAGAAGGCAGAAGTCGGGATGGTGGTCTTAGATTTGGTGAGATGGAAAGAGATTGTATGGTCTCTCATGGTGCAGCAAGATTTACAAGAGGAAGAATGTATGACGCATCTGATAAATATCAAATATATGCTTGCAAAAAATGTGGTCTTATCGCATCATATAATGATAAAATGCATATTCACTTATGTCATACTTGTGGCAATCGTTCAGACTTCGCTTATGTAGAAATTCCTTATGCTTGCAAACTCTTATTCCAAGAATTGAATACAATGAATATCGCTCCTCGTTTAATTACAGAAGGATAAAAAATTAAAATAATCTAAATAAAAAATAGCTTATAATTATTTTTTATTTAGCGTAATAAATTGACTATATATGTTGTAGATGCAAACAATAATCCACCCCATAACGTATCAATAATTACAGTAAAAATTGACCAATTCTTTAATAATGCATAATTCGTTGTTTCATATACTCCATATATAATAAAACCTAAAAGAAATGCATCGCTTACAGATTTACGCGGTTTAATAATAAAATAATTAATACCAAAAATAAGTAATATATAGCATATTGCTGCACCTAAATAATTTATTTTCATAGGCGAGCCTTGAACGCGCTGAATTTGTGACCCAAAATAATCTTTTACAATATTTAAGTAAACAAAATCAATTGATACTAAAATAATAGCACTTACTAACATCAAAAAATTGAACATTATATATTAATTAAACATTAAATTCTCTCTGTAAATGTTTAGAGAGAATTATCTAAAAGTTTTTTTACTATTGTATTATATAAATGTCGACATCCGTAGGATATACTAGCCCAATAAATGGAAGTAATGTAGCATTTCAATTTTTAGTAGTTAGACCACAAAACTCAGGTGGTGCTATAAGAGGTTATATGCCACAACAAACTCAAAACGTAGATAAACGCTACCCTGAATTCGAACATATTCGTTTCACTTTAAAAAATGCTTGGAACACAACTTATCCAAGTCAATTAAGGCGAGATAATTTAAAACAACCTATCACAACT
>JACCEC011498896.1_pt1 | contig 11995 bp, 9 predicted proteins | sample 7450121 | NCBI WGS metagenome assembly JACCEC01 (sample SAMN15323455, study PRJNA562643) | freshwater metagenome | isolation source: river surface water | place: USA:Blue River Watershed | collected 2017-08-18 | reverse complement strand
CTTGGACGCCACGGTGGGGTGCGACAGCACGCGGATTACCGCGTCCTGCAGGCTCACGCCGGTGAGGTCAATGGGCGGGGCCTGGCGCTCGACACGCTGCACGTCGCGGTGCATGCGCGGCGGCTTGCCCAGGAGCACGTCCATCGGCATGTCCACCGCGCGGTGGGTGTCGTCGGCCACGACCAGCTGGCGCTCGGCGGTGGCGACGCCCACCACTGCGAAGGGGCAGCGCTCGCGCTCGCAGAAGGCGCGGAAGGCATCGAGTGACTCGGGGGCGATGGCCAGGACATAGCGCTCCTGGCTCTCGTTGCACCAGATCTCCTTGGGCGCCAGGCCGGTTTCCTCCAGCGGCACCTTCGACAGGTCGAAGCGCGCGCCGCGGCCCGCGTCGTTGCTGATCTCGGGGAAGGCGTTGGACAGGCCCCCCGCGCCCACGTCGTGGATCGCGAGGATGGGGTTGGCCTCGCCCAGCTTCCAGCAGTGGTTGATGACCTCCTGCGCCCGGCGCTCGATCTCGGGGTTGCCCCGCTGCACCGAATCGAAATCGAGCTCGGCGGCATTGGCGCCGGTGGCCATGGAGCTGGCCGCGCCGCCGCCCATGCCGATGCGCATGCCCGGGCCGCCCAGCTGCACCAGCAGCGTGCCGGCGGGGAACTCGATCTTGTGCGTGAGCTTCGCGTCGATCTGGCCCATGCCGCCGGCGATCATGATCGGCTTGTGGTAGCCACGCACCACGCCGTCGACGGTCTGCTCGTACTCGCGGAAGTAGCCGGCCAGGTTGGGCCGGCCGAACTCGTTGTTGAAGGCCGCGCCGCCCAGCGGGCCCTCGGTCATGATCTGCAGCGGGCTGGCGATGTGCGCCGGCCGGCCATTGGGGGACTCCCACAGCTTCGAGACGGAAAAGCCGGTCAGGCCCGCCTTGGGCCGCGCGCCACGGCCGGTGGCGCCCTCGTCGCGGATCTCGCCGCCCGCGCCGGTGGAGGCGCCCGGGAACGGGGAGATGGCGGTCGGGTGGTTGTGCGTCTCCACCTTCATCAGCACGTGCTGCAGCGACTCGCGGCCCACGTAGACGCTGGGGCCGGCGTCGGCGGGGGTGAACAGCTCGACGCGCCCGCCTTCCATCACCGCGGCGTTGTCCGAATAGGCCACCACCGTGTGCTGCGGATGCGTCTGGTGGGTGTGGCGGATCATCTGGAACAGGCTCTTGTCCTGTGCCTGGCCGTCGATGGTGAAGGTGGCGTTGAAGATCTTGTGCCGGCAGTGCTCGCTGTTCGCCTGGGCGAACATCATCAGTTCGACGTCGGTGGGGTTGCGGCCCAGGCCCTGGAAGGCCTGCACCAGGTAGTCGATCTCGTCGTCCGCCAGGGCCAGGCCAAAGCGGGTGTTGGCCGCCTCCAGCGCGGCGCGGCCGCCGGCGAGCACGTCCACGTGCTCCATGGGCGGGGCTTGCAGCGCGGAGAACAGGTGGCGGGCGCCGGTGCGGTCGTCCAGCACCGACTCGGTCATGCGGTCATGCAGCAGCGCCGCGACCTCCGCGCGCTGGGCCGGCGTGAGGCCGGCCTTGCCGCCCAGGAGGCCGCCCTTGACCTGCACCCGGTATTCCACGATCCGCTCCAGGCGCCGCACCGGCAGGCCGCAGTTGCGGGCGATGTCGCTGGCCTTGGAGGCCCAGGGGGAAATGGTGCCCAGGCGGGGGGTGACCAGCACCACCTCGCCGCCCGAGGCCTCCTCGGCGGGATCACCATACGTGAGCAGCGCCGCCAGCGTCCGGGCATCGGCCTCGGACGGGGCCGCCGGCCACAGCGCGAGGTGGACGAAACGGGCCGACAGGCCCTGGATCCTGTCGTGGACCGCCTGCAGGCGGGGCAGCAGTTGCTGGACGCGGAAGGCGCTGAGAGCCTGGCCGCCCTCGATCTCGGTGATATGCAGGGACACGGGTGGGCCTGTGCGGGAAGGGCTGTGCGGAATCGTCGCTCGGGGCGGGAACCGGTGGGCCGCTGACTGGGACCCCCGGGGAATCCCCGATTTTACCGGGCGGGGACGGGGTGCCCCGCCACCGGGCTGCACCACCCCGGTGCGCCCTGCGTCGACGGGGTCCCTCTGGGATAATCCACCCCCATGAGCATCACCTACAAGGACGCCGCCGAGATCGAAGGCATGCGCACCGCCTGCCGCCTCGCGTCGGAGGTCCTGGACCACCTCACGCCCTTCATCAAGCCGGGCATCACCACCCTGGAAATCGACCGCCTGGCGGCCGAATTCATGAAGCAGCAGGGCACCACCTCGGCCACCCTGGGCTACCAGCCGCCCGGCTACCCGCCCTACCCCGCCTCGCTGTGCACCTCGGTGAACCATGTGGTGTGCCACGGCATCCCCAACGAGAAGCCGCTGAGAAAGGGCGACCTCGTCAACGTCGACGTCACCGTCATCAAGGACGGCTGGTTCGGCGACACCAGCCGCATGTTCGTCGTGGGCGACGCCTCCATCGCGGCCAAGCGCCTCGTCCAGCTGACTTATGACGCGATGTGGCACGGCATCGTGAAGGTGGCCCCCGGGGTGCGCCTGGGCGACATCGGCCACGCCATCCAGAAATTCGCCGAGGGGCAGGGCTTCTCGGTCGTGCGCGAGTTCTGCGGCCACGGCATCGGCCGCAAGTTCCACGAGGAGCCGCAGGTGCTGCATTACGGCAAGCCCGGCACGCTGGAGGAACTCAAGCCCGGCATGACCTTCACCATCGAGCCCATGATCAACCTGGGCCGCCGCGAGGTGAAGGAACTGGGCAGCGACGGCTGGACCATCGTCACCAAGGACCATTCCCTCTCCGCCCAGTGGGAGCACACCGTGCTGGTCACCGAGACCGGCTACGAGGTCCTCACCCTCTCGGCCGGCAGCCCGCAGCCGCCGGCCTTCGTCTCCGCCTGAGGCCCCGCGCCCCTATGGCCGGCGCCAGCGTCGAATCCGGGGCCGAGGCGGTCCGCACCACCGCCGACCTGCGCGAGGACTGGCGTGCCCGCAAGGCCGCCTGCCTGGCGCCGCTGCGCGAGACGGGAGCGTCCACCCGGGGCATCCACCGCCTGCTGGCCAACCTGGCCCGCGAGGCCGATGCCACGTTGCGCGGCCTGTGGGCCGAGGCCGGACTGCCCGCCGGCTTCGCGCTGGTGGCCGTCGGCGGCTATGGCCGCGGCGAGCTGTTCCCGCATTCCGACGTGGACGTGCTGGTGCTCATGCCCGACGGCACCGCGCCCGACGCCGACCCGTCCTTGCAGGCCCGGCTGGAGGCCTTCATCGGCCGCTGCTGGGACGTGGGGCTGGAAATCGGCTCCAGCGTGCGCACCCTCTCCGACTGCCTGGCCCAGGCGGCCGGCGACGTCACCGTGCAGACCTCGCTGCTGGAGTCGCGCCGCGTGGCCGGCAGCGCCTCCCTCTACCGCGCCTTCGTGCAGCGCTTCGAGGCCTCGGTCGACCCGCGCGCCTTCTTCATCGCCAAGACGCTGGAAATGCGCCAGCGCCACACCAAGTTCGAGAACACGCCCTACTCGCTCGAGCCCAACTGCAAGGAATCGCCCGGCGGCCTGCGGGACCTGCAGGTCATCCTCTGGGTGGCCCGGGCAGCCGGCTTCGGCCGCAGCTGGGACGCGCTGGCCCGCAAGGGCCTGGCCACGCCCTTCGAGGCGCGGCAGATCAAGCGCAACGTCGCCCTGCTCTCGCTGATCCGCGCCCGCCTGCACCTGATCGCCGACCGCCGAGAGGACCGGCTGGTGTTCGACCTGCAGACCGCAGTGGCCGAGTCCTTCGGCGACGCCAGCCGCATCGGCGACAACGGCCGCGTCATCGAACGGGCCAGCGAGGTGCTGATGCGTCGCTTCTACTGGGCGGCCAAGGCGGTCACGCAGCTCAACCAGATCCTGCTGCTCAACATCGAGGAGCGGCTGCAGCCGGAGCAGCACCACAGCGAGCCGATCAACGAACGCTTCGCCAACAAGGCCGGCCTGATCGAGGTGCGCAGCGACGACCTGTACCAGCGCCATCCCGGGGCCATCCTGGAGACCTTCCTCGTCTACCAGACCACGCCGGGCGTGAAGGGACTTTCCGCCCGCACCCTGCGCGCCCTGTACAACGCCCGCCACCTGATGGATGGGCGCTTCCGCAGCGACCCGGCCAACCGCGACACCTTCCGGCGCATCCTCATGCAGCCGCAGGGCATCACCCACGCCATGCGGCTGATGAACCAGACCTCGGTCCTCGGCCGGTACCTCTGGGTGTTCCGCCGCATCGTCGGCCAGATGCAGCACGACCTGTTCCACGTCTACACGGTGGACCAGCACATCCTGATGGTGCTGCGCAACGTGCGGCGCTTCTTCATGGCCGAGCATGCGCACGAGTACCCCTTCTGCTCGCAGCTGGCCGGCGGCTGGGACAAGCCGTGGATCCTGTACGTGGCGGCGCTGTTCCATGACATCGCCAAGGGCCGGGGTGGTGACCATTCGGAGCTGGGGAGCGCCGAGGTGCGCCTGTTCTGCCGCCAGCACGGCATCGCCGCCGAGGATGCGCGCCTGATCGAGTTCCTGGTGCGCGAGCACCTCACCATGAGCCACATCGCGCAGAAGCAGGACCTGAGCGACCCCGAGGTCATCGGCCGCTTCGCACGCCGGGTGGGCAGCGAGCGCTACGTCACCGCGCTGTACCTGCTCACCGTGGCGGACATCCGGGGCACCAGCCCGAAGGTATGGAACGCCTGGAAGGGCAAGCTGCTGGAGGACCTGTACCGCGCCACGGTGCGGGTGCTGGGCGGCCGCGCACCGGACCGCGAGGCCGAAGTGGAGTCCCGCCAGCGCGAGGCGCTGGTGCAGCTGGGCCTGCAGGCCCTGCCGCATGACGCGCACCGCGGCCTGTGGGACACGCTCGACGTGGGCTACTTCATGCGCCACGACGCCAGCGAGATCGCCTGGCACACCCGCCATGTCAGCCGCCACCGCGCCGGCCTGGACGGCGGCGCGCCGGACAGCCCGCTGGTGCGGGCCCGGGTCTCTCCGGTAGGCGAAGGGCTGCAGGTCATGGTCTGCACGCCCGACCAGGCCGACCTGTTCGCCCGCATCTGCGGCTACTTCGACCAGGCCGGCTTCAGCATCCTGGACGCGCGCATCCACACCACGCGCGACCGCTTCGCGCTGGACACCTTCCAGGTGGTCAACACCAACCTGCCCGACCACTACCGCGAGCTGGTGTCGATGGTCGAGTCGGGCCTGGCGCAGACGCTGCAGGCTGCCGGCCCGCTGCCCGCGCCCAGCCGGGGCCGGGTGTCGCGGCGGGTCAAGAGTTTTCCGGTGGCGCCGCGCGTCACGCTCGCGCCGGACGAGAAGGCCCAGCGCTGGCTGCTGTCCATCTCGGCCAGCGACCGGGTGGGCCTGCTGTACTCGGTGGCGCGGGTGCTGGCGCGGCACCACATCAACCTCCAGCTGGCCAAGATCTCCACCCTGGGCGAACGGGTGGAGGACACCTTCCTGGTCGACGGCGCCGAGCTGCAGCAAAGCCGCCGCCAGATCGAGATCGAGACCGAGCTGCTCGAGGCGCTGGCGGCCGCCTGAGGACGCCCGGCTCCTGGGACCCGGGCGCCAGCCAGGTGTCGGCCCGGGCGCGACGCACGCGGGGATGCTCACGCGTTTCGTCCACCGGAGCCCACCCCATGTCGCCCCTCTCGCCCTCCTCCTCCGCCTCGTACTCCGCCTTCTCGGCAGGCTTCTCGTCGCCCGACGCCTCGCCCCACGCCGCCGGCCGCGGCCATGAGGCATCGCGGCTGCGCAGCCGCTCGCCGGACCCCGAGGCGGACGCCGCCGCACCATCGAAGCGTCTGCGCCTGGCGGAGCCCGAGGCACCCGGAGGGCTGGACGCGCCGCTGGATTCGCCCCCGTCCGGCAGCGAAGCGGCCCTGGACGCATCCCTCGCCCCGTTCCCGGACGGGGTGCAAGACCTGCTCGCGGACGTCCAGCCCGCGCTCGAGCTGGCGCCACAACCCGCGCTGCCGACCGTACCGGCCCACGATCCCCTGCACGAGGAGGCCCTCGACCTCTGGGTCGGCGAGACGCGGGTGGTCATCCGCGCCTGCTTCGTCGACCGCGACATCGACATCGACGACGACGCCAACCCCTTGCTCGCATGCCGGTCGGACGAAGGCTTCAACGGGCTGTTCGCGACCAACCTCGGCGGTGACCTGGCGCTCATCGTCATCCCGCCCGTGGGTGTCGGCGACGGCCTCGTCTTCATGCGGCACTGCGCCATCACCGGGCCCCAGCTGGCCAGCACCGCGTACCACATGATGTACCACTACCAGCAGGAGATGGAGGTGGCGGGCCGCTTCGTCGTGGCCTTCGCCACCACGCCCCTGTGGGACAACCTGAACGAGCACCGCCAGGAGCGGGAGGCCGCCGGCGAAGCGCTGGACGCGATCGTGGACACGCTGATCCTGGAGCACGCACTCGACCTGCCGCTGTCGCCACCGGCCATCACCACGCCCGGCGCACCGCCGCCCCTGCCGGCGTCGGTGCGCTTCCAGCAGGCCGGCGAGGCCCTGGTCGGCCGGCACATCATTCGCGCCGAGGCTCTCGCCGCAGCCTTCGGTGGCTCGGCGGTCGAGCTGCCGACGCCCTCGGTCTTCGTGCCCTTCGACGGCAGCCTCGTGATGTTCGACACACCGCCAGACTACGTGCCCTCGGCCTACCCCGCCCCCCCTTCCCCGCCGCCAGACGACCTGGCCTGAAACTGTTGTCGAGCTCTGCCATCGCTTCAGCTCGACAGCACCGCGTTAGCTCATCGGCGATGCGGAACCGATGCTCATCCACTTTCAACCCTGGAGAGCTCATTCATGTTCCCTTCGCTTCCGTCGTCGCCTTCGTCCATCTCGTCGGGCGGGTACGCCGCCTCACGCTCGCGCAGTCGCTCGCTGTCGGGTGACGAGGATGACGACGCCTTCCAGCCCAAGCGCCTGCGCGCACAGGCGCTGCCGTCCTCCGCTTCTTCTGGTTCTTTGGGCCCGTCCGGCTCTTCCGCCTCGCCTGGCGAATGGGCCGCTGACCCGCCCGCCGAATCGCCCGCCAGCCTCGTGGCGCAGGTCTCGCTCACCCCCAGTTCGCCAGGCAGTGGCAGCTTCGACCCCCTGGGTGCCCTGCCAAGCCTTGCGCAAGTGCCGGCGTTCACGCCACTGGACGATGAATCGTCGATCCACTCGGCCGAATCCGTCGAGGAAGAAGCCCCGGCCGAGCCGGTGGCGCTCTTCCACGGCCCCGCGGACCACGAGCACGAGGAGGCGGTGGACGTCTTCGTCGACGAGGAGCGCGTGGTCATCCGGGCTTGCTTCGTGGCACGCGACATGGACCTGGGCGACCACATGAACGCCACCCTCACCTGCGGGCCGGCCGACGGCTTCAGCGGCCTCTACGCCACCGACATCGGCGGCGACCTGGTCCTCATCGTCCTGCCCCCCGAGGGCATGCACGGGCTGGCCTACCTGCGCCACACCGCGGCGCGCGGCGCCGAGCTGACCGGGATCGCCCAGCAGATGACCGATGCCTACGCCGAGGAGGCCGGCGTCCCCGGCCGATTCGCCGTGGCCTACGCCACCAGCCCGCTGTGGGACGACCTCAACGCCTACCGCCTGGAGCGCCAGGCCGCCGGCGAGACGCTGGACGAACTGGTCGACGGGCTGATCCAGGCGCACGCCCTGGACCTGCCCCTGGCCGCTCCGGCCCTGGACGTGCCCGGCAGCCCGCCCGCCATGCCGGCCGGCGAGCGCCTGCGGCAGGTGGGCGAAGCCATGGCGCAACGCCATGCGGCGTACGCCAATCTGCTGGCGACGACCTTCGGCGGCGAGGCGATCGCCCTCACCCAGCCGGCGGTCTACGCCTCCTGGGACGGCGTCATCCTGGACTTCCAGCAGGCCCCGGACCACGCGTTCGTCGACGCGCAGGCCGCCGCCCTGATGGCCCAACTCGCCGAGGCCGGCCCTGCACACATGGCGCCAGCCACCATGCTGGGCTAAGCCGCGCCGGGCAGCCACTCCTCCAGCGTGACCTCGAAGGTCATGCAGATGGGGTTGGAGCCGGGGGTGAACGGGCCCCCGTACACGTTGCCCTCGGTGTCGGCCACCACGCCGGTGAGCGAGGCGCAGACGGATCCGTCGTCCGTCGAGCGCACCTCGCCGGCCAGGCTCACGATCTCGACGGCCGGCCCGCGCACATGCAGGTAACGGCCGTCGGGCGTGTCCAGGCAGGCGTCCACCAGGCTACCCAGCGCACCGCGCACGAAGGCGTTGCGGAAGCCGTGCGCCAGGCACAGCTTCTCGACGCCCAGCACCAGGTCCTCGTTCGGCGCGATGCGGGCGTAGGCCACGCGGCCCATGGAGCCCTGTTCGATGAAGATCGGTTCCTGCATGTCTCTCACGCCTCCAGCGGCTGCATCAAGGGGATGTTGGTCTCCGGGTCGAAGGCGACCCGCAGCTCGAAACCGTCCAGGGACGTCACCAGCACCGTGATCGGCCGCGGCCCCACGATGCTGTGCTGCGCAATGATGTGGCCGCCCTTGACGATGCCCGCCGCCGTGCGGATGACGGCATGGCAGTGGACCAGGGCCCGGCCGTCCGTGCCCTTGCCCAGGGTGGCATTGCCGAACACCATCTGGCTGGGCCCGGCGCTGGTGGGCCGGGTATAGGCGATGACGGCCCGCCCGGACGGGTCCGGCGGCGCCACGCAGTACTGGATGTCGTCGAAGGCGCCGCCCAGCAGGGTCATCGAGGCGGAGCGGATGCCCAGCGCGGACAGGGGGCGCACCAGGCCCTCGAAGAGGCTCAGGCCCGGTTGCAGGGCCAGGCGGACATGGCGCGCCGTGCGCGTCTGCCGGGTCTGGATACGGACCGGATTGAACGGCCCGGGATGGATCAGCGTTCTGCTGCGGGGAAAGGTATCGGATGTGGTCGAGTGCATGTCGAAGCCGAGCCTGTGGGCTCGCCTGTGGTTCCTTGTGAGAACGTGCCAATGCCTGGTGGCCTTTGGAGCTGCCAGGTCATCGCTCCGTGTGATGCAGGGGGTCGTGGGGCGGGAGTCGAGGGTCGCGGTCCTCCGGGGTCGGGTGGAACAGGCCCGGCACCCCGAGGGGCCCGGGAGCGGGAAGATCAGGCGCAGCGCGCGGTGATGCCGCCGTCGACAACCAGCTGGATGCCGTTGACGTACCGGGCCTCGTCCGAGGCCAGGTACAGCGCCGCGTAGGCAGTGTCCCAGGCGTCGCCCATCTTGCCGGTGGGCACCAGGCGGTCACGCTGCGCGATCATCGAGTCGACGTCGCCACCGTAGGTGCGCACCAGCGGCTCGCGGATCAGGGGCGTGTTCATGAAGCCCGGGAGCACGCAGTTGGCCCGGATGCCCTGCGCCGCGTACTGTACGGCGACGTTCTGCGTCATCGCGATGATGGCCGCCTTGGCGGCGCTGTAGGCGATGTAGGGGAAGCCGATCCAGCGGTTCGAGGCGATCGAACCGATGTTCACGATCGCGCCGCGCTGGCGCTCGATCATGTAGGGCAGCACATGCTTGCAGGCGAGGAAGACGCTGGTCTGGTTGACCGCGATCACCCGGTTCCAGCTCTCTTCCGACGCCTCCACCGGGCCGCCGACCTCGACGATGCCGACGTTGTTGTGAAGCACGTCGATCCGGCCGAAGGCCTCGACACAGGTAGCGGCCACGCGCTGCAGGTCGTCGCTGCTGGCGGCATCGGCCTGCACCGCAAGGCAGGTGCCGCCCTCTTGTTCGATCAGGACCCGGGTTTCCTCGGCGGCCTCGGGGCGGATGTCCACCGCCACCACCTGCGCGCCCTCGCGGGCATAGAGCACCGCTGCGGCCTTGCCGTTGCCCCAGCCGGGGCCGGAAGCGCCGGCGCCGACGACGATGACCACCTTGTCCTTCATGCGCAGCGTCATGCGCGTCTCCCCGCGGCCGGGCGCCGCCCTGCGTGGGCCGGCCAGCGCATGCCGGTACCGATGCCAATGTCGTGAGCCAGGTCCATGTCTCCACCTCCGGCCGGCAGCCGGTCTTGTGAACCCGCGTCGGCCTGTTGCTTGATGACTGCGCGGCCTGCCCCGGAGAGCCGCCGCTGGGAGACAGTCTAGGGACAGACCCGCGCCGCGCGCGTCACCCAGGAGACCCTGGCCGGGGCGGGGCATCATCCCCACGGGAGAAGGTCAGTCGTCCTGCGAGGCGTCCAGCCCGGGGAACAGGACCTCGGTGAAGCCGAAACGGGTGAAGTCCCTCACCCTCATGGGATAGAGCGTGCCCACCAGGTGGTCGCACTCGTGCTGCACCACGCGCGCGTGGAAGCCCTCGGCCTCGCGGTCGAGGGGGCGGCCCTGCGGGTCGAAGCCGGTGTAGCGGATGCGGCGCCAGCGCGGCACCACGCCGCGCAGGCCAGGGACCGACAGGCAGCCCTCCCAGCCTTCCTCCTCCTCGGCACCCAGCGGGGTGATGACGGGGTTGACCAGCACCGTGCGCGGCACGGGCGGCGCGTCGGGGTAGCGCGGGTTGACGGCATCGCTGCCGAAGATCACCACCTGCAGGTCCACGCCGATCTGCGGTGCGGCCAGGCCCGCGCCGTTCGCGGCGGCCATGGTGTCGTGCATGTCCTGCACCAGCTGGCGCAGGGCGGGCGTGTCGAACTCGCGAACGGGCTGGGCGACCCGCAGCAGGCGCGGGTCACCCATCTTCAGGATGGCATGGACGGTCATGCCGGCAAGCTTACCGGCTTGACGATCAGCCGAGCCAGCCCTTGATGGACTTGACCATGGCCGCCTGCGAGATGCCGTAGCGGTCATGCAGGGTGGGCAGCGCACCGGCGTCCAGGAAGGCGTCGGGCAGGCCGATGTGGTGGAAGTCCACGTTGACGCGGGCCTTCACCAGTTCCATCGCCACCGCCTCGCCCAGGCCGCCGACCACGCTGTGGTTCTCGCAGACCACCACCGGGCGGTTGCCCGCACGGCAGGCCGCGAGGATGGTCTCGGCGTCCAGCGGCTTGATGGTGGGCACGTGCAGCACCTCGGCGTGGATGCCGTCCTTCTCCAGCGCCTCGGCCGTCTCCAGCGCGCGCATGGTGAGCAGGCCGGTGGAAATCAGCAGGACGTCCTTGCCCGGGCGGATCGTCTGCGCCTTGCCCAGCTTGAACTGGTAGTTGTAGCGATCGAGCACGCGCGGCACCTGGCCCCGCAGCAGGCGCATGTAGACCGGGCCGTTGTGGTCGGCGATCGCCGGCACGGCCTGCTCGATCTCCAGCGCGTCGCAGGGGTCGATCACCGTCATCTGCGGGATCGCGCGCATCAGCGCCAGGTCCTCGGCGGCCTGGTGGCTGGGGCCGTAGCCGGTGGTCAGGCCGGGCAGCGCGCAGCAGATCTTGACGTTGAGGTTCTCCTCCGCGATCACCTGGTGGATGAAGTCGAAGGCGCGCCGCGTGGCGAACACCGCATAGGTGGTGGCGAAGACGGTCAGGCCGGTCTTGGCCATGCCGCCGGCGGCGCCCATGAGGTTCTGCTCCGCCATCCCCATCTGGAAGAAGCGCTCGGGGAAGGCCTGCGCGAACAGGTGCAGGTCGGTGTACTTGGCCAGGTCGGCGGTCATGCCGACGATCTCGGGCCGGTTCTGGGCCAGTTGCACCAGGGCCTTGCCGAAGGGCGCGGGCGTGGTGGCCTGGCCGTCGGCGGCGATCGAGGCGATCATCGCCGAGGTGGTCAGGCGCTTGGCGGGCGTGGGTGCGTTCATCAGGCGTTCTCCCCGTGCAGTTCGTCGAGCAGGTTGATGGCCTGCTGCCATTCGTTCTCGTCCACCCGGATGAAGTGGTTCTTCTCGCGTTGCTCCAGGAAGGGAAGACCCTTGCCCATGAGGGTGTCCATCAGGATCACGCTGGGGCCGCCGCTGTGGGCGCGCGCCGCGTCGAAGGCCTTGACCAGGGCCTCCATGTCGTTGCCGTTGAT
>JACCEC010871650.1_pt1 | contig 11995 bp, 10 predicted proteins | sample 7450121 | NCBI WGS metagenome assembly JACCEC01 (sample SAMN15323455, study PRJNA562643) | freshwater metagenome | isolation source: river surface water | place: USA:Blue River Watershed | collected 2017-08-18 | reverse complement strand
GCGCCCTGGTGCTGGGCCAGCGCAACGCCGAGTGGTGTGGTCACGGACCGGTGCTGGAAGAGGACATCGCCATGGCCAACATCAGCCTGGACCTGATCGGTCAGGCCCGTCTGCTCTACCAGCACGCCGCCACCCGCATCGGCGGCGACGCCGATGAAGACCGGTTGGCTTACTTCCGTGATGCCCCCGAGTTTCGCAACTTCACCCTGCTGGAGTTGCCGCACAGCCCCGGCCTGGTGCCAGGCGGCGTGGGCGAACGCGACTATGGCGTGACGATCGTGCGCAATTTTTTGTACAGCGCCTACATGGCGCCGCTGTGGGACGCCTTGTGCCACAGCAGCGACACCACCTTGGCCGCGATTGCCGCCAAGTCCGCCAAAGAAACCCAGTACCACCTGCGCCATTCGCACGACTGGCTGCTGCGCCTGGGCGATGGCACCGACGAATCACATCGCCGGGTGCAAGATGCGCTCAACTACCTCTACACCTTCACGCAAGAATTCTGGGTCGAAGCCCCTTATCAGACGCAGGCCCGCAGCGCCGGCATCGCCCCCGATCCGGCAACGATCCGCACGGCGTGGAGCGCCCAGGTCGAAGACAGCCTGGCGCAGGCCACCTTGCGCCGGCCAGCCGATGGCGGTCACGTGTCCGGCGGCCAGCAGGGTCTGCACTCCGAGCACCTCAGCGTCTTGCTGGCCGAGATGCAATCGCTGGCACGCGCCCATCCCGGTGCCACCTGGTGATGGACGCGCCTGACAGCGCCACGACCCTGCGCCCCGATGTGGCGCAGGTCCGGGAATGGTTGTCGGTGTTGACCGACCCCGAAATCCCGGTGGTGACGCTGCAAGAAATGGGCATCTTGCGCGATGTGCAGGTGCTGGACACGCACATCGAAGTGACCATCACACCGACCTACAGCGGCTGCCCGGCGATGGCCGAAATTGAAACCGACATCGTGGCCTTGCTGGCCCGCCACGGGCAAACCGCCCGGGTCATCACCCGGTTGTCGCCCGCCTGGAGCACCGACTGGATGGACGCCGTCACGCACCGCAAATTGCGCGAATACGGCATCGCGCCGCCCACCGGCGCCGCCCCGGTGTCGGCCACTTCGCCCATTCGCGTCACGCGCCTGCGCCCCGCCGCCGCTGTGGCTTGCCCGCGCTGTGGCTCGACCGACACCACCCAAACCTCTTATTTCGGCTCGACCGCCTGCAAGGCCTTGTACAAGTGCCTGAGCTGTCTGGAGCCCTTCGACCACTTCAAGCCCCACTGACACAGGATGCGCTCATGAGCACCCCCATCTTTCAAAGCCTGCCCGTGGTGGCGATCGACCCGGAAGCGGCCCAAGCCGCGGCCATCACCTTGCAAGTGCCGCCCGACCTGATCCCGGCCTACGCCTTTGAGCCGGGCCAATTCATCACGGTGCGCGCCTTGGTGCAAGGCCAGGAGGTGCGACGCAGTTATTCGCTGTGTTCCACGCCGGAACTGCTGGCGACGCAAGGTTTGATCCGCATTGGCGTGCGGGCGGTCGAGGGCGGGCTGATGTCCAACTGGCTGACACAGTCCGTGCAAGCCGGCGACACCCTGCAAGTGGCGCCGCCCGAGGGCCGTTTTGTGATCCGGCGCCAACGCGCCTTGCACCGGGTCGGCTTTGCCGCCGGCTCGGGCATCACGCCCATTTTGTCGATCCTGACCCACACGCTGGAAAGCAGCCCCAAGGCGAAATTCACCCTGGTCTACGGCAATCGTCGCATGGGCAGCGTGATGTTCAACGAAGCCTTGCAAGACCTCAAAGACCGCTACCCCGACCGCCTCACCCTGATTCACATTTTGTCGCGCCAGGCGCAAGAGGTGCCTCTGCTCGAAGGACGCATCGACGAGGCCAAGGTGCGCGAGCTGATGGCGGTCTTCTTGCCAGTCAACAGCATGGACGAAGTGTTCATTTGCGGCCCCGAGCCCATGATCGAAGCCACCGAAGCGGCCCTGCTGGGTGCGGGGGTGGCGCGCGATCGCGTCCACACCGAGCGTTTCGCCAGCGCAGGTGCACTCAAAGTGACCCCCGCATCCCCCAAAGTGGCCACCGACACCGCCGGGGTGCGACTGAGCGTGATCGTGGACGGCAAGCGCCACGAGATGCACATGCAAGATGACCAGCGCATCCTGGATGTGGCGCTGGAAGCCGGGCTCGACTTGCCCTATTCGTGCAAAGCCGGCGTGTGCTGCACCTGCCGCGCCAAAGTGCTTGAGGGGCAAGTGCACATGGACAAAAACTTCACCCTGGAAGAAGCCGAAATGAAACAGGGCTTTGTGCTGAGTTGTCAGGCCAAACCCTGCAGCGCCAGCGTGGTGGTGAGTTTCGACGAGCGCTGAACCGGCCCGGCTTCAACCGGGATCGCCAGACCCGCCCGGCTCAAAGTTCCAATCCGCGCTCGTTGCGCAATTGTCCGATGATCGACAGCGTGGCCGCGCTCTGGTTCATGGTGTAGAAGTGCAGGCCCGGCACCCCGGCGCAGATCAGTTGGTCGCACAAGTCGGTGACCACCTCCAGCCCAAAGGCCTTGATCGATTCGACATCATCGCCAAAAGCGACCAGACGCTGACGGATCCAGCGCGGGATCTCGGCCCCGCAAGCGTCCGAGAAACGCAACAATTGCGATGAACTGCTGATCGGCATGATGCCGGGCACGATCGGCACATGCACCCCCAACCGGTCGGCCTCTTCGACGTAACGGAAATAAGCGTCCGTGTTGTAGAAGTACTGGGTGATCACCGAATCGGCACCGGCCTTGACCTTGGCCACCAGCGCCTGCAAGTCGGCGGCGGGCGATTTGGCCTGCGGGTGCACCTCGGGATAGCCCGCCACCTCGATGTGAAAGTGGTCGCCGGTTTCCTGGCGAATGAACTCGACCAAATCGCTGGCGTACACAAACTCGCCCCCTGCGCCATAGCCGCTGGGGAGATCGCCACGCAAAGCCACCAGGCGTTTAACCCCCATCTGGCGCAACTGAGCCAGCTGCTCGCGCACCTTGGCTCGGGTGGCCCCGATGCACGAAAAATGACTGGCCGCAGCGCAGCCCTCGGCGAGGATCTCGCTGACCGTGTTGAAGGTGCCTTCCTGGGTCGAACCGCCGGCCCCATACGTCACCGAGCAGAATTCGGGATGAAGGCCGTACAGCTGGGTCCGGACCTGGCGCAATTTGCCCGCGCCTTCAGGCGTCTTGGGCGGAAAAAATTCAAAGCTCAGTTTTGTGTTCATGTCTGTTTGTTCCTGAGTCGGGTCGCATCGCAGCGATGAAAAACTCGCGATTGCCGTCCCCGCCTGTGATGGCACTGGACAACCACTCCAGCCTGATCAAGCCCAACAACTGACAGGCTTGTTCGATGCGTTGCCGCACCTGTTCATGCAAGCGGGCATCTTTGACGATACCGCCCTTGCCCAACTGCCCCGGTTGCAACTCAAACTGGGGCTTGACCAACATCAGCAAACGACCACCAGGCTTGATTTGGCTCACCAGTGCAGGCAACACCAAGGTGAGCGAAATGAAAGACACATCGCCCACCACCAGGTCAAAGCCCTGACCTGCATCCAGCCGCTCATCCAGCGGTTGCAAGTCGCGGGCATTGAGCCCTTCGAGGGACTTCACTTGCGGATGCGCCCGCAAGCGGGGGTGCAACTGGCCGTGACCGACATCGAGGCCGACCACCGACCGCGCACCCGATTGCAACAACGCATCGGTGAAGCCACCGGTGCTTTGCCCGACATCGAGGCACCGGGCCCCCGTCACCGACAGCCCCGTGGCACGCAACGCGCCCTCCAACTTCAGGCCGCCGCGCGACACATAACGCGCCTCGGCATCGTCGTCCAATTGCAACTCGGCTTGCGCCGGCAACTCATCACCGTTTTTTTTCACCGCCTGAAACGGCCCCGGCCCGATGCGCCAACTCACCCCGGAAGCGATCAAACGCTGGGCTTGCGAGCGGCTGGCCGCCAGACCTCGCTCCACCAGCAGTTGATCGGCCCGCATCGTGCATCAATAGCGGTAGCTGTCGGGCTTGTACGGGCCTTGCTTGGGCACGCCGATGTACTCGGCCTGCGAATCGCTCAGTTCGGTCAGCTTGGCACCGACTTTCTTCAGGTGCAAACGCGCCACCTTCTCGTCGAGGTGCTTGGGCAGGACATACACCTTGCCCATGTCGTAGCTGTCAGGGTGGCTGAACAGCTCGATTTGCGCGATGGTCTGGTTGGCAAAGCTCGAGCTCATCACAAAGCTCGGGTGACCGGTGGCACAGCCCAGGTTCACCAGGCGGCCCTTGGCCAGCATGATGATGCGCTTGCCATCGGGGAAGATGATGTGATCGACCTGGGGCTTGATTTCTTCCCAGGTGTATTTTTCGACCGAAGCGATGTCGATCTCGTTGTCGAAGTGGCCAATGTTGCACACGATGGCCTGGTCTTTCATCTTGACCATGTGCTCATGGGTGATGACGTGCTTGTTGCCGGTGGCGGTGACAAAAATGTCGGCCTGGTCGCAAACATCGTCCATGGTCACCACGCGATAGCCTTCCATCGCCGCCTGCAGGGCGTTGATGGGATCGATCTCGGTCACCCAGACCTGAGCCGACAGCGCGCGCAGGGCCTGGGCGCTGCCCTTGCCGACGTCGCCATAGCCACAGACCACGGCGATCTTGCCGGCGATCATCACGTCGGTCGCACGCTTGATGCCGTCGACCAAAGACTCGCGGCAGCCATACAGGTTGTCGAACTTGCTCTTGGTCACTGAATCGTTGACGTTGATGGCGCGGAACATCAGGGTGCCCTTGGCCGACATTTCTTTCAGGCGATGCACGCCGGTGGTGGTTTCTTCGGTGACCCCGATGATCTGGGCGCTCTTGCGGCTGTACCAGGTGGGGTCTTGGGCCAGCTTGGCCTTGATGGCGTTGAACAGGCAGACCTCTTCTTCGCTGCCGGGGTTGGCCAGCACCGACGCATCGCGCTCGGCGCGCTTGCCCAGGTGCATCAGCAACGTGGCGTCGCCGCCGTCGTCCAGGATCATGTTCGGGCCTTCACCCGGCGCCCCCTGGGGGCCAAACTCAAAAATGCGATGGGTGTAGTCCCAATACTGCTCCAGGTTCTCGCCCTTGATGGCGAACACCGGCGTGCCGGCAGCAGCAATGGCGGCGGCAGCGTGATCCTGAGTGGAGAAGATGTTGCACGAAGCCCAACGCACTTGTGCGCCCAGCGCTTGCAGGGTCTCGATCAGCACGGCGGTCTGGATCGTCATGTGCAGCGAGCCGGTGATGCGCGCACCCTTGAGGGGCTGGCGGGCCGCATACTCTTCGCGGATGGCCATCAGGCCGGGCATTTCGGTTTCGGCGATGCGGATTTCTTTGCGGCCCCAATCGGCCAGGCCGATGTCAGCGATCACGCAATCGGTGGGGAGGACATTTTTCAGTGGTGCGTTCATGGTGCTTCCTTGCAATGGACTGACCACCAGTGAGCACGACGAAACTTCAGGCTCATCGCACTGCACCAGTGGATGAGCGTCGTTGCGAAATAGGGTCCGAGCCTCACGCCATGAAGGCGCTGCAACGCTCCTCGGATGCACGGAGTATAAACCAATGAACCATGACCTGTGAGTAAGACGCATCATTCACTGAGTCTGAAAGGTTAATGATAAAATACTTTAAAAATACCAAAGTTAACAATATAATAAGGCCTTGTTGCCATCAGGCGTCATTTGTTTCATGTCCACCTCGTTTTATTCCAATTTGCAAAGTCGCATCCGGGGCCTGCTGCCGCCGCGTCTGCAAACGGTGGGCGATTTTCATTTTTTCTGCTTCATTTCGTGCAGCACGTTTTTTCTGGGCTTGCTCTGTCCCTGGATGGCGTGGCTCGGCCTGACCGTCATCGCACAAGCCACCGGCTTCAGTGCCGTGATTTGCGCCTTGCTGGGTTTGGCGCGCTTGCGCGGACTGGCTTTACCCGTTGCCAGCCAGCTCTATCAGACCACCCTGATCAGCGTGGTGGTCTACAGCACTTGGCACATGGGCGGGCTGTCTTCGCCCGCCATGGTCTGGCTGGGCATCGTGCCCTTGCTGCCCTGGTTCACCATGAGCCGGGGTTGGACCTTCGCTTGGCTGATGCTGGCTTTTTTCAGCGTCTGGGCTTTTTTAGGGTTTCACCTCTGGGGCTGGCTGCCGATCAAAGAAGGCTATAGCCTGGTTGACCTGTTGGTCAGCGCCACCATGTACGGTTTGTTGTGCCTGACCCAAGGCATCTTGCTGGTCACCTTGGACACCGCAGACGCCGACAACCTGAAGGCCATGGAGCAAACCGCCCAGGAACTCAGCCAAGCCAACGCCAAATTGCTGGAGGCCAGCCGCCACAAAGACCAGTTTCTGGCCATGGTGAGCCATGCCATGCGCACCCCGCTCAACGGCGTCAAAGGCTACCTGGGTTTGCTGGGCGATCGCCATGACCTCACCCCCGAGGCACAACAAGAAGTTGCGGGCGCGCAAAACGCCGCCTCGCACCTGTTGACCGTCATCAACGATCTGCTCGATCTGTCGCAGATCAGCCAGGGGCGTTTTTCACTCAGTCCGCAGGTGATCCAGTTGCCCGACGCCGTGCGCGACATTTTCAAAATCCTGGCCAGTCATGCCGAAGGCTTCAATTTGACATACCGCCTGACCATCGCACCCGAAGTCCCGACCTGGGTCAAGGTCGACCCGGACCGCCTGGCCCAAATTCTGATCAACCTGTTGGGCAACGCGATCAAGTTCACCCCACAAGGTGAAGTGGAACTGGTCGTGAGCGTCAATGAAACCGATGCAACCCATGCCAGCGTGGCGTTTGCGGTGCGAGACAGCGGAACCGGCATCGCCGACGAGCAATTGATGCGGATTTTCGAGCCGTTTTATCAGGCCCACACCCAAGCCGTGCACCCTGACAACGAAAACCTGCGCGGCAATGGCTTGGGCTTGGCGATTTCGCGTGGCCTGGCCACCGCCATGGGCGGTGATCTGAGCGTGACCAGCCAACTCGGCGTGGGCTCGTGTTTCACGCTGAAACTGCCGTTGCCACTGGCCAGCGCCCCGGTCTTGAACCAGAATGCGCCCGCCAAGCCGGACATGCTTGACCTGCACCCTTATCGCATCTTGCTGGTGGATGATCAGGCGGTCAACCGGGCGGTGCTGGCTGCCACGCTGAAAAAAATCCTGCCCAACGCCCGGCTGGCACAGGCCGATGGCGGGGTCAGCGCATTGCAACACTTGCACGATCACGAGTGTGATTTGGTGCTGGTTGACCTCATCATGCCCGACCTCGATGGCATTGAGGTGGTGCGCCGCACCCGCCAGTTCAAAGACCCCGCTCACCGCGATGTCCCCTTCATTGCGCTGACCGCGAATGTGGCCCAGGAGGCGGTGTCCAACTGCCTGGCCGTGGGCATGGTCGAAGTCATGCCCAAACCGTTCAATCGCCAGGGCTTGTTGCGCGCCATCCAGAACCACGCGCGCCGTCCGGCCCCAACCGCTGAGCACAACGCCTAAAATCACGCCACGCGCCACCGCCCCGGCTGGCCGCTCTTTTGCTCCTGCAGGACCCTCTTGTGACCCACGCCACCGAAACCCGGCGCCGCCGCACCTTTGCCATCATTTCTCACCCTGACGCCGGTAAAACCACGCTGACCGAAAAGCTGCTGCTGTTCTCGGGCGCGATCCAGATCGCCGGCTCGGTCAAAGCCCGCAAAGCTTCGCGCCACGCCACCAGCGACTGGATGGAAATCGAAAAGCAACGCGGCATCTCGGTCGCCTCGTCGGTGATGCAAATGCAATACCGCGACCATGTGGTCAACCTGCTCGACACCCCGGGCCACAAAGATTTTTCCGAAGACACCTACCGGGTGCTGACGGCGGTCGACTCGGCGCTGATGGTGATCGACGCCGCCAATGGCGTCGAATCGCAAACCCGCCGCCTGATCGAAGTCTGCCGTCAGCGCGACACGCCGATCATCACTTTTGTCAACAAAATGGACCGCGAAGTGCGCGATCCGCTTGACATCCTCGACGAAGTCGAGCGCGAGTTGGGCATGCCCTGCGTGCCCATGACCTGGCCCGTGGGCCAAGGCAAGCGCTTTGGCGGCATCATCAACCTGCGCACCCAGACCATGACGGTCTTCGAGGCCGGCAGCGAGCGCTTGCCGCAAGACTTCGAAAACATCCCCTTGTCCGAAACCGATCGCCTGCGCGAGCGCTTCGGGCAAGAATTTGACGACGCCCTCGAAGCGATGGAACTGGCCACCGGCGCCTCGCCTGCGTTTGACCACGAGGCCTTTTTGGCTGCCCAGCAAACCCCGGTTTTCTTCGGTTCGGGGGTCAACAACTTTGGCGTCATGGAAGTCCTCGACGCCCTGGTGGACCTGGCGCCTTCGCCGCGCCCGCGCAAAAGCACGCTGGTCGTCAACCGCCAAAGTGTGGAAAAAGTCGTCCAGCCCGAAGACGCCGGTTTCTCCGGCGTGGTCTTCAAGGTGCAAGCCAACATGGACGCCAACCACCGCGACCGCATCGCCTTTGTGCGGGTGGCGTCGGGCCAGTACAAGCCAGGCATGAAACTGAAGGTGCAACGCACCGGCAAAGAATTGCGCCCGACCTCGGTGGTGACTTTTTTGTCCCAACGCCGCGAAGCGGTCGACGAGGCGTATGCCGGCGACATCATCGGCTTTACCACCCACGGCGGCGTGCAGTTGGGCGACACCATCACCGACGGCGCATCGCTGCAATACACCGGCCTGCCGTTTTTTGCCCCCGAGCTGTTCATGACTGTGCTGCTCAACAACCCCTTGCGCACCAAACAATTGCAGCAGGGGCTGGAACAACTGGGCGAAGAAGGCGCGATTCAGGTCTTCAAACCCGAAGCCGGCGGCGCCATGCTGTTGGGTGCCATTGGCCAATTGCAGTTTGAAGTCGTGCAGCATCGCCTGAAAACCGAATACGACTGCGATGTGCGGCTGGAAGGCTGTCAATACACGGGCGCGCGCTGGATCACCGCCGACACACCGGCCGAATTGCGCGAATTCAGCAACGCCTACCCGCAACGCATGGCGCTCGACGCCGCAGGCACCCTGGCCTATTTGTGCACCTCACCCTACGATGTCCGACTGGCGCAAGAGCGGTTCCCGAAGATCCACTTCCATCCCTTGCGCGAGCATGCGGGTTTAAGCCTCGGCAGCGCGGGCTAAAGCACATGGCAGACCCCCACGCCCAGCACCTGCAGTGGACCGAACAAGGCCAACCCCGGCAGGCGCTGTGGCAGGCTGACAACGGCGCACGCCTTCCGACCCGCGTCCAGGTCTGCGACGCGCTCGACCCCGCCGGTGCGCACCGCTTGGCCAGTGCCGGCACCGGATTGCTCTGGCGCGGCCCCTATCCGTCGGCACGGCAATTGTTGCAAGGCATGTCCGAACGCATGGATGCGGCGGCCACGCGCCAACGCCACAAAGCCCCGCAGAGCCCGCTGGACGCAGGCCAGGCCTTTGCCGCCTACCGTCAGGCTCAGGGGCTGCGCGCCCGGGTGTTGGGCCAGTTGCTGATCGAGATCGACGGCCAGTACCGCATCGGTTTGCCCCGCGCCCCCCAGGTGCACCAAGCCTGCACCGAAGCCTGGGGCCCACCCGATGGCCAGCCCCGCGTGATCGCTCTGCGTGCGCTGCTGGGGCTGATCGGGGCGCACGAATGGCGCAAAGCCGGGGTGCCCATCGATGCGTTGGGTGGCGCGCGCATCCATCCACACCACGGCGTGTTTTCACCCGTTCGTGGCGAATACCTCGACCTCATCGCCCAAGCGCCACTGCCCAAAGCGCTGTCTGGTTGCCCACTGGCCATCGACGTGGGTGTGGGCACCGGCGTGCTCAGTGCCTTGTTGCTGCGCCGGGGCGTGCCCCGCGTGCTGGCCACCGACCTGTCGGCGCGTGCCATCGCCTGCGCCGACGACAACCTGCAACGGCTCGGCCTGCGAGACCGGGCTGAGTTGATCCAGACAGACCTCTACCCGCCGGGGCAGGCGGCCCTGGTGGTCTGCAACCCGCCCTGGCTGCCGGGACAACCCAACTCGCCCCTGGACCAGGCCATCTTCGACCCCGACAGCGCCATGCTGCGCGGGTTTTTAAACCACCTGCGCCCGCATCTTTGCGAAGGCGGCGAGGGCTGGCTGGTGATGTCGGATCTGGCCGAGCGACTGGGCTTGCGCACGCGCCAGCAACTGCTGGGCTGGATCGAACAAGCCGGCCTGCGCGTGATCGAGCGCCACGACACCCGACCGCGCCACCCCAAAGCCAGCGACACCCACGACCCATTGCATGCGGCCAGAGCGGCAGAGGTCACGTCGTTGTGGCGGTTGGGTGTTGCGCCAATATAAAATCAAGTGGTGTATTAAGTTCAAGTGGATTGGGAGAGTCCCAGTCGGCGCCATAGCCTCGGTGAGAGTCATCGGGGCTTTTCGCTTTCTGGTGGCTACCAATTGGTTAGATCGTAGACCTCTCTGGCGATCCGGGCCATATCCATTGAAGCAAAATTTGATGTCTCCATGCAAACCACAATTCGCTTGATTAAAGAGCGATCCGCGTTTTCAGCAACGCGATAAACACCTTGCCTCACCAAGGTCTCCATATCACGCGCTTGCTTCAGATGTGCCATTTTGAAATAAACAAACGAATCATGGCTGATGAATGGATGGTCGCCCACCTTCAAGATCAAAGTGGTATCGCACTTTGGAACTACCGACGACACATTCACCACCAAGCATGAGTCTGGCGGATAGTCTTGTTTGGTAAATGGGTCACTGCAGACGAAGTGCAAATGTTCTACTCCGCCCGATGAAATATAAAGCGCACTGCCCAATCGGGCCACCCACGCCATCGCAGTCAAACGCCACGGTGGGTACTGCTTTGGATGGTTTGATTCAATTGCGCTGTCTGGCGCAAATGCTCGATTTGTCGCTGGGCATCGGTCTGGCTCATGCCCAACTCTCGGAAAAAAATTTCCGGCTGGATTTTTCTTGAGAGGGTGCCTGGATCGCTCCACTCTGCACAATGGTCGTGGGTGTAATGAACCAATTCTTGAGCTTTGCAGTGGCCAAACTCTAACCACACCATGTCCATGACTTCAAGGTCCGCCTTGCTCAGCGCCCCCAGTTCTTTGCAGGGGTCTGACCAAGCTGATTTCAGTTGGATCTCATGCCCAGATCGACCTATGATCCACGTGCGCCAAGTGTCGTTAAGGTTCTCGGTTTTTTTTAACCGATCAAAAATGCTGGACAAAACAGGGCCGTTTTTCATCGAAAACGGCACATCGCCTGTCAGAGGCTCACCATGCAACTCATAAAATTTCCGCTCGGCCAAATACAGAAGCTTCATCAGCTTCAAAATCTCAAGACGACCACCCGCCAAGTACAGCATGTACGCTGTCGCTTGGGCAGATCGTTTATCGTCATAAAGACCGGGGAACATGGTTCAGGTGAGGATCGTCGCGCTTATGGACCAAGTTATGGTAGCTTAAAAGTATTCCATTGAACGTGTCGTGAGCAAAAAAAGAGGCCATCGTGGCTGTCGCGCAACTTTGGCTGACATATCCCTCTTTCCCACTTGAAGACCATAGTGAAGAATTTACATCCAAATCTATTTAGCATTTTCTTTCGAAAGGCTCAGTCATCCCTACTACACATATGAATTCTCCAATCATTGAAAATTTTCTAAACTCACCTTAAGGTCAGTTTGCATCGTGTTTCCAAATCAGGGTTGACGTTACGATGGGCCGATGCCGTCTTGATGGCCCACGCGCTCGACGAGGTGTTTGCAGCAAAGCACTGACCCGATCTTCACCCCCGCGCCAACACCGACTCCAGCGCCCGCCCGGTGTGGGTTTGCGCCTGCACCAGCGCTTCGGGGGTGTTGGCCGCCACCACGCGCCCGCCGCCCGAGCCGCCCTCGGGCCCGAGGTC
>JACCEC010239691.1_pt1 | contig 11995 bp, 2 predicted proteins | sample 7450121 | NCBI WGS metagenome assembly JACCEC01 (sample SAMN15323455, study PRJNA562643) | freshwater metagenome | isolation source: river surface water | place: USA:Blue River Watershed | collected 2017-08-18 | reverse complement strand
ATTTTTAACTTTTGACCAAGCCCAATCATTTTCAGTTAATTTATCTGCGATTTGTGCTGTGTACAAACCATCGTCAGTACCCATGTATGAGTAGTAATAATATTTATAACCAGTAAAACGACCTGCAGAGTTATATATCTCTTCCCTGTCTGTAGAAAGATAAAAAGCTGTTGATAAAATTGGACTTGTGCGTGATGAGTCTATTGGATTTTTTACTACAGTCCAGTTATCTCCGAAATCAGTGGTATTCCAAACTCTTCCTTCTTTTGTTAAAGCATAAGTTGTTTTGAAATAATTGAAAGATTCAGGTTGCAAAATATTATCTACAAAATATGAAACCCGCCCTTTATCAATATTCCAGCCGATTTGATATGTACCACTTAAAAAATCTAAAGAAGAAATTAAGCCTCTTTTATTACCTATCAAATATTTACTATTTTCAACATTAACAGATTTATCAATAAAATAAATTTCTGAAATATTTTGCAAATCGGAGTTTGGTATTTCGGGATAAAAATATGTATGATTACCTTCAGCAAACAGTCGCAATGAAGGCTGCAAGGATGCTTGATTTTTGTATCGGTTTATTCCAATATGATCAAGATTTACTATTCTTTTTTGGTCAAGAGTGCCAGCATTGAATGAAGCAGCATCAATATTTTTGAGTCTTGAACCTGCAAGTTTTCCCTCTACTTGTAATCCTATCTTTTCTGCAACTACGTACAGATTTGCATAGGTATAGCTTTCAACATCTGGCAAACTTGATTTGAATATAAGTTCACCAGCATAAGGATTAATAACATAATAATCTGAATCTACAAGCGCACCATTTAAGTAAACTTTTGCTGGTATATATTCAGTATCAGACCAAATAAATAGATTGTAGTATGTGGTGGTTGTGTTAGTATTCGAATCAGTGATAGAAGTTGTTGAACCATCAGTTAAAAAGATGCTTGCTCCGGTTTGTAAAGCACCGGACAGCAAAGAACCATAACTTTTATTTGTTTCGTTTAAACTTATTGGTAGAAGTTTTTTCTGTGGTGCTTTAGGTAAGTAAATTTGTAATCTGTCTGTTGAATCTATATTATTCTTAAGAGATATAGTTGATGAAGCAAGATTCAAATTATATTTAGAAGCATCTAGTTTTACATCATTCAGTCTGACTTCAGGTAATCCAAAATATCCAATTGTAGTTGCTGCTCCAGAAGTTGGTGTTGGATTAAAATTAGGATTACTTTGAATTTTAAAAATGTTAGAGGCGTAGTTGAGTTGATTATTTAAATCTAAAGGCAAAGCATCTAGCACCACTCTTGTGGAAAGATCTATTTTAGATGGGTTGCCTTCTGTTCCAGAATGAACATGCTTGTAAAATGCCTTTCTTAATGCTTGTTGAAACTGACCTTCAAAATTCTTAACTTCATTTCTGCTATCGGAATATACAATTTCATCTATCACATAAGAATTTTGAACTACCAAATAATCTGAATCTACTCTTTTTGTAGTAGATACTTCAGCAAGATAAATTGCATCGTTTTGTAAATAATATTCTTCATCAGGGTTTTGTGGTGATGTTATTGCACAAATACCTTCAGACTGTAAACAAATACTGGGTTCAGCCCAAACAAAGTAAGTGTTATTACCTGTGTATCTAAAATAATTATATTTTTCAGTCTTTGCCGAAAATGTACTTACAATTCCATTTCCAGGGCTTACTAATACACATTGCTCAAAAGCATCAAAAAAATAAAGATTTGAAGTTCCTAAAGTAAAAGCTGTCTCTGCACCATCAGGAGTCCAAGTTGCAAGCCATAATGTTTTAGTAGAGTTATTTCCACCTTTTACATATACTAAAAAATTATCATTGTAATCATTACTGTTGTTAAGTTCATTTGCACGAACCCAGCTTGCACTATCTTTTACGATGTATACACCATTTTGAGATGGGTCTGTCTGTAATCTAACAAGAACTCTATCACCATCAATTAGTGAAACTCCATCAATTGTTTGTAAGTTTGCCAGTGTAATATTTGCAGTTGTAGCTACTTCGCAATATCTTTTGTTTGTTGATGTTTCTCGAGTAAATCCAAGATTCAAATATGATAATCTTTGACCTAATTCACTTTCATAATTTGCAATATAAGCATCAAGTAAAGCTAATTGATTATCTCTATAATCAGTAAGTTTAAAAACATCCCAGCCAGTTAAAATGCCTGGACCAACGAACTTATATAGAGCTTCGAGTTGATTTTCTGCCGTAAGCATATTTTGCTTATCAAACAGTGGATACCATTTATCTCCAAACTCTAAATATAAATAATTGTATGTGTTTGTTCTTTGAGACATATTACAACTTAGGCATAAACTTCATATCTTCATCACCAGCATCTAACTGAACTGCAAAATCATAAACAATAGAAGGGTCACCATCAATTGAGGTTAATAAGATTGCAAATTTAATGGTTGAAGATGGAGTTTCGATTTCAAATGTTTTATTTGGCTCGATGATGGTGTAGCGACCGAAATCGTACTTATAACCATCTCTATCATCTGTTGTATACCCATAAACAATCTCGCCATCCTTTTTGTCTTGATTAGAAGTAAGCAAGCCTCTTCTAAATGTAGGTGCAGGAATTGTTGTACTGTAATCTTCAGTGTTAAATGTGTTTGTAAAGAAGTAAGAGCCTGTTGCAGCCTTGTAATTTATCGTCACTGCCTTAACTTCTGGAGAATCACCTTGTGTAGCAGAAATAAGCTCGAGATAATACTGTATGAACTTTCCACTGTATGCTTGTAAATCAATGGTCAAAGTTTCCGCAGTCAATGGAACAGAACTATTGTTGATATAGTTTTTAGAATATGCAACGCTCCAAGGCGTATTGAAACATCCAGCTGCAGTATCGGATGTTCTTATATATACGTTAACTGCAGTACCAGCATCTAATCCTGAAGCAACATTTGAACTGTATTCATTTATCATCAAGACAGTCATAGAAGTCCATTGAGATAAAGTTGGAACATAGAATGGCTGATTCACATAAGAGCCAGTTGATCTTACTTTTCTCTTAGGTGAGTATATTGATTCTGTAGCACTTGGTATATAAGTAATTGGTGCAACAGTTGAACTCATTTCAGGTTTAACTTGATAAATAACCCCTCTTAAATTGTTATTAGTTTCACCACCAGATGAAGTAATATTTAATGTCCCTGAATAAGACTCACTTCCCAAAGTTGCTGTCACGACGCTTCCTGTTGCAGTTGAAGATACATCTGATTTGATAGTTACATTGAATGTTGCAGTCAAACTATTTGCAGGTATTGTCAAACTTGTAACATCTGCTGTCGAATTAGTATCTGTTGTGATTGTGTAAACGCTTGTAGTATTGCTTGCCTTTGGTATATATAAAGTTGCTACCGCAGAATTACCAGCTAACACACTCGTTGGTGCAAATATAATAGCACCGACGCCTGGAGGTGGAGGAGGTGTTTCTGTTTGTCCTTGATATATAAAATCATTTAAAGATTCATATGGTATTGTTCCATCAGCAAGTCTATAATTTTGATAGTTTCCAGCTTCATCTTTCAATCTTACATAAGCATATCTTTTTGTTGTTTCATAAAATGATGGATCAAAAGTATATGAACTTCCATCTAAACCACTTCCGACATACGTATTAACTAAATTGTTTATAGAAGTAATCGTATTTGGTTTATAAAAATATGTCGATCCAACAGCTGAAGAATTATTAAATACTGATGACGTATCTTTCCAAAATAAAGAAACCTTAGGTACAAATGCACCAGATTCTTTTACTGCCACTTCCAATTTTACTGGATAATATTGATCTTTTTCAAAATCAACTGTTTGAACAGCAAAATTTTCAGTCAATGTGTTAGTCGATACATTTGCTTCAGTAGACCATAAAGAAGTTGCTGTCAGGACAGTATTATTGACTGTTAATCTAACATTTGTGTTTGTGTTAACAGAAAACTGATATGTTGCTGTTTTGGGAGATTTTATTGCTCCTTCAAAAACCGCTGTGTAATAAGATGTTCCTATGCCAGTGGGTCTTGAAGTAAATATATTATATTCATTAATTGCAGTTGATTGATTTGCAGTTGTTATGAAAGTGTAATCCCTATCATTTTTATAATTTGTTGATCCAGATGCAGCAAATTGCTTCCATGTAAGTTGTAATCCAGGATTATTATATTTTGGATATGATAAAGTCTTATAAGAATCTAGAGCTTTTACATAACTAAATAAGCCAGAATCAGTCGATATAAATAAAAATTTTCCAGCTGTATCATCATTTAAGTTATATATATTTGTAGCGCCTGTGTCTTGAATTTTTGACCAAGAAGATGGATTATTGTTTGAATCATAAACAAGCTTCCAAATTTGCCCTCCATTAAATCCAACAACGATTGTTTTTAATGTAGTTGAGTAAATCATAGACTGAACTTGATCAAAATCCGAGTTAAGTGTAGGATTGAAACTTGTACCATCATAAGTGAAGATACGTCCTTGAGAACTTCCAAAAGTGCCAGCTGTTCCTGCAAATAATATTCCTAAATTACTTGCTAAAGAAGACACTCTATTTTCAGCAAAGTCAGTTTTTATTGCAGTAAATTTTTTATCAAAATATTTATATAAACTGGCTGATTTTGAAGTTGTTTTCTTTGTTCCAATATATAAAGCTCCACCATGAGAAACTAATGAAGTAATAGGTGGAAGAGTTTTATACTCAGTGTTGTCTAAAGGATTTTTTTGATTACATATAGTCCAATAATCACCTTGAGCTGATTGATATAGGTATCCTAATTCAGTACCAATATAGATGATTGAATTATGTACTGCAATAGTATTAATTATGTCGCCAGTAGATGTTAAGTCAAGATTTATTGCACTTCTTTGAGCAGTTCCTTGAGCGATTGAAACCTTTTGATGTCCAGCTAAAACCATTTGATTTGAAATAGTTGCTGATTTAAAAAATCCTGTTGTAGAAACGTTATCAAGTTTATCCCAGAGACGAGATTGATTTGTTATATTCCATGAGTAAACAGACGAGCCTTCAGTAAAAGGTGCCCAGCCTCTAGTATTCACATTAGGAAATTCATCTGCGTCCCTAAAATCAGAAAAGTGAGAAGCCTGTACCTCAACAACATCTGACCATTCATCCACACCAGCTACTGTCAATGTTCCAGCTTCAATGTTAGATAATAAATCCCCACGATATCCAATTCTAATATTTGAAAATCGTGTTGGTGTATTAAGCTTATATCTGACGATATCTGTTGTTGTAGAACTTGCAGAGTTAAAATATAGTGTTTGCCAATTTGATTTTGGCGTAAGCTTTGTCTCAACAATATAACTTTTAGATTGAGATGCAGTAGCCCCAATATCAATTGATTGAACTAAAGGATATAGACCAGTAGCACTATCTGGAGACAAAAACATATTCAAGAAATAAGCTTGTCCTGCTCCAATTTTTTCGTATTGAGATGTGTTTTTACTTCCACCAAAATTAGTTGCTAAATAAAGATTCTTTCCTATAATGTCTTGCGCCATTATATCCACAGACAAACCAGTGCCATCTGAATTTTTACCAACTAATTTTAAATATCCGACTTGTTTTTGAGCTAATCTTCTCCAAATATTTGATTCGTAAACAGCGTAATTTAAATTATCATCATTCCTTACTCTAATATCAATAGTTCCTGATGATGTAACTCCTGATTTAATAATGCTTTCAAATGACAATACAATCCAATATGTTGTCTGAGAATTTAAAGTTACAGAAGAAGCCGGAGTTAATGAAAAATCCTGATAAGAGGATGTTAAAGTGTCGTATTGTATTACTCCAAGTTCAACAATTTGAGCATTTGGAATATCTCCGGTTGCATTTGAATAGAGAGAAACTACAACTCTTCCTGTTTGGTTTCCTATGGCTGGAGTTGGTGCTGAGTTTTGAGTAAATTTAAGTTGTATTTCAAAAGAATCAATGACTTGCTCAGTGCTAGATACAAACTGCCATCCTTCTATAGCCGCTGATGCAAGAGATAAACTTCTAGATGTATATGTTGCAGAAGATTCATCAAAAGGGGCAAAAGCAGCAAATGTTCTGACATCAATTCCTCCAGTAGTTGTAGATTCATTAACAATGACAACACCTTCAGGGGGTTTTGTATCTAAAATAATTTCAGCAAAAGGATATGTGTATTCTTTTTTAAATAAATCTGTACTGTCCGAAAAGAAGTTAAATTCAGAACCAACTGCTCCTTCACCATTTTGCAATGATTGATCCCACAAAAATGGATCAAAATATTTTGTTTCAGTTGAATTGTTTATAGGGATTGTAAATAAATCTAAATCAGTAATAGCTGTAGTAGAGTTATCAGTTAAATTTGCGTATACATGCTTTACTTGAACTTCATCTGTAGATTTAATTTTGACATAGGTTTTAAGAACTACTGTAGATTTTTGTGTTGCTGTTCCAGATGAGTTTTGTACATATGCAGTTCTAACAGATGCAGCTATACCGTTTACATATACATAGAATCCATTGATTGATGTTGAAGGTAGTAAAGGTAATGAAGTTACTCCACTCAATATTACATAGATTGTATATCCATCAGAAGCTACATAAGAACTTGAACTGAATGAAACAGATAAGGCATTAAACAAATTTTCTTCCATTATTTTTATCTATTAGGGTTGTACTTTATAGAACCATATTGACCACTCAAATAAAGAGATTGATTGTAACTCTTAGCGGTTAAAGCTCTTATAATGCCTAAAATATCTCCAGTATTAGAATCTAATTTTCTTATAAACTGTGCTTCTTCTTTTTTCCACGTTTCATTAGCAGGCTCGTATTTGAAAATTTTAATTTGCCTGTCATCTGGATTGTCAGAAATTTTGTTGGTGTTCATTCCATCACAGATAGCATATAAAGCTCCGTCATGATAGGTCAAAATTCTCACACCACCAGCAGAGGGAAATCTTACAGTATTATGCAATTCTAATACTTTTTTACTTGTAGGATTATAAGTCTCACCTGCAATAAATCTAAGCATAGTATATCCAAATAGAGACTGGTCATTTTCTGGACTTAATTTGCCAATTTTTATCTTTGGAACATCATAGTCAGCAACAGAAGTTTTGAAAGTATCTGCTACGACAAAATTTTTCATACTAATGGTTGGGAAAGTTTGATTACCTAACCATACTTGAATATCTTTATCTTGAGTGGTGATTCTTACTTTCGATGGGAATAAATTAACATCAAAGTAACTGTCCTTATTAACAAATTGAACATAATCAATATATATTCCCAAAGGTCTCTTATCTTGCTCTGGTAATCCTTCTACTTCAATTGCAACTTGCTTAATTGTTCCATACCAGCTAGGGCTTAATTCATAAACAACAAAATCATCATTGTCTTTAACATCAACTGAAACCCAATTTTCAAAAGTGCCAGAGCCATAAAGCCAACTGAATTTAATCTTTCCAGAATAAACTGTATATCCCGATGGTGCTGTAATTTTCATTCTAATCAAAACTTTTGTATTAATATCTACAGCGACATTAACATTAGAGTTTGTGATTCTTGGACTTCCTGTTTTACCTAGTTCATCAAGATACAAAGAGTTGGATACTTTTGCAGTACCATCCACTAAATACTCAGGTAAAGTTTCCACAGAAAGATTAGTAAAATATCCAGCGTTTACCCATCCAGAAGTTGTTCTCGCATCATAAAAATTCCAATTCTTTAAAAAACCATACGATGGAAGAGTTTTGGTTACAACGTTATTGCCACTACTCAATCTTATATTTGAAGGATTAAATTCAAGCTTATATTGCCTGTAGCCATCTGAAACTTCTATACCTTGATATCCTGGAAGATTGGTTTGTATATCTGTGTATCCAGATGTACCAAAAGCTACATCATTACCTATCCAATAAGGCTCAGAATCTTCATTGGAATACCTTTTAAGCCCAGCATTAAATAATTCTAATTCAATTGTATGAGCTGGTTTATAAAAATTAAAAACATTAGATTCAATGTCTGATACATTCAAAAGATATCTTGAATTGGAATTTACATATCCATTTTTAATCAAAAATCCAATTCTAACTGAAGATGCCGTGTTAAAATTAGCCCTTGTAAATGAATAACTGCCATTAGTGAATATAAGCGTATAGACACCGTTTTGACTTGTTGTGCTTTGATCTTTTATTAAAATTGATGAGCCTTCTGTCATTTGAAAACCATCAATTATAGGAGCTGAAGTAAATGAGAAAGCAATATTTTCAGTAGTTGCACAATCTACTTCATTGTATGGTAACTGTGTTTGAGTTTTATCAAGATTTTGCTCCCAATCACTTCCTATAGAAAATTCAAATGCAGATTCAGAGTTTGTTTGACCAGTAAGTAAAACTGCAGACTTTAAAGAACTTGGTGAAGATAAATCATAAACAAATAAATGATTTACATTTGAGTTTAATCTTGAATTTGTAACCCCGCCTTTAGAATAATATTGTGCTGGAGCTGGGTCATCAACAAACGTTCTATCAAAAACTTGTGTAGCCCATTCTTCTTCATTTGCTGGATTATTGATTGGAATTTCTGTATAGGACCAAACTTCTGGTCTATCTGATATACCAGCAAAAACTTGATTGTTACCTTTTTCTAAACATTGAATATCAATAAGATCATTTGAAAAATCAGCTATATTTTCTGGCTCCAATGTAAATAAAGTAACTACATCATCTTCATTTAAAATTTGAGTATTTTCATCTGATACAAAATCAGTTGGGCCTATAACTTCATATGATGGAGTTATTTCATAAGTTGCAAAAATATTATTCCTCAAGCCCATAAAAAGCTTATTATTTGAAAATACCATAGATAAAATTCCACCTGGACTAGAACCTATCGATGAAATATTTTCCCAAGAATTTCCATATCTTGCTTCAGATATTTTTGCTCTAAATAGTTGAGGATTATTATCAGAGCCAACATAAATATAAGACTCTGTTTCATGTGCAAATTGACCCTTAACCATGGCTGTTGCTGGTAAAGGTGTACCTGTGAGATTTAACTCAAAAACTTCTTTAAGTTTGATACCATCATAAAACCAAATTTTGCCAGAAGCTCCACCGAGAAATAATCCATCGTCGCTTGATTCGATACTTAGAATAGCTCTTTCGTTGAGATATGTAAAGTCGATTAAAAGTTGTGGGTTTTCTTGGTTTCTTTTCCAAATTGAAGCTGCATTTTTGACAACACTAGCTGTGACTAATGAAGGATTAGATATTGGATAAGCAGGGTCAAAAACTAACAATCCCTTAGAATCATCAATACCAAAAGTTGACCCAGAAGCTAAACCAGTGATTGTAATAATGTCAGTTTCTTTTAAGTTTATAGTTCTGTTTTTGGAACCAGAATCTTGTGATACTAAATAGTAAGCAGTATTAGCAGCATAGTCAGGATCTTTGCTATCAACCAAAAATGCAAGATTATATTTAGTTTGAGTAATGCCAATTAAATACAGCATGTCTTCTGTATCAAATTTGCTTTTCCAAACAATACTTTTATTGTAAATTGTGCTACTCATTATTTTTTAACTTTAAGAACCTTATGCCATTTATATTCTGGTTGTGTAATATTGTTTCCGTAATCTCTGAAAGCCACTTCAACTCTTTTCACACCATCTTCTTCACCTGTAAATTTGATAGGAGCGTAAGAGTTGTACATAATCCAGTTCGACCATTCACCTGGACCTTCATTTGTAATTTTTCTGTATCTGAAATCTTTTATCCCTGAAACATCATCTGAAGCATTTATTTTTAACCAAGAATCTTTTTTGTTTGTAATTTGAATTTCAGAGTTCGTTTCTAAGTTATAAAATGAAACATCACCAAATGGGGCTTCTGAGTCTACTGCAGCGATTGCTTGAGCTACGAAAGCTTGAGGATATGATTCGCTTATGTTGCCAGCATAATCCATTAATTGAACCCAAACTTTTCTAGCTCCTGAAAATCCTATATTCATGTTAGAGAAAAGATATCCGAGTTCAGCACCAGCATAGTCATACCGTTGAGAACCATGCAAATATACTGTGTAAAGATTTATATTGTTGTAGTTCTTAAACAAATTCCAACTTTGCCATGGTTCAAAATAGACTAAGCCATAATCAGTTTCTTTACCAAACCTAAATGCTAATATGCCAGAATCAGAATCATCTGCTTGAATTTTAAATGTTGCAGTCCTTACAGTTGATTTGTCATAAAGTGTAAGTAATGGTCTTGTAGTGCCAGTGTAAGCAGGTGCTGTTACATCAACATTTACTGGAAGAGAAAGATTTGTTGCATGGCTAGAAAGATTTGAATGAGTTAATGCACTTACTCTAAACTGTTGCAAACTATTATGAGTTGAGTTTTTTCTTGTCTGTGAATAAGTGTGGAATAGCTTGTACCATAGATTGCTTGCTAAATTCCAACCTCTATAAGAGCCAGATGATATTGTTGATTCATTGTTGTATCTAATACCCTCAGCTTCAGCTAATGAGCATCCCATAGGGGCAGAAATAGCAACCCAATAAGTATCAGAGCTTGTCGCAGTCAACTGGTCAAACAAAACTTGAATCAAGCTGTTGTTACTCTTAGCTGTGAAAGAGTCAGTATTTATAACAGCAGAAATATCAATCCAACTTGTTTCTGGAGTACTTGGAAGATTTGTAGTTGTATTATTTGCATAAAATCTTATTTTTAATTTATCTTGAGGAAAAGATATGTCTGGTCTATCCCATTTCAATTTAAATTCTAAAAGTTTAGGAACAAGACTAGTATAGAAATCTTTATTATATTTAACGCTAAAATCCTTAAACCACACAGTTGAATAAAAATTATAAATGTTATCAGTTCTTATTGGATACCAAATTGTTCCAATATTGATAGTTCCACCAGTAATATTCAACTCTTTGTAACTTGAAATTGTTTGACTAGTTAACGTGGTGATGCCTGTACTTGGACTAAAAGATGTAATTGCGTAGACTTTATTTTGTCCAATAGCATCTTGATCTTTTATTAAAATATAGTCACCAATAGACAAAGTTGAAGTGTCTACGCCATCGATAATTGTAGAACTTGGAATATATAACAAGTTTCCATTTGCAGTAAATCCAGAATAGTTTCCACCAGTTGTTGCACATTTTACTTGTAATGGAGTTGAATCATAAGGATCTGGATTATTATATGAAAAATCAACAAAGTCTGTGCTAGAATTTAAAATAGATTGTCCAAGGTAGTTTTTACTTTTTGATGCACCCTTGTCAGATAACAAAAATGATCTTACGCTTTGCGGGAGATTGAAGTAATTAGTTTCAATACCTGGCAAAGACCTGAAATCTAATTCATATATATAGTTTTTGCTTGTAGAAGAGCCATAATCTGCATATCTATAACCGACTGCTGAATAATATCCCAAACCGTCAGAGTTAGTAGAAAGTTTTCTTGAAAGCTGAATGAAACCTAAAACGTTATTGTTTCTTTTGATGTTAACCCATGTTGCATTAGCAGATGTTCTCTGATTAGTGCCTTGTATGCCCTCAGGGTGAAAATCAGTAATCTCTACAGTGTAATTGTCTCTACCTGATGTTACAGGCTTGAAACTTCTTAAGACAAAATAGGATAATGTTCCATCTGCATTTCTTTGAGTCACACTAATTTCATTTTTTAGTGCACTAAAATTTACTGTAATGCATTCATGATTCATTGGCTGATCAGTCAATGCAAAATCAGGGTCACAGCTTAAACCCAAAGGTAAAAGTTGAGACTGATTATATAAAAGATTAGGAGCAAAAGCTATATACATCTCGTCACAACTCAACTGAAACTCTGCTGTAACACTTGCTCTATTTGACAAACTGGGCTTGGAAAACTGTATTTCTTGGTACTGCTTGCCTGTTAGCGCATTTAAAGTAATGTTCT